>Ga0247611_10002703_pt1 | contig 27844 bp, 24 predicted proteins | sample 177DNAGHGhighgp2_FD_192422 | JGI IMG/M metagenome (GOLD analysis project Ga0247611, IMG submission 192422) | Sheep rumen microbial communities from Palmerston North, Manawatu-Wanganui, New Zealand - 1770 DNA GHGhigh gp2 | ecosystem: Host-associated > Mammals > Digestive system > Stomach > Rumen... | reverse complement strand
CGTTCACGGGAAATAAGCGTTAGAATCGGCATGCGGCAAATTGTCATAGTGCTTTTAAGCAAGGCCAGAACAAGAGCCTTTATAGGCGACTAGAGAAAAACCACTAGTTTACTAGTGGATTATTTTTATGATAAAATTAACATAGATATAGAAGAGCAGAGATATGAAAATTTATTTGTTGCTGGAGTAGATGGAGTATAGGTATTGATTGTAAAAAAATATCGCTATTAATTTGTTATATAGTATATTATTAAAAAAATAATCATTGATTTTTCTTTGATTATTATATTAATAATTTAGAGATTCCTAGTCATTTATATAGTGGTAATATTTCAAGTGATTATTATTCTAATTTTAATTATCAGACATTATTTGGAAAAGATTATTATGTAATATTTAGACCTGAAATAGTAATTTAGTTTTTCTAATTAAAATTTTTAGTGGGAAGATAATCTTTTCACTTTTTTTTGTTTTTTTTTCATGTTATTATGTATTATAGGATGATGATAATATGAATGGGTCGTTATATTGTATATTGTTTTTGATGTGGAGCTGAGATGAATAGTATATTGTATGAAGTGTGGAAACTCGAATTATAATCATAGTGCGAATGCTAATATTAAAAATATATAAAAAAAGATAACCTTTCTTATCAAGTTGGTTCTGGTAGATTACTAGTAGTTGGTAATATTACTAATCAGACTATGACTTTTTTTGCAATTCTTTTTATGGTACTTTAATTCTTTATTTTCATACTGTATTCTTGTTTTATCTATTATATTTTTTTATCTTTATTGATTTCAATTTATATTTGTAAAATGTAATAAATCTTGGTGAGTATGGATTTACATTAACAAGAATTAATGATATTAATACTAATAAAATAAAGGAATTTTCTAATAGTTATTCTTTAAGTGATTTTTCTAATTATTGACATGTAAAATAGTGGAGGTGTTTTGTTTGAAAAATGTTATAAAGGTTTTTATAGTGATTTTGGTACTTTCAGTTTGGCAAGTGTCAGCTAAAGAAGTTCAGGTGTTTTTTATTGCTGAGGGTGGGAGTACTAATACAAGTGGTTTTAAAATAATAGATGATTATGTTCAAAAATCTGATGGAACATATTGTGCTACTTATCAATCTAATGGAACGATTAAAAAATTAAATACCATAAATGGTTCTTCTTTTAGTATTTATAAGAACGGTACTGATTTAGTTAGTGGTAGAGAGTGGTATTCTTATAATTATGATAATAATAAATTATATTATTTTAATAATAATAAAAGCTATAATGTTTCTGATATTTTAGAAAAACTAGGTATGAAAAATGATTATTATCCTGTTATCTCTTTATTTGCTCATTGGAATGGTGATGGCGTAGATGGCGGAATAGATATGGGTGGGACTTCTAGTAATAGTTCAACTAATATTGCTAAAGTTAAGTCTATTTCTATATCGGGAAGCAGTAGAATTACTAAAGGAAAGAGTACTACTTTAAAAGTTACTTATAAACCTAGTAATGCTAAGAAAGAGACTATTACTTGGAGTAGTTCGAATAAAAAGATTGCTAGTGTAAATAATTCTGGTAAAGTTACTGGTATTTCTAAAGGGACAGTTACAATAACTGCTAAAACAAGTAGTGGTAAAGTAGCCTCTTTTAAGATTACTATTTCTGAGCCTAATTATGTTTATATAAGATATAATACTAATGGTGGTTTTCTAGTACAACCTTATATGGACAATAATTTTTATTTATCTTCTAATAATGTTTATTATAAAAAAAATAGAAATGTTCAAAAGATAATGAATGGTGAAAAACTTGATCGTAATGGACTTTTTAACTATGATAATGGAAAATTGATGAATATTAAAAAAAATGGTTTTTTGGCAAAAAAGGATGCTGAATGGAATACAAAATCAGATGGTAGTGGAAAAAGTTATTCTCAAAATAAAATTTATTCTGCAAGTGATTTTTGTAATTCATCTAATAAGAGTTGTGTAGTTACTTTGTATGTTAATTGGAAGAAGGAGAATATTGTTGAAACTAATGAGCAAAAAGCATTAGTTCAAGCTGCGAGAGCTTATTATAGAAAAGGTAAATATTTACAATATTGTACTTATCGTTCTACTGACTTTTTTCCAGAAGAGGCAACGACTGATACTTATCGTTATTTAGTATGTTCAAAGTTTATTCGAGAAGTATATTTGTCTGCTCTTAACTATGATTTTGACTTTGGAACGGCAAATTTAGAAAGTTATGTTCATTGTAATAAAAATGATAGTAGGGTTATTAAACATTATGAAAAAAATGAGTTAAAAAAAATAAAAAGTTATTCTGTAGAACGTTTATTTACTGAGTTGAATGTAAAAGCTGGAGACGTATTAAATTTTAATAAAGGTGGGGCTGGAAGAGTTGGACATATTGTTTTTATTGGTTCAAGAATGAGTAATGGAGATTATGAAGTTTATGAATCTATTCGAAATTATCAGCCTATTACAAAAAATCAGCAAATGTCTAAGTTAACTTTTAAAGGTTTAAGTTATTCTAAAGCTGGAACTGTTAATAAGAGAACTTTAAAAGAGTATTTAAAAAATTATATTTTTCCAAAAATAAAAGATGATAGTATTCAGTATATGACTTTATTTAGACCATTAGAGATAAAAAATCATTCTTTTACTAAGGCTGTTTGTAATTCAGAAAGTGTGTTGGTTAATAATAGTTGTTCATCTTCATGTACTATTTCTTCTAAAACTTATTCTCTTACAGCATATTCAGATACTCGCCTAAAGTATAAAGACTTGGATTTAGCTATTTATGTAAAAAGTGATAGAGATAGTAAACTTACTAATTTAGGTAATGTTCATAGTGGAGATGTTTTAACTTATTCTATTCGTATTACTAATCATTCTAGTTCTAGTTATAATAATTTAAATGTACAGGCTTTTTTAGATGATAATGTATCTTTTTTGAGTTCTACACATGGTATTTTTGATAATAGTTATATTGTTTACTGGAATATTAATTTGGCAGCTAATAGTAAAATTGTTTTAACTTATAAGGTAAAAGTATTGGATAAAATTGGTAATATAATACAAACTTATAGTAAAATAGATAATATAAAAAGTGCTTCTATAAAAAATCCTATTGCCAAAGAACTATCGGTTCAGTCTAAAAATAAGCTAGTAAAACAATACAATATAAGTAAAAATAGTATGTTAAATGATTTGAGTTTTATACAAGATATTTATTTGAAATCTTTGGGGATTGATCTAAAACTTAATAATTTGAAATTAGAAAACTTAATCCTTAAAGAAGGAAATTATCGTAATGGGTCAATCAGTTTAAATTCTAATTCATATTTTAAACAGTTTGTATTAAATAATTATTATAATACTCTTGATATTCATGATAATGTTAATTTGACTACTTATGGTAATTCTATTTTTAGAAAGTCAAAAGGAATGCCTTATGTTTTGGAAGACCATTTTCAAATTGGAGATATTTTAGTTTATATTAATAAGGATGATCCTACTTTAGGTGGAAAAGATTGTATGGGGATTTGTTCATTTATATATTTAGGTGATGGTTTGTTTAAGGGTAAAAAGAATAATAAAGAAATAATATTTAAAAACAATTATTTAAATTCGATGATTAAGGATAATATGTATACAGATACAAAATTTATTACTTTACTTGGTAAGGATTATTATGTAATATTAAGGCCAGGATTAGTATATGGATATTAATATATAAATGAAAGTAGAAGTTGATTTGAAAGTATAATCTAGTTATTATTATAAATAATAGTTAAGTGATAAGATATTCTTTTCACTTTTTTTTGTTTTTTTTTCATGTTATTATATATTATAGGATGGTGATAATGTGAATCAATCAGAAGATAAAGGACATATTATATATTGTTCTAGATGTGGTGCGGAGATGAATAGTAATTCTAGATATTGCATGAAATGTGGTAATTTAAATTATGATCATAGTGCAAATGCTAGTATGAAAAATTATATTAAAAATGAAAATAATTCTTATCAAGTTGGTTCTGGGAAGTCTTTGATTGCTAATGATTTGAATCAGAATCGGGTTGTATATGCCAATAATACAGGTAATAAGACTTTTTCTTTTTATGCTACTCTTATTCTTTATTTGTTTAGTTTAATTATTAGTTTTATTTTGACAAATCGTTTAGAATCTTTCAATGTTATGGATGTTCTTAATTCTTTTTTTTCATATTTTATGATTTTATTTTCAGTTATATTTTTTTATCTTTATTCTCTTCAATTAGTTTTTGTAAAATGTAACCGGCCTTGGTGGGCTAGTCTTATTCCTATTTATAATTTAATGGTTTTGTCTGATATTATTTATCATAAGAAATGGATTGGTTTGTTATGTGTTGTTCCAATTATAGGTATTGTTGTTGGCTTTATTTTATTATATCAATTAGGTAAAAAGTTTAAGTTTAATGGATTATTAACAGCAATTTTTCCATTCATATTTATTCCTCTTATAGGATTTGGAAATAAAACTTTTGATGGTTTTCAATTTGTAAATGATAAAAATTCTTTGGAAAAAGACTTTAAAAGAAAAAAAATTATTTTAGTTATGACTTTATTATTTTTTATAATTGGAATTATATTTATTGGAATATCTAATCAGAGTACTGTTATGAATGAATGGAGTAATTTGAAAAAATATTATTATGTTTATTCTGCTAAAAAGATTGTTTCTAAAACTAATAATAAATTTGATAGAAATGATTATAGTTGTGATAATACTACTAATAATGTAGAATACTATTTTTATTATTCTAATATTGAAGATTATGTTTATATTCCATTTTCATATTTAAGAGATGGGGCTTCTGGTTATGTTAAAATTGTTGTTATTGATGGAAAGAAAGAAATGTATGTTAGTCTTAATGATGGTAAAAATGGTATTCCGTTAATATTAGTAGATGATATTGATATTGATAAAGTTATAGAGTATTCTGAAGATTATTCAACAAGTGATTTTCCTAATTACTGTAAAATAGATTAAAATAATTAGTATAAAAATAGAAAATATAGTTAGAATAATACTAAAATACATTGTAATACTTGCATAAAATTATAAAATTTTATATAATTGATTCAAGTCGATAATTAGAACTAATAATAAGTTTTTTATAGCAAAGAGAGTTCGTGGTTGGTGTAAACGATGTATAAGACTTATTTATCTACTCTATAGATGAAGAAATTCCGGGATGACCGTTATCAAATAAAGAAAATTTAAGGATGGTACCGTGCATTTGCACTCCTTTTGGTATCATCTTTTTTATTTGGAGGTGGTAATATGATTGATTTGCATCACGATTTGTTATCTATTTTATACTATTCTTATATTAGAAATGATTTTTCTTTTGTAACAAATTGGATTAAAAATTTTCATGGAGATAATGTCTCGGGTTTACTTGCTAATTTGTATTTTATGAATTTAGATGAAATGGAGAAAGAACTTGGAAGAAGGGACTTTGATGTTGTTGAAATGTTTAAAACATCGGTTTCTCTATTTCATCAATATCTTCCTAATACTAAAGTTTTGTTTAGTATAGAGGGATGTGATTATATTGATTCTACTAGTCAGTTAGAAGAGTTGTATAATTTAGGATTACGTAATATTTTGTTGGTTTGGAATAATCCAAATAAGTATGGTTCTGGTAATCGTGGTAGGTATGGTCTTACTGAAGAAGGAAGAGAGTTTCTTAGAAAAGCAATAGACTTAGGAATTTCTTTAGATTTAAGTCATATGAATCGACAAACTTTTTTTGATACAATAGATTTTATAAAGGAAGAAATTAAATATGGAAAAAAGCCTAAAGTTATTGCTAGTCATTCCAATTGTTATTCAGTATATCAACATTTAAGAAATCTAGATGATGAGCAATTAAAAGCATTAAAAAGTGTTGATGGTCTTTTAGGAATTGTCGGATATGGAGCCTTTATTGGAAATAAAAGAGATTCTTCAGATTTGAAAGATTTGTTTTTAGAACATATTCGACATGCTGTTTCTATAATGGGTATTGACTCTGTTGGTATTAGTACAGATGATATGACTTTTTCAAAAGAATTATTTTTTGAAAATTTTTGGGAAATGGTGTTTGATTATAGTAATGTTAAAATAGATTTAGAAGATTTATTAAGTAAAAAGTTTAGTAGAGATGAAATTGAAAAAATATTATATTTAAATATTTATAATAAATTATTTTAGGAGAAGAAAATGAGAATAGTTAAACCAGGAGAAAAATATAGACATTTTAAGGACCATATAATTAGTGTTATTGCTATTGCAAAGGATAGTGAGGATTTACATAAAGTAGTTGTTTATGATTATGATGGAGAGATTTGGGTAAGACCATATGATATGTTTGTCTCCGAAGTTGATCATGAAAAGTATCCAGAAATAAAACAAAAATATAGATTTGAAAAAATAAAAGGAGAGAAATAAAATGATAGATATTAAATTAATAAGAGAAAATAAAGAGTTAGTAAAGGAAAATATTAAAAAGAAATTTCAAGATGAAAAATTACCATTAGTTGATGAAGTATTTGAACTTGATAAGAAAGTTCGTGAAGTTCAAGTTAAAGTTGATGGGTTAAAAGCTGATAAGAATAAACTTAGTGGGGAAATTGGCAAATTAATGAAAGATGGCAAGAAGGATGAAGCTGAAAAGATAAAAGAGGAGATTGCGAAAACTGCGGAAGAGATAAGTGCTTTAGAAGAAGAACAAGAGAAGCTTTCTAAAGATATTCGTGATCGTATGATGGTTATTCCTCAGATTATTGACGATTCTGTTCCTATTGGACATGATGATACTGAAAATGTTGAAGTACAAAAATTTGGTGATCCAGTTGTTCCAAATTATGAAATTCCATATCATGCTGATATTTTAGAAGCTGTTGGGGGATTAGATAAAGATGCTGCGGGGAGAACATCTGGACAAGGTTTTTATTATTTATTAGGTGATATAGCAAGACTTCATGAAGCTATGATTGCTTATGCTAGAGATTTTATGATTGATCATGGATTTACTTATGCTATTCCTCCTTTTATGATACATAGTGATGTTGTAACAGGAGTAATGTCTTTTCCTGAAATGGAAGCTATGATGTATAAGATTGAGGGAGAAGATTTATACTTAATTGGTACTAGTGAACATTCTATGATTGGTAAATTTAAGGATCAAATTATTAAGAAGGATGAACTTCCTATTCATATGACAAGTTATTCTCCATGCTTTAGAAAAGAAGGAGGAAGCCATGGATTAGAGGAAAGAGGTTTGTACCGAGTACATCAGTTTGAAAAACAGGAAATGATTGTTATATGTGAACCTGAAGAATCTATGGATTGGTATGAAAAAATGTGGAAGTTAACTGTTGATTTATTTAGAAATTTTGATATTCCAGTAAGACAACTTGAATGTTGTAGTGGAGATTTAGCTGACTTAAAAGTTAAATCATGTGATATTGAAGCTTGGAGTCCAAGACAAAAGAAATATTTTGAAGTTGGAAGTTGTAGTAATTTAGGTGATGCTCAAGCAAGACGTTTAGGAATCCGTGAAAAAGGGGAAAAAGGAACGTATTATTTACATACTCTAAATAATACAGTTGTTGCTACTCCTCGTGGTTTAATTGCATTGATTGAAAATAACTATCAAGAAGATGGTTCAATTAAGATTCCAAAAGCCCTACAACCATATATGGGTGGAAAAGAAAAAATAAAAGTAAAATAATAAAAAAGAAATCTTTCATTGATTTCTTTTTTCATTTTTTAGTAGATTTATTAAATAAGATGTTTCTTTACTAAAAGTTCTATTTTTATATGTTTGCATATATAAATATCTTGGTTCTAGTTCTTTTTTTAATTGAATTTTATATAGTTTTTTATTTTTTAGTTCTTCTTTAATAAATTCTTCTGTAAGGATACTTATCCCTAGGCCCTTTTCTACTAGTTGTGTTATTAATGATGTTCCTTTAACTTCCATTGTTGGAGTGATATCTAAGTTATTTTCTTTAAAAAAATTTTTTGCGTAATTATGGGCAGTTGCTCCTTTTGCACTTATAATAAATGGATATTTTTCTAATTCATGAATATCTATTTCTTGATTTATTAATTCTTTATAAGACTTATTACATACTAAAATAGGATGAAGTTCTTCTGATATTTTTATTTGTTCATATGAATCACTTAAATTATCAATATAATATCCTATAGCTATATCTACTTCTTGATTTTTAAGTGATTTTAAAATTCCATCTATATCCATACATCCTAAGTTAATAAATGAATTTGGATATTTTTTTTTAAATAAATTAATATAAGGAAATACTATTTTCTCAAATAGAACTTTTCCTGTAAGAATATGTATAGTATTTGTTTTAGTTATTTTTTCTAAGTCATTATCTAAAATACTTAAAATTTTTTCTGTAGATTCAAAAAGAATTTTACCCTCTTTAGTTAATTCTACACCTTTTTTACTTCGTATAAATAACTTACAGTCTAATTGGTTTTCAATGTTTTTGATTGCTTTACTAACTGCTGACTGAGAAATTAATAATTCTTCACATGCTTTTGTAATATTTTTGTTTTTTGCAACTACATAGAATGTCTTTAGTAAATCTAAATTTATATTTGTATTCATAAATCCCCCTTAAAGTTAGATTTATTATATATAAAATAATAAAAAAATCAATATTTATCTATGAAAAAAATTCATGAATATAATGAAATATTTCTATTTTACATTTTAATAACTCGTTTTTATAATAAATTCTGGAAGTGGAAAAGGCTTCTATATAGAAATGTGATTGCAATCAAGACTATATTATAGAAAGAAGAATGATAGAAAAGATTTAAAGAAAATTTTAATTATTAATGTGTTTTTTATTTGACAGTAAACCATAATTATTATATAATATCCTACATATATTTGTGGGGTTGTGTAAAATGAATTTAGTTCGGTTTGGAGATAATAAAAAAAGATTAGATCTTACAAGAAATGAATACGATGCATTATATATTTTAATGGATATTTTGAAAATGGATTGTATTAAAAAAGGCGATTCTCATATTTCTAGTGAAGAGGATGAGAGATATCGAGATTTATTTTATGAATACAAGAATTATTCTATATCAGAAATTATTTATATTATTGAATGTCTTGATATTTCATCTGAATTAAAAGAATTAATGATGAATAGGGAATTTATTCATAATTGTTTAATGGTTCTTTTGATAAGTGGAAAAATTATTATAAACGATAGTATTGGAGGAGAAGATACTTATAGACTTGTTCCTCGTAATTTACAAGATAGTGCTTTTACAAGAAGTTATTATAATTTTAATTTTTTATATCCTGATAGAATTTTATTAGTTTCTGATCCCCATATAGGATATTTAGATTATGAAGATTTTGACTTGATAAGAAAAGTATTTTCTTATGCTAAGAATAATTGTTATATTGATACGGCTCTTCTTTTGGGGGATGTTTTTCATGGAGTTAGACTTGATAAAGGGCCTTATAAAGGATATTCTTATGAAGATTGTGAAATTCAAAAAATTTTAGATAATCAACTTCAATCTTTTATTGATTATTTTCCTGATGATATGAAAGTTATTGCTATTGAAGGAAATCATGATAGTAGTATGATTGAATATTTAAAACGTATTCGTTATTTTAGTTCTCCAGTAGCTCAGTATTATTTATCTTTATTAAAACCTAATTTTCATATGTTAAAGGCAAGAGAAAATGGATATATAATAAATGTTTCAAATATGAGAATTAGTCTTTCGCATCCGCTAAAATTTAATATGTTTATTCCTTATGTAAAAACTTATGAAATAGAAGATAGTAATTCTTTTTCTTTTCCGTTTAGAAAATTTAATACAGAAGAAGTTGATTTATTATTATCTGGACATTTTCATTTTGATATGGATTTTTGTATAGATGATGATAATGAAATTACAAAAAGAACTATTGAGGTTTTACCTTCATTATCAAAATTAGCTTTATTAACTGATGATAAATGTGTAGCTAAGATACTTCGATTTGTTTATGATAGTAATAGAAATGTTGAGTATTATGGAATTACGGATTTGTTATTAGAAAAAGGAAATATTGTTGAAGGCGAAGAAAGATTATATTTACCTAATGATGAAATCCGAAAGGAAGATAACCTTAGAGAAATGGTATTAGGGAAGAAAAAAACTTTAGGCATTAAAAATAAAAAATGTTTTGTTAATAATTAAAATTAATTAAATCTTTTCAGAGTATACATTCTAAAATAATGTATTTTTGAAAAGATTTTTTTTTGAGGAGGTTTTATATTATGCCAGGTTATTATGCTCATTTAGCAACTGTTAATCCAGTTGTTAGTAAGAATAGAAGTTTTATATATGGGGTTGAAATGCCTGATTTATTAAAAGATTATTATTGTTTATATGGCTTTGATTATACAAAAAAGAAATATAATTCTATTCAAACAATAGAAATGCCTAATTTTTCTTTATTTGAAGATAGAGTTCAACAAAATTGTGAGGATAAATTTTCAACAGATGGAGTTCATTATGGTTGGAGTAGTAGCCCAGATGTTCATCTTTTTTGGAACTCTTTATCTGAATGTGATAAAAAAAATCCTTTTTTTATTGGATATTTGTGGCATTTATTATTTGATTTATTGGTTTATTCCTGGTTGAGTATAGAAAATAAGTTTGATAATTTATTAGAGCAGTATAAAAATGTTCCTAATTTATCTACTTTAATGGAATTAGAATATAAGAAGTTACATAATGATTGGGATAAATTAAATGCCTTAATTAGAGATAGATATCCTGATGTTATTTTAACTCCAGAAGTTATTGAGTTAAATACAGTTAAATTTAATTCTGATAATCATTTGGATTATGTTGATTGGAATATTTTAAAAAAAATTATTGATTATATGAGAAGTATAAATCCTTTAGAGGAAGATATTGAAAAAATAATTAGTGAATTTATGTCTTTTTTGCCAGAAGAAACTGATTGTAGTATTGATACATTAAATAAAAAATTAAATTTAAGATTGTTTAAAAAGTGAAATGACTTAGAGTTTTAAACAATAAATAATAATAAAAGAAAATTGGATATAAACTTAATATATTATTAATTGATTGATTCTAAATATTATAAGAATTAATGTGGGTATGAAAAAGGTTAAAATTACCGTAATAAAATGTGGCTTAAATCAAGAACTTATTGATAAATATGTACAGGTTAATATAGATCCATGTAGTTATAACATAGAGGGAAAATGGTTGGCAGAAACTATTTGGTCTTTGTGATAATGCTTGGAAATCAATGATGGACTTCGTCCTGTATGTTATTTACTTGAAGTAATGGATGAAGAATTTACGGAATTATTTGAAAATCAATTAATAAAAAAGTTATAAACGTTATAGAAAGGAAGATAATTATGAACAATTCTGATTCAAATATAAATGTTAAACATAAGTTTTCAATTCATGATTTAGAATGTTGGCATGCAGATTTAGTTGTTACTCATTCTTGTGGTGTTGGTTGTAAGTTTTGTATAGATAATTTTGTAGATACAAGTAGTAATGTTACTAGTTTATCTGATATAGAAGATTATTTAAGATTTCTTGCCGAAGTAGAAAAAAAGAATCATCCCGATATGTCATCTGTTCTGATTTTAGGTGGAGAGCCAACTAAAGTTTCTTTTGATTACTTGAAGAAGGTTTCTGATTTAATTCATTATTATGGATTTAATGTTGCAATGACGACAAATGGCCAGGCGGGGGATAAGTTATTGGAATTAGATGGTTATGTTGATTTTATTAATATTTCTCATTATGGTAAAAATCCAATAATAAAAGATGATTACCTGTATCAGTTTAATAAAACAGAAATAACGATATCTAAACTTATTACAATAGAAGATTTTCCAACATTTGAAAGTTTTAAGAAATTTATTATAGAAGCTAAAAAATGTTCTTTAAATTATCGTTTTTCTACTTTACAGGAGAATACTCCTAATTTATTAGAACTCCATCCAAAATGGGTAGATGAAGAATTATTGCCAAATTGTAAAATTATTCCATGTCTTGAATGTTTAAATGCTACAGAATATGAGGGATATGTTATTAAAATTATGCATTATCATAATAAAAATAATGGTATTAGTTTTCCACCATATCCAAAACTATATCCAAATGGAAATGTTAATAGAGATTTTTCTAATGAAGAGTCTACTATCAATTATAAGGATATTTATGATGTAGATGAACTTGAATATCATGAGAAATTATTAAAATACTTGGATTATTCTACTCGAAATCATTGGTTAGAAAGAAGTTATACAAATTATAAATTAGGTATTCCTAATCCTATTTATAGTACTGTTCTTGCTGAAAATGATTCTATGCTCTTAATGAGTATTAATAAATGCTTTACTCCTGGTACGGTTAGTATTGCATCTAAAAAATTTCATTTATCTCCTTTGGAATATAGTGAAAAAGAAAAAAAAGATTTTTTTGAAATGCTTTATGTAGTTTCATCTTTTTTAGAAGGAAAATTTGGCTTTAGACCATTAGTAAGTGAACATGCGGCTAATCATTATGAGTATATAAAAAAAGAATTAGCAAAGTTTTTAGAAATTGTTCCAGATTCTAATAAGAAAGAATTATATCTATCATTATTAAAGGTTTGGAAAGATATTATAAAAGGTGATAGTGGAATTCATTCACATACATTATTGATACCTCATAAGTTATCAAAAGAAAGTATTAATAGATCAGTAGAAGAAATGGATTTACATTTAATAAATGGTTATGATGAGTTCTTTACTCAAGATATTAATAAAAAATATGATTATTTTATTGATAATGATGGAAATTTTTATTTTGGAAATGATGATAAAGGTTCTTATTATTATAAAAAAGTTGCTATTAGGCATTGTGTTGCTGAAGAGAATGGAATTCCTTATTTACCAAGTAAACCAAAAAAAAATTTAGAAATATATTATCCAGTTATAGAAAAGACATTAAGTTTGTTTAAGGATTTTAATTATCATTCATTGAGGAGGAATTGTCATGAAAGAAAGTGATATCAAAGAAAATGGTGGAATAAATCTTAAAAATTGGAATATTAGACGGGCACAAATAATTGTAACTTATGATTGTAATATGAATTGTTCATTTTGTATTAATTATAACTTAGGAAAAAAGAAAAAAGAGTATATTAAAATATCGGATATAGTATATTTTTTACAATATTTAAAATATGTGGAAAAGATTGATGATGTAATTATTGTTTTTCTTGGAGGAGAACCAACGTTATTTCCAATTGATTCATTAAAAGAAATATCTGATTTGGTACATAGTATGGGATATAAAACAGAGTTTTATACAAATGGAACATTAAAAGAAAAGCTACTAGAATTAGATGGATATATAGATTATATTACATTGTCTAATTATGGAAAAGGGCTTTTACCATTTGATGATATGGATTATTTGTATGATTTTAAAAGGTCAATAATTACTATTTCTAAACTTATAATAAAGCAATATTTTAGTTCGTTTGAAGATTTTGATAGATTTGTTGATGAAACAAATAAGTTGCCTTTTAATTATGATTTTTCTACTATTCAAGAGTTTACGCCTAATTTTGATTATTATCATCCTGATTGGTTTGAAGAAAAACTGTTACCTTTATGTGATTATCAAGATGTTAATGGAAATATAGGAGCTGCTCTTTATAAAGGAAGACTTATTAAATTACCTTATGTTCATGCTAAGAAAAAAGAAACTATATGTACATTTAAATTATATCCAAATGGTAATTTAAATACTACTTGGAGTAATGATAATAGTGAAATAAATTATAAAGAAATGGTTAATAATACATTGAAATTAATAAGATAAAACATTAATTGGAGTATATTATGAAGTATATTAACTATAATAATTGTATTGTGGGAATTCCTAATTCTATTTTAAGTTATTTTGGATTGAAAAAGTGTAATCAAAGTAATGTGTTGGTTGATAAATACTTGAGAAAGTATAATCCTAAAAATATTGTGACTATTATATGTGATGGGATGGGAAAAGATTTTTTAAATGAATATTTACCTGATAATAACTTTTTAAGAAAAAATACAAAGTCAGTTATTTCTTCTGTGTTTCCTACTACAACTACATCAGCAATAACATCCTTAATTACTGGGTTGTATCCAAATGAACACTGTTGGCTTGGCTTTGATAATTATGTTTCTGAATTAGATAAAGTTGTATCTATGTTTTTAAATAAAGAAAAAGATACAGATTATATTTTTTCTATTCCAAATATTTGTAGAATAATTTTTCCTTATAAAACGATAATAGAAAAGATAAATGAAAGTGGTATAGCAAATGCAACATATATTTCGAAAAATGCTATAGATGCAAATGAAAGGTATTCTTCTTTTGATGAGATATGTACAATTATAAAAGAAATTTGTGATGATAACAAAAAAAATTATGTTTTTGCCCATTATGAAAATCCAGATTTTTTAATGCATAGGTATGGAATTGATTCAAGTGAAGTTATCCAAAATGTAGAATATATAAGTAGAAAAATTGAAGAGATGTTTTTTTGTTTAAATGATACATTATTAATTATTTCTGCTGATCATGGTTTATTTGATAATGATTATATTTATATTGAAGATGATACGGACTTTTTTGAATGTTTACTTCATACAACATCAATAGCTAGTAGAGCTTCTATGTTTTTCTTAAAACATGGTTATGAGGATAAATTTTTGGATAATTTTAATAAGAAGTACAAAAAGTTTTTTCTATTACTTTCAAAAAAAGAAATATTAGAAAAGAAAATATTTGGGATAGGTACTGATAATGAAAAATTTGAGTCTTGTTTAGGAGATTATATTGCTATATCGATATCTAATTATAGTTTTAAATATGTTAGGCGAGGTAATAAAACCTTAGCAAGTCATTCGGGATTAACAGAAAATGAAGTTGATGTACCATTAGTTATGATTTATAAAAAATGATACATTGATTAGAAAAAGTAGGAGGATTTTTATGCAAAAAAAAATTTATTTTGCGGGACATATGGAAATTGATTTTGAGAATAAAGAAATATCTAATTTAACGAAAGATTATAGGTGTTGTATTGTTGATAGCGATAAGATACTTATGCCGTTTGATCCAATACCACTTACTGATGAGTATTCTTATGGTTGGCCTTCATTTTATTATGCAGATGAAGATGGGAATCCTTCTTTATCATCTAAACTTATTTTAGAAAAAGAATTTTCTATTATTCCGACAATTGATATTATGGTTGCTTTTTTACAAGAAGAGATAACAGCTGGCACAATTGGAGAAATAATGTATGCAGCTTTTAATAAGAAACCCATGTACATTTATTATTTACCATCTGAAACAGAGTCTAATCTTTATCATACAAATCAATGGTATGTTATAGGAATGGCAGAAAAAATCAATCCAAATAATGTACATGTAAAAGAAGTTTCGTGTATAAGTGATTTATTAGATCAACTTTATAAAGATTTTGGTATTAGTGCTTTAAGATATCCAAATGAAAAAAAGAAGGTGAAGTAAATGGGAAAAATTTATATGATAGAGGGTTATGATGGTTCAGGAAAAACTACTGTTGGAAAAAATATTGCTAAAATAATTGGGGCAAAGTATGTTCATTTCTTTTCGGAATATGATGTTAACTATTCTATTGAACCTCTTTCAGTATCGGAAGATGAACTAGTTGAGATGACAAAAAGGGCACTAGATAAAGCCTTAGCAGAAGAGCAAGATATAGTTTTAGATAGGGGATTAATTACGCCTATTAGCGCTTTACCAGAGGAGAGATGGGATGAGTTTAAGGAATACTTTGAAAAGATTCCAATTGTAATGTGTTATTCAACAGTGGAAGATACTATTGAAAGACTTAAACATAGAGAAGAAGATGAGTCGGAGTGGTATGACAATAAATATTGGATTGATATTAATTTAAAAATAGCGAAAAAGTTTAATATACCTATTGTTAATACTTCTACTAGTGGAAATAATATTAATTCAACTAAATATGCTATGGAATATTTTGGATTTAGCAGTAAACTTTTTGAAGAAAAAAAAGAATTGCCTGATATTAGTAAAAAAGAACCAGTTGATTGTTTATTAATATATCCTTATTTGGAAGATGCAAATTGGAAAAATGAATTACGCTCAAAGGATAATCTTGCATTGGGATATCTGACTAGTTGTGCAAGACAAGCAGGATTTTCTGTAAAAATTATTCATGCTGAGCATAATAAATATTCTCCAAGTGATGTATCTAAATTAGTTGAGAAATATTCACCAAAAGTGATAGGAATATCATTAACTGCTCAAAGAGCGTATCCCGTTGTGAAAGAGTATGTGAAAAAAATTAAAAATATTTCATCATCACCTATTTATTTAGGGGGGATTTTCCCATCTATTGCCTATCAATTAATAATGATGGAATGTAGTGGAGTAGATGCAATTTGTTTAGGAGAAGGAGAAAAGTTTATTGTAGATTATTTGAATGCTATTGTAAATAAAATTGGGGATTATACAAAGATTAATGGTATTGTTTATAGAGATGATCAAAATAATATTCATGTTAATGGTGGTAAAAATGTAATTGAAAATTTAGATGATTTACCATTACCTGCAAAAGACTTTTTTTCTGATATGAAAAAGGAGATTAGTTCCGGATTTTACTATGCTCATATATCAGCTGGAAGAGGCTGCTATGCAAATTGTAGTTTTTGTTCTATGAGTTGTTTAACGGATAAGCATGGACGTAGAGTTAGAAGTCCTAAAAATGTTGTTGATGAGATACGATATTTACAACAAACATATGGAATTAATTGTTTTTACTTTGTGGATGAATTATTTATTGATAAAAATAATATTCAATGGATATATGATTTTTGTGATGAAATGAAAAGACAAAATGTAAAAATACTTTTTCATGCTGAAGCTAGAGTGGATTCTATAAATGAGGATGTTATAAAAGCCTTAAAAGAAGTAGGTTTAGATAATTTGTTTATTGGTTTTGAAAGTGCTAATTTAAAAACTCTAAAAAAGTATAGAAAAGGTCATACTCCAGAACAAGCAGAGGAAGCATTAAAAATTCTAAGAAAATTAGATGTATCTGCTGAGTATGGTTATATTATGATAGATCCTGAATTAACTTATGAACAATTATCTGAAAATGTTTTATGGATATTAAAGATTGGTGGGTATACAAAACATAACTTATATAATAAGTTAAATTTGTATTATGGAACTGATTTATATAAAGCTATAAAAGAAGAAAGCCCTGATGGGTTACCATTCTATGAAAGAAAAATCACTAGATTTAAAGATAAAAGAGTAGAAACATTTTCATATTTAATTGATATTGCTAAGGAATTATTCTCTGAGTACAATGATAAAGTTAATGATTATATTTTAGCTAAAGTTAAAGAATATTCAAATGATTATTTATGGCAAGATATTTCTTTTGAAATAAATGATTCTGAAATAGTTGTTTGGGAAGAGATAATATTAAAAGCTTTGAAGCTATCAGAAAATCCAAATAATATTTTATTAGATGAATGGAATGATTATATCAATCAACATAAAAAAAATTTGTCTGTAGTTTTAAACCAAATAATTTCTAAAAATCAAACTAATAGTGTAGATAAAAATATAGTTAAGATAAAAAGATTTAAACCATTATAAAAATAATTGGAGGTTAGGTATGTATAATATAAATACTAAAGATAGTGATTATTTTATTATAGTTACTACACATGAATGTGGTAGAAATTGTCCATTTTGTATTGATAAATATCGAGGTAGGAATGAGTATATAAGTTTGGATAATGTTGAAAAAGCATTAGATTTTGCTGAAAAATTAAAAGTTAAGGATATATTTTTAACTGGAGGGGAGCCAACGAACCATCCAGATATTATTGAAATAGCAAAACGAGTAAAGAAAAGAAATTTTAATTTGGTAATGACTACTAATTATGAAAATCCAGATATTATGAAAAAATTAGATGGAATAGTAGATAGCTTTAATGTTTCTTATTATGATCAAAAAGAGTTACCAAATCCGGAAAATTATCAGTCTGATATAACATTATCTACAATAATATGGCAAGATAGATTTCCTACTCAGAAAGATTTAGATGATTTTATTGATAAATACGAGAATAAATATTATTTAAAGTTTTCAACATTAAATAGTGCTAATGAATGGTGTGAAGAAAGAAAATATGTAGATTATTTAAATAATTTACCTAATGCTAGGAATATCTTAGTATTTGAATTTTATCCAGCTCAAATATATAGGGGACATGTTATTATGAGAGCAGATTTACCTTATATTGAGAATAATGTTCATCCTTGGAAGATGTTTCCAGATGGAGAAATATCTGATTCTTGGACTAGAACTCGGTATATTAAAAATGATGGGGTGAAGAGAAAATGAAGGAATATGATGTTGTAATAGTTGGAGCTGGTCCTGCTGGATTGTTCGCGGCAAATGAATTATCATCAAAGAAAAAAGTATTACTTGTTGATGCTGGGGTTGATTTATCTGAAAAAGAATGTAAAGTAGAAACGATTGGAAAATGTAGATATTGTAGGCCAACTTGTCATATTATTGGTGGCTTCGGTGGAGCCCAATTCTTTGAAGGAACAAAATTAAGTATTTATCCTGCTGGAAGTGGTCTTTTGAATTTTCTTAAAGATGGTAGTAATATTAAAGATGTATATAAAATGGTTGATGAAATGTTGGAAGAACATGGTAAAAGTCCTAGGATGAGTCCAAAACAGGAAGATATTGATAATTTAAAAAATAAATTTGCAAATCAGGGTATTGAAATGAAATATTATAATGCTCAAAAAGTTTCAAAATGTACTATGAATAAAATTGCTTTTAGTATAAAAGATGAATTAATAGAAAAAGGTGTAGATATTAAGGTTAGAGAACAGATATTAGATATAACAAGGAATGAAGATGGAACTTTTCTACTAGAAACTAATAGAAATAAATACACTACAAAAAATGTTTTATTTGCAGTTGGAAGAATTGGTAGTAGACAATTAACTAAATTTGCTGATATGTTAGGTATAGAATACGAAGATGAAGAACAGGAAATGGAAATAGGCGTTAGAATAGAGATGCCATATCATGTTTTTGATAAAGTTGATAATATCCATAATGATTTAAAACTTAAAATGAAGCTTTCCGATGGGGGAGAATTAAGAACCTTTTGTCAGGATTATAAAGGTTTTATTACGAAATGTGTTTATAATATGACAGGAGATAGATTAGTATCATCATTAGATGGACATATAATTGGGACTGATGAAGAAGGAGGAAATCTTTCAGATGTTGTAAATTTAGCAGTTCATCATAGATATAAAGTAAGTTTTCCTATAGAGGAAATATATGATATTATTGATAAAATTTCTATCAACAAAAGACCAATAGTTCAATCAATGAATAATTTTATGAATAATACAAATGAAGAGAATGTATTTAATACAAATTTTAGTATGCCAGATGTTATAGAAGCAAATATAAATGATTATCTTCCTAAAGAGACGTTAATTGTTTTAAAGGATTTTATAAAGAAAATTGATAAAGTTTTACCAGGATTTGCAGATGATTGTAATACAGTATATGCTCCTTCATTTGAGATGGGTTGGAAAAAATTTATCTTAAATCGAGATTTTCAAACAAATGTAAATGGTATTTATATAATTGGTGATGCAACAGGACATTTTCGTGGGGCAATGCAGGCTATGGCTTCAGGATTATTATGTGCCGATGAACTATTAGAAAAAGATGCAAAAGTTTTAAAAAAATAATTTTTCTATTTGGAGGGAATTCATGGAAATAATATTTATAACAGGGAATAAAGAAAAGATTGCTATTTGTAATACAATACTTAATAAAGAAAATATAGTAGTAAAAGCAATGAAAATAGATTGTCCAGAGATTCAAAATGATGATAATGAAAAAATTGCTATTGAATCTGCAAGATATGCCAGTAACTTTTTAAAAGCAAATGTAGTTAAAGTGGATACAGGCTTTTATATTGAAGCTTTGAATGGATTCCCTGGACCTTATTCTGAATATGTAGAGAGAAAAATTGATGCTTTAGATATCTTAAAAATGATGGAAAATAAACTTAATAGAAATGCTTATTATAAAGAAGTTTTAGCATATTGTGAATATGGGAGTGAACCGGTAATTTTTACGACTTATACTTATGGAACTATATCAAAAATGTTATCTGGAGATAAAGGGTATAATTTTGATAGAATATTTATCTGTAATGGTGATAGTAAAACAATTGGAAATTATGATTTGGAACAAAGAGCTAAAAAATACAGTAATGATAATTGGAAAAGTTTAGTTAAATATTTAAAATGATAAAGGAGTAATTATTTGTGGATAATAAAAGTAGTCATTGGGCAGAAATATATCAAAAAGATATAGATAAAAAAGGTGGTAATTTACCTTATGTTTTAAATAAAATTAATAAGAAAAAAAAACTTATTAATTTAGTAAAAAAGTATTCTGATAAAAATATAATTGAATGTGGAAGTGGAACATCTGTTGTTTCTATTTATCTAGCAACATTAGGGTATAATGTAACAGCAATTGATATAGAAGATAATGTAATAAAACTAGCAAAAAGTTTAGCAAAAGATTACTACAAAGCAGTTGATAATTATAATTCACAAATTAATTTTGTGAAAAAATCTATTTTTGATTTGGGATATGAAAAAGATTCTTTTGATGTTGCCTTTAGTAATGGGGTTTTAGAACATTTTTCTGATGATGAAATTATTCAAATAATAAAGCAACAATTATTTGTTGCTAAGACTGTTATTGTAGGTATTCCAACGAAATATTTTGATTCTAGTGAAGCAAAATATGGGAATGAAAGAGTTTTAGAATTATCTTATTGGAGATATTTAATAAAAAAGGCAGGAGGTTCTATTATTGAAGAAATAGGCATGGATAGGGAGTCATTTTTAAAAAGGTTATTTAATTATAAAAAGTATTTTAGACCTAAGCCATATCATTTATTTGTTATAAAAAAATAATTAAAGGAGAGAATAATTTACAAATATTAAAATAATTATTTGAGATAATATTATTGTTAGATAAGGAGATTGTTTTATGATTTTAGCAACAAACAATTTAGGTAAATTAAAAGAAATAAGAGAAATTCTTAAAGAATATAAAATATATTCATTAAAGGAAAAGGGTATAGATATAGATGTTTTAGAGGATGGAAAAACATTTTTGGAAAATGCGAAGAAAAAAGCAATTGAAGTATATAAAATTTCTAATTCTAATGAAGGTGTAATTGCTGATGATTCTGGTTTGTGTATTACTTGTTTAAATGGATTTCCTGGAGTTGAAACTCATAGGTTTTTAGGTGAAGATGCAACTGATAGAGAAAGAAACGAATATTTAATCAATGAAGTAAATAAATATGATGATAGAAGTGCTCAATTTATCTGTAATTTGGTTTATTATGATGGTACAAACGTTATTGTTGGCGAAGGTATTTTAGAAGGATTTATATCTAAAGAATGTAGAGGAGAAAATGGGTTTGGATTTGACGAAATATTTGAACTTTCAAATGGTTTAACTTTAGCTGAATTATCATCAGAAGAAAAAAATAGTATAAGTGCTAGATCCCTAGCTTTAAAAGATTTAAAAAAGAAATTGGTAAAAAAATTAATGTATAATAATAGAAACTGATAAAATCAGTTTTTTCTTTACAATATTTTACAAAGATTATAAAAAAATACTTTGGTACAAAAAATAATTGTATACTATAATAAAATTACAAAGTTGGTGTGTTATGAAAAAGAAAGTATTATTTTTATTTATGATTTTATTTTTACCTTTTGTTGTAGATGCAAAAGAATACTGTACTATTGTAAGCGGAAATGGAAAAGATATAGGAAGTGAAATAGCCTGTGGAACAGAACACTTTTATGTTATTGATAATGATAATGATAATATAAAGATGTTAGCAAAGTATAATTTATATGTAGGATTTAATATTGATAAAATAAAAATTGATACAAATAAAACATACATAAGATATGAATGTAATTTATATGGTGACTGTTATGAAAATAGAACATATTATTTTGATAATGAAGTAGTTAATGATTATTCAGAGTGGTTAAATAAACTTAATCTAAGTGAAATTAATATTATTGAATTTCCGCAACGTTCTAATTGGAATCATGCATTTGGTTTTTTAGCATATAGTGATAAATATACAGTTGATGGTAAAATGTATAAAAATAGTATATATGATAAATTATATCCATATTATACGATTAATGTGGGAGTAGATGGGTTTGGAAAACAAAACAAATTAGCTCGTGGTGTAGTTGGAGAAAAAAATAATGCCAATTATCCAATGTATGGAGTTATTCATTTATTTCCAACAGAAAATGATTATAATGACTATTTTAAATCCAAATATAATGGTAATCTTGATAATTTTGAAAATGGATATACGAATTTTGATATAAGGAATGATTATTTATATTATTATGAAGATTATTTAATAAATGAAGGTTTTGATGTTTCAAGTGTTGATATGATTACTATTAAAGAAATAAATAACTTAGTAAATAAATTAACTGATAAGAATCTTCCACTATCGGAATGGTATGAATTATCATTAAATACTGAGCAAGTTGATGATGATGATAGTAAATATTATAACTTAGGTAATTTAAAAGAATACTTATCAAATGATTATAAATGGTTATGGGATACTTCTTATTGGACGCGAACTGCAGTAGGTAATATTAATAATGATGAAGAATTAAAAAATGCATATTTTGTATCAACAACTGGAGAGATATGTTTTTCAGCGAGTAATTGTTTTAGTGGAATTCCAAGGGCTGGAATTAGACCAGTAGTAACTATTTCTAGTAAAGATATAAAATATAATATTCGTACAAAAACAGATGGAAAAGGTACTATTGAGGTTATAGATACTGCTTTAGGTGGAGAGTCTATTTCATTTAGAGTTTCTGCTAAGAAGGGGTTAAAATTAGCAGGACTTATTATTAAAACAGATTCTGGAGAAGTAGTAGAGTTTAGTGAGGAAGATTTAACTACTAATTCAGATGGAACAATAAGTATTAGTACAAATAAATTTACAATGCCTTATGAGAATGTTTTAATAGAAGCAAGATGGATATTAGATATATTAAATCCTAAAACAGGTGCTAAATTTTTATTAATAATATTTGTATTGAGTATTACTATTTTTTTAAGTATAAAAGTATTAAAAATAAAAAAGAAAAACTGAGTATTCAGTTTTTTTTCTTTACATTATTTTACTGTAAATATAAAAAAAAATGAATGCATGTTTAATTATATGTTATAATAAGCGTATAAGGTGGATAATATGAAAAAATTTAAAATATATAATGTATTTATTATAATTTTATTTTCTATTATAACAACATTAGGGATAGGATATGCTCAAATTAGTAATATTAATCTTACGATTAGTGGAGAGGCAAACCTTATTGGACAACCAGGAGTTTTTATTAATAATGCAAGTTATTCTTCTGGAAATAATATTGATTCAAGTCTAAGTAATATTAATACTTTTTATGGTACAATGCTAAATACAAAAGTAGTATTAAATGATAATTATGATTCTTCTATTACATATGAAGTTACGATTCAAAATACCTCAGATACTATAAAACAGTTTAAGGGAGTAGAATATGATGAAGCATTTTATGATAATGAAGATATTATTTATGAATTAAATAATATAAATATTGGGGATTTATTAAGTCCAAATGATAGTGTGACATGTACTATTACTTTTAAACATAAAGAAAATCAATCTTCTTATACAAATAATGTTTTAAATTCTTATTTAAATTTTAAATTTGAAGATCCTTTATATACTATAACTTATGTTAATTTTACGGGAGATATCAGTGGTTTAGCATCAAGTATACCTTTAACTGGAGGCACAATAGTATTTAATGAAACAACTGGAATTCCAAGTGATGTAACGGTAATAGGAGCGGATTATGATTATAGTTCTTCTCCAAATCTAGTCTTAAGTAATGTTGTAGGAAACGTAACTATTACTGCAATCAATTCAGCTCATGGAACATGGGATGAACCATTAATAAATAATACAAATACTTCTTATGAACCAAATGATGTACCGGCAGGAGAAACTATTCAATTTGATAATGCCCCAGGAAAACCTAAGATAAGAAAAGATGAAGATGGAAATGTTACAGATTTTACTTTTACAGATGTAGGATCTTCGGGTTTAGATATAACAACATCTGGGGGAGTAGATACTGGTGTAATTCCACTTGATGGAAAAGGCTTTGTAATAGATTTAGTTGCTACATTTAATGTTGTAAAAAATGGAGTTAATTCTGGAAAATATTTCTTATCAGCTTTAGAACCGACTGCTACAGGAGCAACTACTTATAAAGGGTTTGCCTTTGCAGTAACAAAATCAAATGCAAGAATTGGTTTATATGGTTCTTCTTCGGCTTCAGTTAGTTCTAGTTCAAGTGGTGCAACTTGGGGGCAAAGAGTGCAACAAACAGGTAATTTAACTACTGGGGATATTTCTCATACAATACATGTAGAATATACTCCAGGTACAAGTGATACAGATTTTGGAACACTAACATGGTCAGTAGATGGAAATTCTTACACATATAGTGATTCTAGTATTCCAGCAACTCTAGCAAACGCTACAATTACAATAGGAACATTGGGAGTAGAACATACTAGAGATATGGGTTCGATGGTAGTAACATCTTTCCAAATATCAAAAACAGATTAATAAACAAAAGAAAAGCTGATATTCAACTGAGTATTCAGTTTTTTTGTGGTTTTTTTTAAAATTAATTGTTAAAATATATTATAGGGTTGTGATAATATGTATTTTTTAATTGGAATGATTATTTTTATTATATTTTTAATAGTATTTTACTTTGTTTTAAAAGCTAAAATTATTCGCTTTTTTCAAAAATTAGGTTTTCCTATTTCTCAATTAGATGATATTATTCGAGATGTTCATCTAGATGAAGAAGATACTCCTAAATCATTATCTAGTATGGATTCTATATATTTAAAAAAAATAGAAAAAGATTTTCCTAATATTGATATTTCAAAGTTAAAAAGAAAAGCAGAGACTGTTTTAATGGATATATATCACTCAATAGAAAAGGGGGATATTTCTATGTTTAATGGTAAAATAAAAGCCTTTGCTGAAGAAGAAATATTAAATCATAATTCTATTTCTGATTTAAAAATACATAATACAGTTATTTCTCGTTATTATAAGAATAATAATAAAGCAACTATTTCTTTTTCTATTGCATATCAGTATTATCTTTATAAAAATGGTTGTAAGAAAAAAATACAGGATAGAGTTAGAGAAGAATTTGTTTATAGTTTAGAATTTGAAGAAAAGTTAAGTTCACCTATTTTGGATTATCATTGTCCAAATTGTGGTAGTCCATTTAGTAGTATTGATGATGATTCATGTGTTTATTGTGGAAGTAAGTTTTATAAACTTTTGAATAAAATATTTATTTGTATCGATGTTGTTCGATATTAGTTTTTTTGTTATAATAAATTATAGTCGAGGTGGAATTCATGGAAGATGAAAGATTAGTTAATTTTTCTTTTGGTGATGATGAAGAAAAAGAAAAAGAAAATATTATTTCTTTACAAGAGGTTGGAGTTGAGGTTAAACAATATGATTGTCATAAATGTAATACATCTTTTTGTAGCTTAAATATGAATGATATTACTAAATGTATAATATGTGGTGATACCGAAATTGAAAAAAACGAATTTTTTCTTTCAGAAAATCTTTCTTATATACCTTTTTTGAAAAATAAAGATGAGGTAATAAAGTTATATAAGAAAAAGGTTTTTTTTAATCCATTAATTCCTATTTCTTTTAAGAAAAAATCTGTGTTAGATTCTATTCAAAAATTGTACATACCTAGTTTATTAACAAATATGAGTCAGTCTGGAATTGTTGAATTTTTAGGTGGGGAAAAGAAAGAGTTTAGAGATGATAATGGAAAAAAAAGAGAACTTAAAAAATTTTTAGTTGTTCAAAATATAGAATTTAATTATAGAAATGCTTTATTTAATCCTTCTTCTAAAGTTCCAGAAAAAGTATTTCAAAATATTTGTACTTATACATTTGATTCTATACAAGAATTTGACTCTAATTATAAAGATGAGTTTCTTTATTTGATAGAAGATGTTTCTGTTTCTGATATGAGAGAAAAAGCAAAAAATTATATTTCAAACAGTACTTTATCAGTTTTGTTTAAAAATATTCTTCATCCTATGAAAAAACTTAAAAAAGATTCCAGTATTATTCAGTTTGAAGATACAAAAAAAGTTTTAGTACCTATATATTTTTTAAATATGAAATATCATAAAAAAAATTACTTTTTTATTATGAATGGAGAAAATGGACGTTTTTTATTTAATTTTCCTATTGGTATTTTAGAGACTATTTTGTTTTCTGTTGTTTCATTTATAGTTATTTTTTTAATTACTTATGTTATTTCAATACTATTATAGGAGGTTTCTATGAAAAAAAGAATAATTTTACTTATTGTTTGTGTATTTAGTTTTTGTTTTTTTATTGAAGATGTTTATGCTGATTTTGATATATATGAAAGAACAGCTGAAAAACCTTTAGTTCCTGATAATGTTGTCATAGATGATACAAATAGAGATATTATATTAAAAACACCTGCGGTAGATGCTTCGAAAAAAATATATGATTTTGCTGATATATTGATAGATAAAGAAGAATATAAATTATATTTATCATTAAAGAATTATACAAAAGAAACAGATTTGGATGCTATAATTGTTACTACTGATGATTTGTTGGATTTTAAATTTAAAGATTATGTTAATAATTTTTATTATTATAATGATTTTGATAGAAATGCAGTGATATTTGTTGTTTCTTTTGTTGATGGAAAACCTAATATATTTATGGCTTGTTATGGTTCTAAAGCAGAGTCTGTTTACACTGATCCACGTATTAAAGAAACTTTGCAGTATGTTTTTAAATTTATTAAAAACGAAGAATATTATAAAGGGTTAGATGATTATATTAGTATATTATTAGGATTTTATAATTTAGATAGAGAAGGTAATTATCGTGTTAATAAGAATGGTGATGTGGTTTTATCTGTTCCTTATTTAGAAATATCAGTTATTGCTTGTTCTTTAACTATTATTTTTATTGTGATAAGTTTTATAAAACTATTATCAATGAATAGATTAGTTTCTAATTTTCGTTATGTTGATTTGTTAGATTCTTCTTCGATGTTTGTTAAGACTGATAAGGATGAACTAATTGATACTGTTGTTTTGGATAAAAAATAAAGATATTTTAGATTATAGTTGTATAAAATTAATGTTTATTTATTAGATTATAAATTGTATTAGAATTGTTTGAGTTTAGGTAAAAATAATTCTTGACATAGAAAAAGTGAATTTGTGTTTTCCACAGATTCACTTTTTTAACCTAAAAATAAGGAAAAACATTCCAAAATTTAGTAAAATTAAGTTATCCAAAAAAAATATACTAAACAAAAATAATTGGAGGTTTTTCCTATGAATAATTATACTATGAATGCCTATGAAGTAAAAAG
>Ga0247611_10002702_pt1 | contig 27846 bp, 23 predicted proteins | sample 177DNAGHGhighgp2_FD_192422 | JGI IMG/M metagenome (GOLD analysis project Ga0247611, IMG submission 192422) | Sheep rumen microbial communities from Palmerston North, Manawatu-Wanganui, New Zealand - 1770 DNA GHGhigh gp2 | ecosystem: Host-associated > Mammals > Digestive system > Stomach > Rumen... | reverse complement strand
ATCTAATTATCCCTCAAATAAAATGCGTAGTCACCTAAAATAATTTGACTACGTTATTTTTTTATTTAAAAATTAGCTATTTTAATTTGAATATTAGAACCTCAAATAATTAGACAAATAACAATAATAAATAATATAAAGACAATGCATAAAAATGGCTTTGATATAGAGACAATATCAAAAGCACTTGATTTAGACATCGAATATGTAAAAGAAGTATTAAATAATTAATGATAATATTATTTGATTTTTAATAAATAAAGGAGGCTCTAAAATGTTAAAAGAATTCGATGAATCAGAGAAGGCTGTATTAAGAGGCATCAATAGAGAAAGAGAAAGATTTGAGCGCGAGAGCCAACTTGGAATGGCAGAGGACAAAGGAAGAACTGAGGCAATAATAAATAATATAAAGACGATGCATAAAAATGGCTTTGATATAGAGACAATATCCAAAGCACTTGATTTAGACATAGAATATGTAAAAGAAGTATTAAATAAATAAATGTTTAATGATATAATCACATAGTAAGATAATTATTATGTGATTTTTTATTTTTAATAATAAGGGAGGGGGGTAACATGAAAAATTTGTTATATTTTTTAAAAAAATATGGAAATAAATCATTTGATGAAATGAAATTTAATGAAATTGATGCCCTTCTTTTATCTCAATTATCATATTTATTTTATGAAAGAACCGTTCCTAATGCATATGCTTCATACAATTTAAAAAATGTTATGATAGAAAAAAATGCCCAAAATTTATGTTATGAAGCTATGAATTATAGAAATAATTTAAAGCTTGTAAAATTATTTAAGGATACCTCAAGATATGATAATATAATTTTTTCAGATATTTCATGTAATTTTGATGTTATAAAAAAACAGCAATTTTATGCAATGACCTTCTGGCTAGATGATTTTCTTTTTATTTCATTTAGAGGAACAGATTTAACAATGGTAGGCTGGAGAGAAGATTTTAATATGTGGTTTAGTGATGAAACTCCATGTCAAAATGACGCTTTAGCTTATACAGAAAAAATATTTCAAAAATATAATAAAAAAATGATTTTAGGTGGTCACTCTAAGGGTGGTAATTTAGCATTTTATGCTGGATTATATTCTAGAAAGGAAGTTATTAATTCTATAATAAAAATATATTCATTTGATGGACCAGGGCTAAAGGATAAAGAACCATTTTATTCTGATGAATATAAAAGAATTAAAAATAAATGTTTAACATTTTCATCATCATCAAGTATAGTTGCTATACTTTTATATCATGTAGATAATGTTATATTCTTAAAATCTAGAAGCTTTAGTATCTTACAGCATTCAGCTTATAATTGGCTTATTAAAGATGAAAATACATTGTGTAGAATTAAAAATAATAAGATTCTATCTAGATTTTTAGATAGAGCTTTAACTAAATATTTATTAATGTCTACAAATAGAGAAAGAAAAAGATTTGTTGATATATTGTTTAAAATAGTTGAAGATAATCCAGAAGCTACATTGTTAGACATAAAATATCATCCATTTAGATATTTAAAGAATTTATGGAGAAGAAAAAAATTATTAACATATGCTCAAAATAAATTTTTAAAATTAGAATTTAAAAAAATGAGATTATGTTTTAAAGATGTATATGATGCAAGAAAAATAGAAAAGAAAAAGAAAAAGGCAAAACGTTTATTATTATCTAAGAACAATTAATATAAGGGAGGATAAAATGAAAGATTATATTAAACCAATAATAGAAGATGAAGAAATAATAATAGAAGATATATGTATTGCATCCAAAACTGAAGGTGATGCATCATTTGATTCTCCAGATGCAATTTCAATGGAGGACTAGACATATGAGAAAGAATATATTAAAGGCTCTAGCATTATTATCATTTACAGGTATATTATTTACTGGTGTAAATGCACATGCGATAAATGAAAATAAATCAATAGAATTAAAAACTAAAGCTGAAAGTCTAGCTGTATTATTTGATAAAGAGTCAGGGTTTGATAGCACATCAGATTATTCAGCATCTTATAAATTAGATAATGAATCATATACAGAAATTGATTCAGAACTAATTAGAATTGTTGATGGTAAGGTTAGAATAGATGCGGTTGGATTAAAGGCTGGTAATTATAGCCTTGAAATCAAAGCGAATAATAATGTTATATATAATTTAACTGATATTAATATAAAAGCTGATGATAGATCAGGATATGCACATTTTAATAATACAACTGGTGTTGGTGCATATAATAATGATGGTACATTAAAGGATAATGCAGTAGTAGTTTATGTTAACGATTCGAATAAAAATACAGTAACTGCAAAAATTGGTTCAAGTACATATACTGGATTATCTAATATTATTAAAAATGCTAAATTTGATAATATTCCTGTAGATGTTAGAATTATTGGAACAATTGCTACAAAGACATGGAATACAATAGAATATAAATCAAATTCAAATGGATCATATAATGTCGGAAATACAGCTGTAACAAGATATAGTGATAAATTATATAACTTAGATATTAAAAATGGTGATAATGTATCATTAAGTACTTTGGGTAAAGATATTTTTGATGATAATTTGATTAGTAATGGCTATAATACATTAGAAACTAATTATGTTAAATTAGATGGATTAACATCTAAAATAACCTATGGTGGAGAAAAAACTAAAAATGGTAATACTGTGAATGATTTTGATTCATATTTCAATATGCTAGAAATAGATGGTGCTAAAAATGTAACAGTAGAAGGTATCGGAGAGGATGCGATGATCTTCCAATGGGGCTTTACATGGAAAAGATCTAATTCAATTGAAGTCAAGAATTTAACATTTAAGGATTATCCAGAGGATGCGTGTGCATTTCAAGGAAAAGATACTAAGATATCTTCTAAAAGTGTGGAATCTTTTGAAATTTCTGGAATAACTAATAACACAGTATGGGTTCATAATAATACATTTTTACAAGGTAAAAACACTTGGGATGTTACATATGAACAAGATAAGCACGAAGGTGATGGCGCTGTAGATGTTAAATTTTATAAAAATGTAACATATTCCTATAATCATTTTGTTTCTAATCATAAGACAGGATTAGTTGGTGGAAGTGAAAATAATATTGCTGCAAATATAACATACCATCATAATTGGTATGAATCATGTCAATCACGTATGCCTTATGCTAGACAAGCAAATATTCATATGTATAATAATTATTATGATTCATCTACAGGTACTACCATGCAAATTTATGCAGGATGTTATGCATTTATAGAAAATTGTTATTTTAAAAATGATAATAAGGTTTATGAATTAAATAATAAAGAATATAAAGACCCAGCAGTTAAAGCATATAATAATATCTTTGATGGATCTAAAACTATACCTTCACAGGTATCTAATAGAACTGATTCAGTTTCGAATGGTAATATTTTAGTAGATGATTATAATTCATTCCAAACATTTGATACAAATTCTAATATTTTCTATTATGATTCAACAAATAATTGTTCTAATGTTAGTATTATGAATGACGTAAATGATATTCCTTTATTATTACCTACAGTTTCTGGTGCTGGTAATTATCAAAATTCATCATTTAATTCAATTGAAGAAGATGGTAATTTATCAGAAATTGATTTAGGATATCAATTTGGTAATTATGTAAAGAATAATAATACATATAAAGCTATTAGATTTGTTGGTAAATTTAAATATGGAGAAAATATAAATTCATCAAATATAGATTCAATTAGAATTGAATTTAAAATTTATAATAAATCTAATGAATTATTTAAAACAATTAATAAAGATATAGATTCAGTTTATGATATTATTAAATCAGGCGATGTAGTAGTAGCTCCTCAAGAAGTTAATGTAAAATATTATTATGCAATAATAAATGGAATTACAGATAAATTTGATGGATATAAGATAGTGGCTACAGCATATATTAATATTAATAGTAAGACTTTAACTTCTAGTGAAACATGTACAATATGAAAAAAATTTTATTATTAATACCTTTATTTTTATTAGTATCATGCAATAATCCAAATGATACAAAAACAAGTACTACAAACTCAGAGACTAAAGAAGAAGTGAGTACGAATAATGATCCTAAAACAACAACTAATATACCTGATTCAACTGAAATAACTTGGGAGACAACAATCCATTGGTAAAAGAGCTTTTACAGCTCTTTTTCTTATGCTCTATAAACTTGAATAATATATATATTATTGTTATAATTATTACATTAGGGGGGCGTTATATTGAGATATTATGTTATTCCAAATATAGAAGAATTAGATAAATATCTAGATTTATCTAAAAAATATAATTTAGGATTTGAATATAATGAATTTTATGACCCAGCACTTTTAGATAATAATAAATCATTAAATGAAGCTATAAATGTGTATCAAAAATTAGGGAGAACAAATGATACATTACATGGTGTATTTTATGATATTACACTAGATTCAAGTGATGATAAAATAGCTAAAATATCATATGATAGAGTAAAATCATCTCTTGATATTGCATCTAAATTAAAATGCAAGGGTGTTGTTTTTCATACAAATTATATAACTTGGATGAAAAGTAAGTTATACAGAGATAATTGGGTTAATAAGCATAAAGAAATATATTTAAAATTAATAGAGGAATATAAGGATTTAGAAATATATGTTGAAAATATGTTTGATCTAGATCCATATCTTTTAGGACAATTAATGTCTGAAATAAATCATGAAAGAATAGGTGTATGCCTAGATATAGCACACGCATCTATATCTAATATAAAAATAGAAGAATGGTTTAGAGTATTAGGTAAATATATAAAACATATACATATAAATGATAATGATAAAATAGTTGATTCTCATTTAGAATTAGGTAAAGGTATTATAGATTATAAAGAAGCTTATAAATTTATAAATGAATTACCTAATGATGTATCAATTTTAATTGAAATTAAGGATTATAATAAAACTATTAATTCAATTAAATACCTAGAGGATGGTGATTTTAATGCTTTTAAATAAGGATTTAGAAAAAGTATTAAATATTACAATTAATTTATCTAATGAGCATGATTATAATAAGCTTTTAACAGAAATATTAGAAGATGGTATGGATATATCAAATTCTGATGGTGGTACATTATATTTATTAAATGAAGATAAATTAGATTTTTTCTTTATGATTACTAAATCTCAGAATATAAAAAAAGGTGGTAATTTAGAAAAAATAAATTTACCACCACTTGATATAAATTCATCTAGTGTTGCTGCATATTGTGCTAGAACAAAAAGAATAATAAATGTAGCAGATGTTTATAAGGATAAAGAATTTAATTGGGAGGGTCCTAAAAAATATGATTCAATTACAGGATATCATACCAAATCTGTTTTAGTCCTTCCTTTAATTGATAGAGAAGAAAATGTATTAGGAGTAATGCAATTAATCAATGCTACTAAAAATGACGAAATAATAGCCTTTAGTAAGGATGTAGAAACCATTATTTATTCTCTATCATCATTATCAGCTGTATTATTAAATAATATGTTTTTATACAAGGATATAAAAGAGTTATTAGATTCTTTTGTTAATGCAATGGTTAAAGCAATCGAATCTAGAACACCATATAATGCATTCCATACAATAAATGTAGCTAAGATATGTAATGAATTTGCAAATTATATTACTGATAATAATTATTATGAAATTTCAGATAATGATAAGGATCAATTAGTTTTAGCAGCAATGCTACATGATGTAGGAAAAATGATAATACCTTTAAATATATTAAATAAGGCTTCTAGATTTGAAGGTAAATTAAATAATATGATATTAAGATATCGATTAATTGATTCTTGTATAGATAATAAATATTTATCTAATGAAATAAGTAAAGAAGAATATGATAATGAAAAGGAATATATATTAAAAGCTAAAGAATTTATTATTAAATTAGATAAATCATCATTTTTAAGTGATGATGATATTAATTATATTAATGAATTAAAAAATAAAGAATATGATACTAAATATGGTCTTTTAAAAATATTAAATGAAGAAGAATTAGAAGATGCATTAATTAAAAAAGGTACTTTAACTCAAGAAGAAAGATTAGAAATAGAAAAGCATGTTATATACACTAAAGAAATCTTGCAGGATATAAAATTTGGTAAGAAATATAGTAATGTTAAAGAAATTGCATCTAATCATCATGAATATTTAAATGGTACTGGATACCCTAATCATTTAAAGGATAAGGATTTACCATTATTAGTTAGAATGATAACAATAGTAGATATTTATGAATCATTAGTTTCAACAGATAGACCATATAAAAAGCCAATGCCTAATGAAAAAGCATTATTTATATTAAAAGAAATGGTAAAAGAAGGAAAGCTTGATGAAAATTTAGTTAATATTTTCTGCGAATTAAAGCAATAAAAGGAGACGACGTCTCCTTTTATTATTTAGATAAGCTTGTCTTAATGATTTTTTCACAGAAATCATCAAATGATATATTTGCAGCCTTAGCCTCTATCGCAAGCTGTGAATCTGGATTTAAATGTGGTAGTGAATCGCATTCAAGGCATACGAATGAACCATCATTTTTAACTATAAAATCAGTTTTTGAATAAATTGTTAATCCTAGTGCGTCAGCTGCCATAACGGCTGTTTTCTGTAATTTTTCAGCTAATTTATTAGGTATATCTGCAGGACAGATATTTTTTCTTTCTCCACCTAATGTCATACCTTCGTTTTTATCCTTAGTATGTAGTGGCAATACCTCTAATACAGGTAGTGCCTTACCTTCAATTGTTCCTACACTAAATTCTCTACCTATTATAAATTCTTCAATGATAACCTCATTTTCCCATTTGAAGCCTTCCTTAATAGCCTTTAAATAAGCATTTTTATCATTAGCTACTGTAATACCTAAGCCAATACCACCATTGTTAGGTTTTACAATTACAGGGTAATTAATCTTTTTAATCATTGGCTCTATAATTGGATCGCCTTTTTTGATAGAAAAGCCTTTTGGTACAGGAATACCCTTATTGATAAATATTTGTTTAGAAACAATTTTATTAGAAGATATTGCAGAAGAGAAGTGGTCACATCCAGTATAATCTATACCTAATAGGTCAAATGTTGCCTGAACCTTACCATTTTCTCCATTGGCTCCATGAAGGGCAATGAATACTAAATCTGATTGTCTACATATTTGTAATACATTAGGGCCAAAATATGAATTAGATTGATCTACACGTCTTTTTTTAACTGCCCATAAATCAGGTATATCAAGAGATATATTAGTAGGCTCTAAAGAATATTTTTCTGTATCCTGGAATGCATTTTCAATAATTTCTTCTTGCTCATTATATCCCATGAACGCATCTAATAATATTACATTATGTCCTTTTTTCTTTAACGTTTCACTAACCTTAAGTCCTGTATATAATGATATATTTCTTTCATTAGAAATACCACCAGCTAAAACGACAATATTAAGATTTTCAGGTATTTTGAATTCATCTATAACATCCTGTTCAGTTAATGTAATATCAGAACCATCCATATTTAATTCTAATGTTTTTAGCATAGATTTAGTCATTGATACAATTTGTAATACTTTAGTGATTTGATCTCTAGTTAATTCAACATCATATTTCTTTTTCACAATAGATTGAATTTTTTTAACTACAATCTTATTTACATGTAAAATTAAGAAATTAGAGAAATTAATTAATTTATTTAATTTTTTTGAAGTAACTAATTCCTCAAGCATATCTATAACCTTTACAATGCCTTCAGATTTAAAATGAATCATTATATCTCTTAATGCTTGTAAGAAATCGGGATTTTGTCTTGAATATTTAATACAATATGTAAGTAAATATGCTGCATTATCAACATATTGAGGGTCACCTACCATATCGCATAAAAATGATATATATTCAGTAGTAGTATTACCATCAGTGCCTATCATAAAAGCTTTTTCAACTAAGCTTCCTACTAGCTTATTATTTTCAGTTCTTTCCTTATCATTTAGGGCAGATCTAATCATACTATTGATGAATTGATCTAATATTTGCATTTCAGGTCTTTGTCCATTTGGATTAACCTTCATTGTATATTTACCTAATTCATAAAAATCAAAGAATGTATTAGGACAGTGGCTTTCAGCAAATCCGCCTCTACCATAATCAAATCCTACATAATATTTCTTTTTACCGATATCATTCATTAAAATATTTACATAATCATAATCGATATTGTGATTTTCTATTTTATCCTGATTTTTAAGAATCTGAACTTTATATTCATCAAAGAATTTATCAGAGAAGCCTTGGCCGTCAAATGATACACATCTATTAACTGTATCATTTAAAATTGTTATATATTTAGCTTTATTACCACCCTTTGAATGGCCGATTACTGTTACATAATAATCCTCAAAATGTAATTTTTCATAAACTATTTTATACCATTCAAGGGCGTTAATTTGCTGTAATGAATCTACCTGATTAGCTCCAACGAAGTCATCGATCCATTCATTTGTAGCAGTTCCTCTAAATGCGACTACGGCTTCCTTTGTATCTTGATTAATGAAGACTACTGAAACTCCACCACCAGCTCCATATGCTTCATCAAGGTGTGCCTCAACTATTAATGTGTTCATTAATTTATTATTATTTCTAAAAGCTAAAATAATATTTTTAAAATCATAGCCAGTTATATAGCTAGCATAGTCCTCATCATCTTTAAAATCATCTAAATTAAATGAATTTATATATTCACCAACAGTTTTAGCTTTAGTATCTAAAAGACTAACTAAAGGCTCCTTATCAGAAAAATAAGTTAACATTTCTAAAAGAAGAAGTTCATCGATTTTGTAATGCATAATATCTCTCCTAATTTGATTCAATTTCTTCAATTAATGCTTGATATACAAGCTTTAAATTATCATTTTCAATTCTAATATTTCTAATTAGATTTATATTTAATAATTTTAATAATTCAATCCCTGCCTTAGGATATTCATAAATAAATTTATTGAAGCTTTCACTATCAATCGATAGTGTCTTACAATTTGTTTTTGCTTTAACTGTGGCAGATCTTTTATCGTTATCTAAAAGTGCCATTTCACCAAATATTGTATGCATTGATGAATTAAGTGTCGCACAAACAAATTCATCCTTGTATATTGTTGTTTTAATAATATCAACTGTTCCATCTATTAAAATATACATAGTAGAACCAGTATCGCCCTCTTTAATTATATTACTGCCAGCTTCAAATGATTCTTCCTTTAATAGACTATTTAGGGCATTTAATTCTTTATCATCAATTTTTGATAGAAGAGGAATTTCTTTTAAAATTTTAATATTTTCCATTATTTCTTTTCCTCCCCAATTATTATTACACCAGTATTTTTATTAATAATATAATTGTCATTAGGATTTAATTTAGGACAATTAGTCTCCATTGATTTAACTGTTTTTAGCTTTTGAATAATTTCTCCATAATTTGTAGATTTTTGAGCTTCAGATAATATTTGATGCTTGATTTCCTTTTCAACACCCATATTTTCTAAAACACCTAATACTAAAATACCTTTAGATTTATAAGAATCAAATAATTCTTTATATTTCTTACCGGCCCAGTCATCCTTTAATCTTTCGATTTGAACTGATACGCCATCACCATTATCTAAAAATGACGACATTACCTTAGACATTCCACTATAATTTGTAGAAGTAGATAATATATATCTTGTATATTCTTCAGTATAAATTACTTCAGCACAATTTTGTGCCTCAAGGTAATTTTTATATCTTTCAGTTTTTACTTCAGCACAAATGTGACATTTTGAATTAATATTTCTAAACATTAATGTTGCTACAAAGACACGAGAATCAACTAATTCAGCATCAAGGTTTTCATGGTTCTCTCCAATTATTAAAACCTTAGATGCAAATTTAGCATTTGCGTTAATTAATGTTTGTTCCTCTGTATAATCACCATAAAGGTAATTTATACCCTTTAGCTTATCATCATCTAATATAGTTCTAATTTTATTTTCATCAACAGAATTAATTAAGATAATGTCAGATGTAACAAGCTTTTTGTTTTTCTTTAAAATATCTGATATTAAAATTTTTATATCATTTTTCCAACCACATATAATGATATGATTTTTCATATTTTGCATTTTCTTAATTCCTTTCTTATGTGTCATATTTTTTTCTACTAATGCTGATGATATATAGCCTGTAATAGCTGATAGACCAAACATACTGAATAATAAGAATAAAATACCTAATATTCTTGCCCATGTTGAATCTACAAATGCATAATCATTTCCAGCAACTGTTAAAAAGTTCCATAAAAATACATCAAAGAAGGAATAAGTATTACCATCCGTATCTGTGTAGCCAGTATTCTTTAATACTATCCACGATATAAAAACCAATAGAAAATATATAGATAATATTATAAGAGTAGTGGTAATATGAAATTTTTTAAAAAAGACTTTTATCTTTTTAAAAGTACTTTTTTTATCCTTATCCATAATTAACTCCCCATTGTTTAATAAATTACCTATATTTTACCATATATTCTTTTAAGAATATAGTTTAATTTAGCAAATTTATATTTAAATGTTATTGTATTATTCGTCTTTTAATAATAAAATATAATTATAAATTGTCGCTTATAAAACATAATGGGAGTTGGTGTTATGAAAAGAAAAATATTAGTAATAACAGAAAAGCTTGAACTAAAAGAAGATGTTATTAAACAATTAGAAAAGGATTTTAAAATCTTTATTACTGATATAAATGATTATTTAGATATAATTAAAGATAATGATATCTTATGTATCTTATTTTATTCTAATAACTTAGATGTAATAAGGGAATTAAAGAAAAATGAAGTTTCTGAATTAATACCAATTATAGTCATCTCAAATGAAAACAATTCAAAAATGGTAAGAGATTATTTTAATTTAGGGGCATATGATTATTTAGAATTACCTTTCGATAAAAAAATTTTAAATTTAAGAATTTTAGAAGCTATTAATGTTGTATCCTACCCAAAAAGCTTAAAGGAAAGGGCGACATTTGATAGATTATGTGACATATATAATGAAGAGACATTTTTGCGTGAGGCAAGAAAGTCTTTAGATGAAAGAAGTAATAGTGATCATTTTTATTTAGTTAGATTCGATATAAATAAATTTACTATGATTAATTATTTTTTCGGTTTTAAATATGGTGAAGAGGTGTTAAAGCATATAGCTAGAATATTATCTAGTGAAAATATGACATATGATATTTGTTATGGAAGAATCAGCAAGGATATATTTGCCTTTTTATTAAATGGAACTGAAAATGATTTAAATGAAATTATAGCTAATATAAAAAAATCTGTTAAAGAAATTAATAAGGAATATGATATCGAATTAACATTTGGTGTATATGAGGTATTCGATTATAAAATTGAAGTATCTGAAATGCTTGCGTATGCAGCACTTGCCGCAAAGACAATAAAAGGTATTATTGGCCCTCAATATATCAAATATGATGACAAAATGGGAAATGATATAGCTTTAGAACAAAAATATATATCATCATTTGAGGCTGCCCTAAAGAAGGGTGAATTCTATATATATTTACAGCCTAAATACGATATTATAATGGAAAAAATCGTAGGTGCTGAGGCTTTAGTAAGATGGGGAATTGATGGAAGAATAATATCTCCAGGTGAATTTATTCCTATATTTGAAAGAAATGGATTAATTAATCAGCTAGATAGATATGTATGGGAAGAAACTGTTAAATATATCAGATGGAGAATGGATAATAAACTTCCTGTTTTTGGTATATCAGTAAACGTATCAAGAATATTTTTATCTATGAATAATTTCATTGATGATATTATTGCGTTAGTTAATAAATATAATGTTCCACCTAGATATTTAGAATTAGAAATAACTGAAAGTATTTTTTCTGATGTTAATTTAATCAGTGATACAGTTAAAAGGCTTAGAGCTAATGGGTTTAAGATCTTAATGGATGATTTTGGCTCTGGCTATTCTGGATTAAATGTATTAAAGGAAGTAGAATTTGATGCATTAAAGATTGATTTAAAATTCTTCTCTAGAAATGATAAAAAGAGTCAAAATATTATTAAATCTGTTCTAGATATAGCACATGCTATAGATATTCCTGCAATCGCAGAGGGTGTAGAAACAATAGAATATATTGAATTGTTAAAGAATTATGGCTGTAATTATGCCCAAGGCTTTTATTATTCTAAGCCTTTACCTATAGATGAATTTAATAAATTATGTGAGCATGATTGTGTGCAACAGGAAAATAATCCTAAATATTTAAATATTCATCATATAAATGACGCTATTAATGAATTTGTTGAATACGCAAAGGATTATTTATCAATTGATGATAATAAGATAGATGAATTATTAGAAAAAATAAGAAAAGAGGTTAATGTCGATCTAATATATGTAAATATCGCATCTGCAGAAGGTGACAGATGTATGTTTACAAATTGTGCATATAGTGATGAAAAATATAATATTAGTGGTAGGGAATACCCTATAACTATTGAAGAATATGCATCACAATGTATGCTTTATGATGATGAAGGCTTAAGTGAAAGACCTGGTATAATATTGGATGATTTACCATTTAAATCAATAATATATTATGGGTTGACAAGAGGTAATTATACTGATGGTACAGTAGGCTTTTTAACTACATCTAAGACTAGAAAATGGACTAAAGAGGAAAGAAAAGTATTAAAGCTATTAGGTAGATGTCTTCATTTAATTGTATATCGTAAAAGAAATGATATTATAAGAATATCTAATAGTAAAAAGGAAATAGCCTTAAAACATGCATATGAAGAAATTACAAAAGCTCATGCAGAAAATAAATATATATTATCATTAATTCTTTCAGCTCTAAATGGAATAACTGTTAGATTAATAAAATATAATTTTGGTAGAAATGAAGGAATGTATTATAAACCTATAGATGGTAAACCATTCATGGTTTCAGATAATAAAGTTTTTGATACATTATGTGAATTCTTCGATAACGCTATTGAAAAGCCTAATGTTGATTTTAGAAGTGAAATAGAAAGCTTAATTCCTGGTATCACAAAAACATTTGAAATATATTCTTATGAATGCTTAGGAAAGATAGAGCCTGATACATTTGTTCATTCAACATCAATTAGAATACAATCATTTGATGAAAATGGAGAAAGAATATTATTAGCATTATTAATTGATAATACTGAATTAATGAAGGCTACACATCATAATACACTAGAAATTAATAAGCTTAAGGATATATTATCTTCAATTTTAACTAATAATTTTGTAGATTTAACTAAATTAGACCTAGATACACAAGAAATTTATAAATTTTCTATAAAAGATAATCAAATATATGGAAGAATTATAAATACATCATGGGAAAATTTAATTAAAACAGAATTAGGATTTATTATAGAAGATGATGTAAGAAAAGAATTAATGGATACATTATCAATTAAAAATATTATGAAAATGCGTCCTAATGAGCCTAAGGTTTATAAATATAGAAGTAGATATGAAACAATAAATGAACCACGTAATTTCTGTTGTGAATGTAAAATAATAATAAATTCTGATAAATCTAAGTCATTAACTGTATTAACTACAGATATAACTAGTGCCTTAGAATTAGAAAGAAAATATCAAAATAGAATCGCATCACTTGAAAAGCTTGCGAGCCATGATTTATTAACTGATATTCATAATAGATTCGGATTAGAAATAAATCTAGATAATTTGAAAAAAAGATTTAAAGAAGAGGATAGTCAATATTTGTTAGTAATGGATGCTGACTTCTTTAAGGATATCAATGATAATTTTGGACACCTAGAGGGTGATAAGGCATTACAAGAAATTGCTAAAACCTTATCTGATATGTGTGAAAAATATAATGCATTTACATATAGATTAGGTGGAGATGAATTCGTTCTATTAGTAAGTATTCCTACTGATATGAATCCTGAATCTATAATGGATGAAATAAATGAATCATTAAAGGCAAAATCTAATATTTATAATATAAGCTTAACCTGTGGTATAGCTAAGGCTTCATATGAAAGAATTAAAAATATTTCATCTGAATACATTAATGAATTATTAGACGTTGCAGATGCAAATTTAAGAAAAAATAAAAAAATAAAGCACATTGGAAGATAATTATGAAAATTTATTTAACTGAACCAGTTTCAAGCATATTAATAGATTATATTAATAATAATCATGAATTGGTTACTGATTTAAGCATATGTGATATTGCAATATCAAGAAATAAAACAATAGGTAAAGAAGAAATAGATTCAGCAAAAAGTCTAAAGCTTATTGCAGTTCATGGGACTGGATATAATATGATTGATATTGAATATGCGAAGAAAAAGAATATTAAAGTATTTAATACACCTAATTTAAATACTAACGCAGTCGCAGAGCTAAACATAATGATGATGCTAAATCTTGCAAGAAATTATGAAGAAACTAAAAAAACTAGAATATTAGGCGATATTAAAGTGATTGGTTCTGAAATAGAAAATAAAACTATAGGTTTTATTGGAGTTGGTAATATCGCTTTGAGAACAGCTAAATTATTAGAGCCATTTAATGTAAAATTAATTGGCGTTAATAGAACTAAAAAGGATACTATTATTAAGCTTGTTAATATAGATGAATTATTAAAGACAAGTGATTATATATTAATTACAATAGCTCTAAATGATGAAACTAGGGGTATGATTAATAAAGAATTATTTAATAAAATGGCTAAATGTCCTTATTTAATTAATTCGTCTAGAGGTGGATTAATAAATAATAATGATTTATTAGAAGCATTAAAAAATAATAAAATAAAGGGATATGCATCAGATGTCTTTGATCCTGAGCCAATTGATTTAAATAATCCCATTTTGAAAGAAAATGTTATTATATTACCTCATATAGGTGCTAATACAAAAGAAGCATTAGATAAAATGGCTAATGCTATAATAGATGGTATTGATGCTTATATAAAAAATGAAAAGATAAATAATAGATTGGTGTAATATGAAAAGAATTTATTATAAAGAATCATTTATAGCTTTAGCTACAATATTATTTTTTGATTTTTTAAGATTGTTTTATGTTATTAATTTAGGTATAAGTAATATATTTGATTATTTATGGATAATTTTATTAATATTAATTGTATTTTTAAATTATATTTCTAATAAGAATCTTAAATATGTTTCTATATTAACAATAGTATCTGGATTTTTACCATTATTATTTATTATATTAAACACAATACAAATAGGTTCAACAGGCCAAATATTTGATTTTAATTATTTCTTTATGTTATTTGAAACATTATTAATAACAGGAATAAATATATTATATTTATATGAAATTATAAAATATAATAAAAATAATAATATAGATAGTACTAATGACGAATAAATAATAAAAAAAAGCGTATTTTTTGAATAAAAGACGCTTTTTTATTACTTTTTTAAAATTTTTATCATAATTTTTTATTTTTTTCTTAACAAATATCATATATTATGATAAAATAACCGAGAAATGAGGTAAAAATATGATTAGAATTGGTATTTATGGTTACGGCAATTTAGGTCGTGGCGTAGAAAAGGCAGTTAAGAAAAATAAAGATATGGAGCTTGTCGCTGTATTCACAAGAAGAGAGCCATCAAGCTTACAAATTGATACACCATCAGCTAGGGTTGTTAGCATTAATGATGTATTAAGCTATAAGGATAAAATTGATGTTATGGTAATTTGTGGTGGTTCAGCTACTGACCTACCTAAGATGACACCAATGCTAGCTAAGGATTTTAATGTTATTGATTCATTCGATACTCATGCAAATGTACCTACACATTTTGCAAATGTAAATGATAGTGCATCAAATTCAAAGCATGTAGCTATTATTTCAGTTGGTTGGGATCCAGGTATGTTCTCATTAAATAGATGTATAATGGCATCTGTATTACCAGATGGAAATGATTATACATTCTGGGGAAAGGGCGTTAGCCAAGGTCATAGTGACGCTATTAGAAGAATTAAAGGTGTCGTTGATGCTAGACAATATACATGCCCAGTAGAAAAAGCATTAGAGGAAGTAAGAAGTGGAAAGAACCCTCAATTAACTACAAGAGAAAAGCATACAAGATTATGCTATGTAGTTGTTGAAGATGGAGCAGATAAGGCAGCAATTGAAAAAGAAATTAAAGAAATGCCTAATTATTTTGCAGATTATGATACAACAGTTAATTTCATTTCTTTAGAAGAATTAAAGAAAAACCACAATGGAATTCCTCATGGTGGATTTGTAATTAGAACAGGTGAAACATCAGAAGGTGTTAAACATGTTATTGAATATAGCTTAAAGCTTGATTCAAATCCAGAATTTACAGGCTCAGTATTAATTGCATATGCAAGAGCTGCATATAGATTAAGCAACAGAGCTGATTTTGGATGTAAGACAGTATTTGATATCGCACCTAAGGATTTAGCTAGTGTTGATTATCAAGAATTATTAAAGCATACTTTATAATAGATTGGCGAGTGTAATACTCGCTTTTTTATTTTAAAAACAATTTTTTTTCTAATGAAAATGTGATAATATTTTATATGGTGATATAGTGATAACTAGAAATAGAATAATGAATTATTTTGATTCACTTGGAGTTGATATTAATATAACTCTTGAGGATGAAGGCTTTGTTACAACCTTTATAATAGATTATGATGGATTCCAAAGTGAGGTTATTTTAACAGTTGATGAATATAATATTAGATTAGAATTAGTTTTTTCATTAGTATCATATAGTGATGATCTAATAAAGGAATTAAATGAATTTAATAGATATTCAAAATATTATAAGGCATATTATAGCTATGCGAATGAAGCGATTTATATTAGTACAACTCAAATATTTCAAAATTCAAAATTTGAAGATATTTTAGAAAAATCATTGAATTCATTGGTTAATCTAGATAGCGATTATATAGAGAAAATACATAAAATATGTTATGGAGGCAGTAATGAATAATTATACATTAATCGAAAAAAAATATATTGATGAAATAAATTCAGAGGTAAGTATTTATTCTCATAATAAAACAAAGGCTAGAATAGTCACATTTAAAAATGATGACCCAAATAAAGTATTTTTAATTGGATTTAGAACACCACCAATTAATAGTACTGGTTTAACTCATATATTAGAGCATTCAGTATTATGTGGATCTAAAAAATATCCTATTAAGGATCCATTTATTGAATTGATAAAATCATCATTAAACACATTTTTAAACGCATTTACATTCCCAGATAAAACATGCTACCCAGTAGCTTCAGTAAATGATAAGGATTTTAAGAATTTAATGGATGTTTACCTAGATGCAGTTTTTTATCCAAATATTTATACACATAAGGAAATATTTATGCAAGAGGGCTGGCATTATGAAATAAATGATAAGAACGATGAAATCATTTATAATGGTGTTGTATATAATGAAATGAAGGGAGCCTTTTCAGATCCAGAACAGGTATTATATAGAAATATAATGCATTCATTATATCCTGATACTCCATATGGATTAGAATCAGGAGGAGATCCTACATATATTCCTGATTTATCATATGAACAGTTTTTAAATTTCCATTCAAAATTCTATCATCCAACTAATTCATATATTTATTTATATGGTGATATGGATTTTGAAGAAAGATTAGATTATCTAGATAAAGAATATTTAAATAAATTTGATAAGATTGAATTCAATACAGAGGTTCCTTTCCAAAAGCCTTTTTTAAAGCCTTTATATGAAGAATATAAATATCAATCAGATTCAACTGATAAAAGAACATATTTATCATATAATGTTGCATTCCCATCTACATTAGATAATAAATTAATTATTGCGACAAAATTATTATTAAATAATATTTTATTGACACCAGGCTCAAGATTGAAACAAGCCCTAATAGACGCAAACATTGGAGAAGATGTAGATGCAGTATTTGATGATGGCTTATTAATGCCTATGCTAACAATAATTGTATCTAATTCTGAAAAGAATTTAGAATCTAAATTTATTGAAATAGTTGATAATGAATTGAAGGCAATATTAAAAGAAGGTCTAGATAAAGAGGCCTTACTTGCAAATATTAATTATTTTGAATTTAAATCTAGAGAGGATTTATTTTCTCCAAGATCTCCAAAGGGCCTTAATATAATATTAAGAAGCTTAGATTCATATCTATATGATGATAAATTACCATATCTAAAGCTAATTGAATTAAAATATTACGATGAGCTTAGAGAGGATTTAAAGGGAAATTATTTTGAAAATATAATCGAAGAATATATTTTAAATAATAATCATAAGACATATGTTACTTTAATACCTGATACTAATTATTCAATTATCGAAGAAAATAGAGTAAAAGAGGTATTAAAGAATTATAAAAATAGCTTATCAGATAAGGAATTAGATGATTTAGTAAAAATGAATATTGAATTAAAGAAATATCAAAGTGAGCCTTCAACTAAAGAAGAGCTTGATACATTACCTAAATTATCCTTAGACGATATTAAAACAAATATAGAAAAATTTAATTTAGATGTAATTGAGAATAAATATAAAATATTATTTTCAAATTATCATACTAATGATATTCAATACATCAAATATTATTTTGATATTTCAAAATTAAATTATAATGATTTAAAATATGCATCATTATATTCTGATTTAATATTAAATATGTCTACAGATAAATATAGCTATTTAGAAATTAATCAATTAATCCAAGGCTTTAGTGGTGGAATTTATAGCAATGTTACTGTATCAACTAAAATGGATAATGATGTAATTATGAGTCTAGTATTTGGATATTCAGCATTAACTAAGAATGTAAAACTAGTATCTGATTTATTAAATAATGTTATTTATAATACTAAATTTGATGATTATAAGAGGTTAAAGGAAAGATTATTAGAAATCAAAAACGGCCTTAGCATGGGTATTTCTAATAGTGGACATAGATATGCAGCTAGAAGAGCTATGTCATATATTAATGAAGAAAATTATGACCTTGAGGTTGTCACAGGTATAGCTTACTTAGATTTCATTACAGATTTATGTAATAATTTTGAAAATAAAAAGGAAGAAATTGTTTCTAATTTAAAAAATATTTTAAAATTATTAGGAAAGAATAATTTCATCTTAGGCTTTACAGGTAATGAAAATATGCTAAATGAATCTAAAAATATTTTTGATGATTTCTATAATTCATTAATAGATACTGCAAAATATGAAAAGGTAGAATTTAAAGAAAATATTTTAAATGAAGGCTTAGAGGCCGCATATGATGTTTCATTTAATGCGATGGTAGGTAAATATAAAATTCCATATAATAGTGGAATGTTAGTATTATTAAATTCTATATATAATGATTTCTTATGGACTGAAGTAAGAGTTAAAGGTGGAGCTTACGGCGTTATGCCACAAATTAGAAGAGATGGCTATGTGGTATTAGTAAGCTATAGAGATCCTCATATTAAAAATACATATGATTCATATTTAAAAATTGCTAATTATATTGATACATTTAATCCAACAGATGATGAATTATTAAAATATAAAATTGGTACATTAGGTAATATGACATTAGTATTACATAACAAGGATAAGGCAGAGATGGCTAGAAGCTTCTATTTTAAAAATGTAACAGATGAAATAAGAAATGAAGAAATTGATAATATTATAAATGTTAAAGCATCTGATTTTAAAAATTATAAGAAGGTATTCTTAGATGCCTTAGATAAAAAGGTTATTACAACAATAGGTAATAGAAATAGAATTGAAGAAGAAGCAAATCTATTTGATAATATTAGAAATTTAATAAATTAGGCATAAAAAAATAGTTTCGAATTTTATTTTCGAAACTATTTTTTATTATCTTATTTAACTTCTAAAGTCCAATTGTAATTATCTGGCTTCTTGCCTGATTGAATACCAGTGATTTCATCATATAGCATTTGTGATACTTCACCAATTTTACCATTGTTAATTTGATATTTCTTACCATTAACCTCTAATAAGCCAATTGGAGAAATAACAGCGGCAGTACCAGTACCCCAAGCTTCCTCAAGAGTTCCATTTTCAACTGCGGCAGTAAGCTCATCTAATGTAATTCTCTTTTCAACTACTGGGATATTTTTATCCTTTAATATTTGAATACAAGATTTTCTTGTGATACCAGGAAGAATAGAACCATCTAAGGCAGGTGTTACAACCTCACCATTAATTTTAAACATTACGTTCATAGCTCCAACCTCTTCGATGTATTTTTTGTATACACAGTCAAGCCATAATACTTGTGAATATCCTTTTAATTCAGCTTTCTTACCAGCACGTGTAGAAGCAGCATAGTTACCACCACACTTAGTGTAGCCAGTACCACCCTTTCCTGCAACACGCTCATCTTCAGTTTCAATCATAATTGATACTGGATTTAAGCCTTCCTTATAATAAGAGCCTACAGGACATAGGATTACCATAAATAATGCATGATGAACACCGTGAACTCCTAATGTGTGGTCATCACCAATCATAAATGGTCTAACATATAATGATGTACCAGGTAATGTAGGTACCCATTCTCTATCTACATTTACTAATTCCTTAACTGCTTGAACAAAATCATCTTCAGGAAGTTGTGGTAAGCAAATTCTTTCAGCAGAAGAATTTAGTCTCTTTGCGTTTTCGTAAGGACGGAATAATTGAATCTTACCTTCTTTTGTACGATATGCCTTCATACCTTCAAAAATTTCTGCGCCATAGTGAAGTGCAGTAGAGGCAGGAGACATTTGAAGTGGTCCGTATGGAACTATTCTAGCATCATGCCAGCCTTTTCCTTCATCCCAATCCATGATAAACATGTAATCAGTAAAATATTTTCCAAATCCTAAATTATTTTGATCAGGCTTTTCTTTTAATTTTTCAGCTTTATAAAACTTAATATCAAGCATAAAAATAACCTCTTTTCTTTCCTAAACTTTAATAAATATTATACTCTCAATTTTTTATTTTTGAAACATTATATTTCAAAAAATAAGAAAATATTATATAATATTTGTAATTTGAGGTGTATTTATGAATCTTTTTTACAATATCGCAAGTATTTTAGTAGGTGTATTACTAATTGCATTTGGTATATTTACATTAATTAAAAAGAAAAATATTCTTTTTTGTGTTCTAACATTTATTCATTCAGCATTATTTATAGGCTTTGGTATCCTAGGCTTTTTCTTAATGAATACTGAACATGAATTTATAACTATTTTAGCTATGCTAGCATTTACTATTACATATTTATTAGTAATGCTAACATTATATAAAAAAGAACCGAAAAATAATGAGGATAATCCTGCAATGAAAAAATAAAAAAAGTGCCGATTGGCACTTTTAATTCTTTAGATGGCGTTTCGGACAGGATTCGAACCTGCGACCCACGGCTTAGAAGGCCGTTGCTCTATCCAGCTGAGCTACCGAAACATATCTACAGCAGTATTGATTATATACTAAAAGTTTTTTTAAATCAAGAAGAATTTTTCTTTTTTGAATTTATTTTATTTTTAATGTATTTATTTATTATTGCTATTATGGTAAAATACTTTTGTCTTTAGAAGATGAGAGGAGGATTTATATGGAAAGAGAAGATGTATTAAAAGAACTCGAAGAAATATTAAAATCTAACTTAACTGACGAAGAAAAAAAAGAAAAGTTATTACAATATCACGAAAATGATATTGCTGAATTGACTGATGATATGGATCCTGAGGAACGTCAGGAGGTATTTCATATCCTAGGTGATGAATCAGCCGGTGAGGTATTATTACACAGTGATGATATCGGAGAGGTTGTAGAAAATATTAAGCCTGAAAAATTAGCTGATATCATTGAAACTATGGATGCCGATGATGCGATTGATGTCTTAGAAGAACTAGATGAGGATCAAAGAAAAGAAGTCGTTGAATTAATGGAGCCTGAGGCTAGAGAAGACATTAAGGCTATCACTAAGTATGACGATGATATGATTGGTAGTAAGATGACTAATAACTTTGTTACTATTAAATCAACTGATAATGTTAAGACAGCAATGCGTTCTGTTATTAATCAGGCAGCAGAAAATGATAATGTTTCTAATATTTATGTATTAGATGAAAATGATAAATTTTATGGAGTATTAGAATTAAGAGATTTAATTATTGCTAGAGCTAATTCTGAATTAGATTCTATAATTAAGAAAAATTATCCATATTTTTTGGCAAATTCATTAGTTGAAGATTGTCTACAGGATTTAAAGGAATATGGTTTGGATTCATACCCAATATTAGATGAAAATGATTATCTAGTTGGTGTAATCACAAGTGATGACGTTATCGAGGCTATCGATGACCAAACAGGTGAGGATTATGCTAAGTTAGCCGGTTTAACAGAGGAAGAGGAATTAAATGAATCTGTATTCGCATCTGTTAAAAAGAGAATACCTTGGCTAATTGTATTATTGATACTTGGATTAGTTCAAGCATTCTCAATGTCTGGATTTGAATCAGTTGTTGCAGCATTACCAATAATTGTATTCTTCCAAACATTAGTTCTTGATATGGCCGGAAATACTGGTACACAATCACTAGCTGTTACAATTAGAATGATTTCAACTCAGGATGTATCAAAAAGAGAAATATTTAAAACTATATTTAAGGAAATAAGAGTTGGTATATTAAACGGCTTATTATTAGCTGTATTATCATTTGCATTTGTTTTCTTATATTTAAAAATATCAAATAAGGGTATTAGAGTAGATACAACCTTTGATGTCTTAGATGCATGTAAGGGTGCAGGTATTGTAGGAATTGCATTACTTGTAGCAATGACAGTATCAGCATTTATTGGTACAATAGTTCCAATTATTTTCTTGAAAATTAAAATTGACCCAGCTGTTGCTTCAGGTCCATTTATTACAACAATAAATGATATAACAGCGTTAGTTATTTATTATGGATTAGCTGCCTTGCTGCTAGCTAATGCAATGTAAGGAGAAAAAACATGAATAAGCAAGAATATACAGAAATGAGACAAGAATTTGCTCAATTGATTTACGAATATGAATTATATTTAAAAAGAGGCTTTTTAACTGATTGTAGATATAATGTAATATATTATGATGTATTAAGAGATTTAAGAAAAAGTGAAGCTGAATTAGCAATTATTACACAAGCTATTCAATCTAAATCTACACATAAAATTGAAGATATCTTAAATGCTATCACAAGAGCTAAAGAAGAATTTAAAAAAGAAACTGAAACAACAATTAATAAGCATAATTATTGTCAGCAATTACTTCAAATAATTGATAAATTTGATAAATCAGTATTTGAACAAAGTGAATTAAAATTTAAAGATTTTGTAGTTAATTATCATCCTGTTGTATGCTTAAATTCTAATCCTGAGGCTAAAAAATCATATGATATGCTAAAGAGATTCTATCTTGAATCAAATTATATCGGCTTTGAGGATTATTTAAAGCAAAATATGAATATATTTGATGTTGGAGATATTAATGAGGATAAATACGTAGAAGCATCTCAAGTATATTATAATTTTAGAAATACAATTAATAATTCTATGAAGAATTTAGAGAAGCAATATCCTTATAATAAAATGACAGTATTCAATGATGATATGACTGTTTTAGCAGAAAAGGACGATTTAGAAATCAGAGCTAAAAAATTTGCTGAAAGCATTAAAAATGCTAAAAAGGATTTCTTTGATAATTTTGGTTTTGAATTCTCATTAACTGATTAAAATAATGGTTTTTGCCATTATTTTTTTTGAGCTTTAATTGATAATAATTCATAAAAATGGTATTATCTAATATATGTAAAGGGCGATTATTATGAAAGAAAAGAAGAATAGAAAGGAAAAGAAAATAACAAAAATGACCAAAAAATTTGTTCATGGTACAACAAATTTTTTTGGTATTACTACAGATAGAACACCAAGTAGATTTGTTTATAAGGAATCTAAGTTTTATGGCATTCTTATTTTTTATATTTTCATTTCTCTAATATCTCTATTAACATTAGCCCCTTATGCATATTATAAAGTATGCGAAATAAGATATAATCATACATTCATAGATAATAAAAAGGTAGTATTTAGAGGGAAAATAGCTGATGCATATTATCAATTTGCTTTAGGATTAATATTAGTAGTAATTTCATTATTTTTGGTAGATATATTTAAAAAATATTTCTTAAATGATTTATTAAGCAATATTCCATCACCATTTGATGGATTAGTATCAGCTGCAATAGCTGCCGCACCAGCAATGATAATAACAGCATTATTATTTAATAGATTATTTGTTTGGTCTATTAAAAATATTTTTTTTGTCTCAGATACTAATTTTGTTTCTTATTTAAAAATATCTTATTTAAAATTAAGTATCGTTAAGGCAGTATTATCTGCAATATTAAGAAAAATTGCAGAATTCGTTTCATTCGGATTTGGTAGACCACTTCTTATTGTTATAAAAGAAAGATATATAGTAGGAAGACAATATATAAGTCAAAATAAATTAATATTTTTAGGTAGAATATTATCTGCATACAAATGGCTATTCTGGAGATATTTATTAATTATACCTACATTTGGCTTTTATTATCCTATATATCTTTACAAGGAATGGCAATGGATAACTATACATACTCATATTTTTAAAGAAGAATATAAACTAAAAAAATTCCTAATCATCTAGGAATTTTCTTTTTTAAAATATATTTCATCTACTATTTTTAGATAATTTAATCTAGGTAAATATCCTTCCTTTATTAAATATCCTTCTTTTTTAAATACATCATATGGTATAGATTTTCTTTCATCATTTTTATATGCTGCATCCCAAAATCTTTTCGCAACCTCGTAAGGTAATATATAATATTCATTATATTTATTCCATGCAACTATTAAAAATCCTATACCACCATGCTTAATAATATTATTTAAATGACTCATTTGATGGGGATGAATATTTGCTAGAGGGAATGCAGTTTTATTATGATTTTCTTTAGCTTCAAAATCAATATATTTACCCTTATAAATACCATTATAATCAGTAGTAGAAGGAGTCTTATAATAGGCTTCGGTAATTACTGCCTTACTACGCATTGGATAATCAACCTTTACTATTTGAATTGGTGTTGGCTTTTTATGGATAATAGCTACATCATTGTTTAAATAGTATTCATTTGATTCATTTATCATTGTCTCAAGATCCATACCAAGGTTAGCTTTATTAGCTTCCTTATGGATTTGAGGCTTTCTATTTGGATAATTAAGTGCCATTTTTCTCACCAAATATATTTTATCATAAAAAAATTAAAAAAAGTAAACGTTTTTACTATACCTATCAATGTATTTTATATTATACTATAAAATATAGGAGGATAGTTATTATGGCAAACACAAAAGTATCTATTAAAGTAGTATCAAAAGCATCAAAATTATATCTTGTTGGTTCAACTAGCAACCTTGGTGCATGGGATGTAAAGAAGGCAGTAGCACTAGAATATTGTGAAAAGTGCGGTGCATTCTATACTGACAAAATGTTACCAGCTGGTGAGGTAGTTGAATTCAAGGTTTTAACTGCTAAAGACTGGGCTCATGTAGAAAAAGGTGCATATGGTGAAGAAGTAGCTAACCATTCATTCGTAGCTGCAAAGGGCCTAGAAGTTGTTGTCGAAGTTAATAATTTCGCAAAGTAATTAGAACTTCTCTATTAATACTGTCAGGTTCTGCCTGGCAGTATTTTTTTGCCCAATCATTAATAATGATTATTGTATTTGATTGAATTTTATTGTATAATTATCCTAGATTTAAGTTTGTCGATTTTAATCTTAATCTGAAAGGAGGTCGGCTTCTGGCAATTTTGTCAGGTATTTTATGGCTAAAATCAATTTTTTCGCGCTTGGAGGAGTCCAAGAAAATGGTAAAAATCTATATGTTGTTGAAATAAATGATAGATTATATATCCTTGATTGTGGTTTAAAATATCCTACATCAGAATTATATGGTGTCGATGTTATTGTAAATGACATAACATATTTAGAAGAAAATGCTTCAAGAATAGAAGGTATCTTTTTATCTCATGCCCATGATGATCATATAGGTGGTGTTTCTCATATTATTAAAAACCACGATATTAAGGTATATGGCTCTAGATTTACTTTAGCTGTTTTAAGAGAAAAGCTAGCAGAGGATGAGGTTGCAGCAAAGGATGATCTTTTAGTAACTATTACATCAAGAGGTTCTTTATCTTTTGATAATGATAGAGTTTCTATTAGATTCTTTGAAGTATCTCATAATATTCCTGAATGTTATGGTATCGCTATTAAGACAGAGGATGGCTATTTAATATATACAAGTAATTATAATTTTGATCAAAATTCAAAAATTGATTATTCACATATGTTTAGAAGTCTTGCCGTATTTGCAAAAGAGGGTGTATTAGCACTATTTACAGAATCATTAGGTGCTAATAATGAACAATCAAGAGGTACAATATTAGAATTTAAATTAAGAATAACTAATTTAATTAATCAATCAAAGAAAAGACTTATTTTCTCTTTATTCTCAAGTGATATATTAAGAATTCAACAAATTTGTAATATAGCTATTGAGCATGGAAAGAAGATTGCTATAATAGGTAGAAAAACTCAAAAAATCGTAAATCAAGCAATTAATTTAGGATATTTAAGTATTCCTGAGGAGAATTTTGCTAATTTAAGATATATAGATGAAAAGAATAAAAATAATGATGATGATTTGGTTATTTTGGTTACTGGTGAGCGTCATGAACCATATTTCATGCTACAAAGAATGGCAAGAGGCGTAGATAGATTAATTAGAATGGAATCAACTGATACAGTTGTAATTTTAACTAATCCATATCTAGGTACTGAAAAAATGGCAGCAAGAACATTAGATATTATTTATCATGTTACATCAAATGTTAAAACATTTAATCAAAATTTACTTCCTGCTCCAAACGCAAACCGTGAAGAGATTAAGGAAATGATTAATATTTTAAAACCAAAATATATCGTTCCTGTAATTGGAGAATATCGTCACCAATACGCACTTAGAATAGTAGCTAACTGTATTGGATATAACGATGATAGAATTTTATTAATTGATAATGGAGATATTATTTCCTTTGAAAAAGGAAAATATATAGGTATCACAGGAGACGTTCCTTGTGCTGAGGTCTTAATTGATGGTAAAGCATTTAAGGATGTAGGAGATGTCGTAATGAGAGACCGTGAGCTATTAGCAGATGATGGTGTTATTCTTGTTTCTGCTAATATAAATCCTAGAACAAAAACTATTATTATCGGCCCAGAAATTGTTACAAAAGGATTTAGCTTTTCAGTTGATAATGATGAAATTACTAATAAGATTAAACAAACATTCTATTTGGTTTCATCAAAATATTTAATATCTAAATTTATCAATTGGAGTGAATTTAAAACTGCATTAAAGAATGAGATTTCTCATTTAATTTATAAAGAAATGAAGAGAAGTCCTATCATTATTCCAGTTTTA
>Ga0247611_10002699_pt1 | contig 27860 bp, 36 predicted proteins | sample 177DNAGHGhighgp2_FD_192422 | JGI IMG/M metagenome (GOLD analysis project Ga0247611, IMG submission 192422) | Sheep rumen microbial communities from Palmerston North, Manawatu-Wanganui, New Zealand - 1770 DNA GHGhigh gp2 | ecosystem: Host-associated > Mammals > Digestive system > Stomach > Rumen... | reverse complement strand
CTCCTCTCTCTTTGTCTGCAGTCCCAGAAAATCCATAGAAATGATCAGCCCCGATTAATCTTGTATATAGAAAGTTTCCGCTATCATTTATTGTATATTCTGTCTCATCACACAGTACCCATTGGTAGCTTCTCCAATCTGCTTCTAGGTCCGCTAATTTAGTTGGATCTTGAATATCTTTTCTATTTAGTAATCCAGAAGTAATGATGCAGCCTATCCTTCCGTCTTTACTTGGGACATCTAGGTTAAACGCAGTTTTGCATCTTTTTACAAGTTCTTCCATTGGCTTCTTATTTGGGGCTACAAGAAGTACTTTTTGACCCAACGAATATGCATAGTTGGCCAATGTAGCTATCACCTGGGTTTTTCCATAACCGGTTTGCACTGACATCAACCCAATCTTATACTTTAATAGATGCAGTACGTCGTCATTTTGATAATCTCTTAGGTTCGGAAATGGCACTTCTCGGTATGTATCAGATATTATAGCGCTCAGGACATCATTATAGTCTGCCTGAGATATATAATTTTTAAATACATTAATGAGATATGCAGCAAACCCAAGACCTATATGAAACCTCCAAATTCCGTATGCATCTGGTTTTACTCGGCTATCATCATATATTCTGGTGGTCGTAGTCAATGTTCCGTACTGCTTCTTCCAGGGGATATACTTAGTTTCTTTCTTAGTAACCTCTAGAAGATATCTGGCACTTGAATCATCCGTCTCTAATACTATCTTTCCTATACTTTTATCAACATACAGGTGTACCATCAGAATTCTCCTCTATTAATCTTATGTCTTCAATAACTGTATCAACGCTATCAACCGGATCCCCATCAGTAAAATAGACTCTCCAAATGTCAACTTCTTCAGTCCAGATTACGTGCTCCAGTTTTTCTAGTCTACCTTTAAAATTTAGGCCAACTTGGAGCTTTGTACCAGGTCGTAGCTTTAGTAGTTGTTCCAGTTTCATTATTTCTAGTCCATTGCAGATTCCATCCATTCTTTATCCTCTTCTTTAAATTTTCCTCCGGATCTTCACCGTCGGATGGAATGATATGAATTGGACAGTAATCTATTGTTTGTTTAACTCTATCCGCAATTCTCTTAGATATCTTTGTCTCGTCCATATATATCAAAATTTCCGACGGTAGATACTCCCGGAGGAATTCTAGTTGGTAATCTGATATACTTGATCCTAAGACAGCAAATGGTATGTATTCTGGAAACATGATTAAGTCGGCTATTGCATCGTAGACTCCCTCTGATATTATTATAGCGTTCCCACTTGGTTTTACATCATGTTCTATTACATATGGAGGTTTTGCAGATATAGGTGGGAAGAAGTATCGAATTGGACTGTCACCAGTAAAACGGATTTGATAATAGAATATCTCACCGTGATACTTAAACGGCATGACTATATTATCTTCCCAAAATTTGAAATCTAAAACTTTGTATAGATCGCCCAAGAATTTATGCCTGCCGATTAGATAGTTTACTCCCTTTTCAGAATAATCATCAAATTCGTATTTAAACTTATCTAATGACCATGTCGGATCAGTTAGAGGAACTACATTGAATCCCTTCCAACCGAAAAAGTTATTAAACTCCGGCACCTTGAACGATACATCTACTTTATCATCTGTATTTATGAAAGCTCGGCAGCAAACGAAACAATGTCCTTCACTTAGATCTTCCTTTACATACAGCTTATGTTTTGTATGCCCCTCCTCTTTACAAAATGGACAGTGGCATATATACTCTCCGGTCGATTCATTCAAGAAAGTCCTAACCTCATCCATGGTACCAACACCATAAGCATTCATTAGGAGGTCCTCAAAATTACAGAATACGACCCTTTTTCCTTTTCTGGTTGTTATCTCTTTATATTTAAAATCAACCATAATTTTTTGAATAAAAAGGAGTCCCCTGGTGTTTTAATTCCAAGAGACTCCCACATCTAGAACCAATAAACTAAGAATTAAGCGGTTGGATTCTTTTTGGGTCTTCCTCTACCGCGCTTTTTCTCCGCTGGCTTTGGATCATCTGTGCTGGTTTCCTCTTTAGCCTCCTCAGTAGCAGGCTTTAGTTCCTCCTCTACTATAGGTTCCTCTTTCTTGGGCTCTTCCTTCTTAGGTTCCGGAGTCTTCTCAACTTTGGCATCCGCAGGGGCGAACCTACGAACTGCTTCATCAAGAGTCTGTACAATATAACTTACTGCAACAGGATTTCTAGAGGCAGTTGCTAATTCATATGGACCTGATACGATGAGTGCAAGTTCTTTGTCAGTGTAAGACGTAACAATAAGTGCAACGAATTCGTCGGTAGGTCCAACATTTCCAGAAACAGACATAGGATCAATGCTAATCTTTTGTCCGCCAGCATAAGGTAAAATTACCTGTGATTTTGTTCCATTAAATATTCTCATATATCTAAACGTTTAAATAGTTATTAAATGTTTTCATATATAATTTTCCCAGAAGACACAAACTCTGGGATGTCTCTATTCAGTAGTAAGAATTTTAGATCCAATTATACGCGGATTGGCCTATTTCAGATCAACCAGTCTACAGAATTCTAGAGACTTATTGTATACTGCCAAGAGATAGTTTATTGTATCCATTCCCTTCAGTCTCTTGAACAGTTTTCCTTTTATTATGGGTTTAGTTAGATTGATGATAAATACGTGATCAGCAACCTTAGTCATTGTTATCTCCCACTCGTCTTCACCACTATTATACTCTTTGCTAAGGATGGTCATGATTTTAGACTTAATGAGTGAAATTATAGCAAGATCTGAGTCTGTGTCGTAGGGTGTTTTAAAGTCTTCATAAAATCTATAGACCTTATCCTCAACACTACCCAACTCTATCTCCGCATCCTCAACTTCATATACTGCCGACCCAAGCTTAATAACAACTTCAGAGGGATCGAACAGTGCAGCAGGGTTATCAATAGGAAGTGTGTAAGCCTCAGTAAGATTCAAACTCATTCCTACAACCTTTTTCATTGGCGTATAGAGTTTAGAGACTGACTTATTTAAACTATAGTCTTCTCTCATCTCCTTATCTACTAGCTGCATTACGTATCCCTTATCTTCCTCGGCGGTAAAAATATCTCGGCCGGACAAAAACAAGAGTGTCGAATATGCTGATGAAAATTCTAGAAGATAGGGAACAGTAAAAGCATCTATCATTCCGGCCGCTGAAATATGACCGCCGAAAGGATTAAAACCAATAAGCTCTAAATTATTCTCTACCATCCAAGAAATAAGCTCGTAGTTAAAGTTGAGAGGGCTAAATTCCAAACCAACGAATCTCAAACTTGGCAATACTTCTTGAATCTCCTTAACTCTTTCAATACTGGTGGGGCCATAAATACCAACTTCTTCTACATACCCAAGATCAATACATGAGTTTATAGTGTCTGCATACTTAATAAAATCACAATTAGCATCAATCAAGAGAAGCGCTATACTATCTTTATCAAGTAAGTCTAAGTGCTCCCTAATCGCTTCATCAGACTTATCCAAAAAATTGATATAGGTTACAATTTGAGCATACTTAGATAGATTCTTAATATATACTTCATTGTTTGCTGTAATTGAGGTAAACACATAGTCAAACTCAAACTCTTCACTAGGTGCGTAGTCTAATTTTGTCGTATCAATTCCAACTCCTTTGATTTTAAAATTACTCATACTATATTATTGAAATGTTTATATAATTATCTGTCTTATACTTTGAAATAGGAGTCCACAAGATATTTAGTCCACCTTTCTTATCTGGATCTAAGAGGACTGTATTTTTGAGAAACACAGAATCCCTAATAACCCCGACAGATTTTGAGATTTCCAGGATAATATCGAAAACCAGTTTAATAAAGGTCTTATTCCTCATTAAAGCAAGTTTTATAATCACGTAGTCCTGATAAGTTAAGTTTCTAATAGGCATCTCGTCTCCACCTTTATAAAGTTTGAATATAGACTTTACATTATCATCCTCCGTATTGAAAAACTTAACACACTGATCATCTAGTTTCAGTCGTTTACTTTTTCTCTCCCCATTTTGATTAGTTATTGAGTATCCGGAATGATGATGATAGTTGAATGGGACGAACTCAGGAAACTTAATCTCGTAATCTCCAACAATGACCCTATCCTTATCCAAAACCACACTATCATAAAGTTTAGTAAGGTTAACAATTTTCAAACCTTCTATATTCTCCATTGATATAGTTTTAGGATAACCAGGAACCCAGTCAAGAAACCATATATCATTTCTGCTTGGTGGGTCTAGAAAATTAACCACTTTCTTAAAAATATTGTAGTCGTGTGGAAATGTTGTCTTAAAGTATATATCATCAACTAAGAACAATTGATAATACCTGTCTCCAACTAATCTAGAATAAAACTCCTTCATGTTTCTAAGTATGCTCTCTACTTGTGCATCCTTTTCAGATTTTCTCTTAGGCGCACAATTCCAGCAGGGGCAATAATAGAATTCAGGATCTAGATATGTAAGGGGCTCTAGTTTTCTTCCACATCTATAACAAAGACCATTCTCACTTTCTGGATTCATCAACTTTACTTCACAATACTCTTGATAACCCATAAAGTGATTAGATCTCAGTTCTTCTTCAAACTTTTTCGAATCGCTAATAAAATCCATTACTTTAATTTGTCTAATCCTTTTTCTACTAACTGCTCCTTTAGATTAGTAGACAAAACTCTTACTTCGTCTTGAGCAGCAGTATCGGTTCTAAGGTAAAAGAATCCGGCCTTTTCTGGTGATCCTTCTGGTGGCATATAAAAGAAGTCTCCAACAAATCCTACCATATAAAATTCTGTCTTGGAGTCTTCACATAAACACCCTCTTGCATCCTGTGGCTTAAGCTTAGTGGATTCCTCGGACGTTACTTCAAACTTGTATTCGTCCTCTATCTTTCTCCACAGCTCATCTCTACCAGCTACAGTTCTATCCTCACAACATAGTGTCTCCCATAATTCTTCACCATCTTGTTCTAATATCCAAGTTCTAGGTTCAGTATCAGGAAATTTACATGTAGAGCCTATTTTTTCTCTGACTGTATATGCCCACTGAGGAAGTATAAAAGTCAGTCCTTCTTTGACATAATTGACGTGCCTCTGGGATTCTTGATTAAAACAGAATGCCCTATGTCTAACTACTTGATGTGAACACGCTCTAGAACATACCCAATGAGTCGTGATCCTGTGATAGAAGTTCTCATTAGGCTCTCTCCAAAACTTCTTAATAGTTTCGTCACTAATGCCTAGTTGCTTGCAGACCCTATAATCCGTTGTTACTAGATAGTCTCCTTCTTCTGTCTCGTGCCACCTAATAAACGGACCCTTTTCCCTCAGCGTATCTATCCCAAGTAGTGTTTCGATAAGACCTAATTCATACCTTGGAACATTAAGATAAACAGTTCCACATGATAGAGCAGACCAATGACCTATCTTCTCTAACATTTGGACAAACTTAGTGTAGGAATCCTCAGTTATTCTATCAAAACTTAGATAGCTGATTCTTCCAACCTTTTCAATGTGTTTAAGCATTCCATCAAAACCTGGACCTTGTTGATCCAGGATATCTGTGATTGGTTTTATTACATTCATATTGATATTGTTTTCATATATAAAGGCACTAGCGCCCAAAAAGCGCAAATCGTGCAAGAAGAAAGGGGCACGACATAATTACATGCCCTGTCCCAATCTATAACACTTCTAGAAATCTCTCCTGGTAATGAATCCTGCTTCGAGCTCCTTAATTCCAGATAGAAATTCTGGAACCTTCTTAGAAAACTTCTCTAGTGGCTCAAAAACATAATCACCAGTAAGGTCGTTTTTCATTCTAATATCTGAGTTTGCGTACATTCCAACCGGCTTTAGTGAATAGAAATCACCATCACTTACTATCTCAAACACGGCATATTTTGTACGAGTCCACAGAACATCAATCTTCTTTCCTGCGGAGATCTTATACTTTCTCCATTTTAGTGCTGCTCTTAGATTTAGAATTAAGCTCTTCTGAACATCTAGATCAGTACCACTAATCTCTACTAAAGGAAAACCACCTCTTTGAATATTAGGAATGATCTTAACCGCCTTAGCATCAATTAGGCGACGAACTTGTCCTGCCCAGTTGATTTTATTCCGATCTATGTTGCCTTTCTCATCCTTAAATGTATTTCTATAAGGCTCGTCCATTATGTTGAACAGTATATCGTTGTCCATAGATACTGTTTTTTCTCCAGTTTTACTTGGAACATAATCACAGACCTTCGTCATTGAGATGTAAGGCTTAAGTGTTGTTTTACTATAGCTCGGGGTGGTTAATTGATAGACATACCCTGCATCCCCTAGCTCTTCATTTCCCATGAACAGTGGATAGTACCCACCAATCATGTTGTCTATTAAATTATACATTTACTTCTTTTTGTTTTTGTTTGCTGCACCAGAAGTTGGCGTTGCAGCATCATCACTTTGCTTTGTTACTGTTAATCTTGTAACGATCCTTCCCTTGTTTAAATCGTAAGGACTCATTTCAAGTTTGACTCTATCCCCGGCCATTATTCGAATATAATTTTTTCGAATCTTTCCAGAAATTGTACAGATAACTTCATGTCCTGTAGAGTCAAGTACCACACGAAACATTGAGTTTCCGAGTTCTTGCGTAACTGAACCAACCTGTTCTATACTCTGTTGCTTACTCATAATCGGATCAATTCTTTATTCGACTGCTCTGTTTTTGTCGATCACTACATACGCTTTTGTGAACTTTTGATCCATCAGTTCGGCCTTAAGAGTTTCCGACAGATTTTCTACACCCTTATACCAATTGATTATATCAAGTAATGATATCTCGATTGATACATACTCTTTGGGATCTTTCTTTGTTCCTACATTATATAGGATAAACTTTGTTACGCCCGTTCCAAAATTATTTCTTGAGAAGTCTACTAAACTCTTTATAGTTTCAGTAAGCTCTCCTTTTCCAAATATTGACTCAATTGTTATAACATCTAAGTCATAGGGAGACGAATCTACCCTCTGTCGTGATGTAACTGAAACCTGATTCTTCCTTAATGAGAAATAGCTATTATTCTTCAAATAAGTTTCAAAATCTTTCGATAGATCTTCCTCATTCCAGGAACACAGCTCTTTTGTTAGCTGAGTTTTAAGATCTATCCCTAAATAACTCATTAAGTCAGTGTAGTACGAATATCTGGAAGTATTTATATCCTGAGTATAGAATATCACTCCTTTCGTTAGTGCGGCAAGGTTTTCTGCTTCCGAGCGGGAACTAGAAACTGCCATATCTTTTCGTAATCCATCTACATTCCAGGACTGCACAAGGAAGTCCTCAGTCAATTCGTGAATTACTTTGATTACGAGCGGAGCAATATCTTCTTTATTATACTCTAGGTGATCAATACTCTGATAGCATAGCGGATCAAATATATATCTTGCATAGGATAATGAAGTGCGCCCAAACGCATCAGTCACTGTATTGGAAGCAAGTGCATTGCTTATCATATTTTTCCAGTATACGCTGATATCTTCAGTAGGCTCTCCATCTAAAACTTTGCCAGAATCGACCGCAGATGGTAATGATGAGTATAGTACCTTTATATCAAACTCATCTTTTCCGAACTTTCCATTAGTTAGTACATCAGAAATTGTTTTATCGGAATCTCGTTTTGCATTAACATATAGGTACGCACTTACCATTTTACTATCAGGTAAGAATTCTGAATCTGAGTCATCTTTTCTTCTAGAAAATACCTCTCCAAGATAGATATACGTTTCTTTTAGTGTATCATATCTATGTCCTGGCACCCACTTTTTAGATTTCTTCTTGACCTCGCAATTAAGCCTTCTAGTCATCTCCTCTAAGTAGGCCTTATAGTTTTTCATTCCCGGAGCAGTAAATGTAACCAGAGTTGGTGAGCTTTCAGAAAATACTGCTTCAAACAGGACTCCAGGAAACTCTCCTTTATCTGATTTTAGCTCTAGGAAAAAGTCAAAGAAGTTTTTGGAAAAATTACCAACTCTATACCACCCGTCATCAGGTAAGGCAGATGCATTCCTGATATATACGCACGGTGATTGAATTGCTGGATCTTCCTTACCAAATTTAATCTCAAACTCATTCAGCTCAACATTGATCTCCTTGTAGGGTGCAGATATCATTTTTGATACTGCAACTCTGTATTGCTTCTTTTCAGGAGCAGCTAAGTAAATCAATCGACTCTCAACACTAGAAACAATAAATGCCGTTAGTGTTGGGGTTAATCTCCAATCATTATTAAGAATCATATTTTATAGTAAATTTTATTTTCTTCTTCATACTATTAAAACTTATAACATCGCCGCCTAAATATTCTATTACTCCGGCGATCTCATCTTTAAGGGATTCATCTTCTGACAGGAGCGTTTTCTCATCTACAATAACTGTAGCGAGCTTAAACTTTCTTTTCTTCTCATCCGCTTCCTCTAACTCTTTACATCTAAATAGTTTTCCACCAGTTCTGTATACTAACTCTTCTAGTTCAGGTATTCTAGTGGCCTCATAGTTAAATCTATTTGTAATATATTCCTCAAAAGATGAACATCTTTCTTGGTAAGTGTCGGGCGTTCTTTTTGCGCTCGAGAAGTTCTTTTCAAAATAAGACAAGGTCTTATTAACTCCAGAAATTATTTCTTTTAATGCTGCTTCCGAGTCCATAATAAGATATTAAAGATTTCATTATTCAACCCCTCTAGTTTCTCTCTATTAAATGGTAACTCTAACTTCTCGTCATATCCAAAGAATACGGAATTACTCCAAGTATTAATCTCTAGCCTAATCTCTATCTTCTTCGAATATCCTATTCTTTTGTTAGTTAGAGTAATCTCTGACTTTTCTGGAAACTCCTTAATAGATTCTAGTAGCACATCTGTTATTCCTTCCCATCTATCGGATGATCTATGAAATACATTTATTGTGTACTCTGGATTGTGTTTTTGCTCAATAGAGTAGCTCCAGTCAGAAAAGTCTATATCTACGTCTGACGAAATATCTAAATCTCCGCCATACTCGTCAGGAATTATCAAAATCTTGAGTGGAACCAGATACGCAACAACTCTTCCTGGAATATCTTTGATTTCGAAGTACTGTGTTGTTGTATTATTGTAAAATCGCGTATCGAGTTCACCAAGTACCTTATCTAGCTGAATATGGTATTTTTTCCACTCCTTAACCTTCCCGCAAACTTTATAAAAATACTCTTTTGTTATGGGTAATAGCGTCATTTACTATTTAGAGTTTTAAAATATTCTATCAAACCAACACTATTCCAGCTTTTCCTACTAGCAGACCTTGATGTTATAGCGTACTCACCTTTGACTGCGTCTATATACATCGAGTGCGTGCCTTCATCTCCTAAATAAAAGTTATCCCATTCCTTCTCCGTCAAGATACTTTTTATATCTAGTTGTTCGAGGGCTAGATTATCGAACCCAATAGTCTTTCTAGAAAATGCACAATAGTCGGACCGCTTTAAATCAGCCAATATGCTGTGCACAGTCATCTTAAATTTCTCTAGTGATTTTGGAAGTTCCGTATCTTTGGCTCTACCCCATTGCTTATAACCAAGTATTAGTATCGGATACTCTGACACTGCTACAAGCTTTTTCAATTGACTTTCTGGAAATATACCAGCAATAATATGAATCACACATGGAATACTAGGGTTCTGTCCAAATACTAGAGGACCTGGCGAGCTCTTCACAACTTTTTGCCATATGGTTGACTTGAGTGACTCATCACCAATATAGTCTTTCTTTAGCTTCGGAAGACTATCTAGACTGATACCAAGTGCTCCAACATCTTTAAATAGTTTCTCAACTTCTTTAGGCCTTGCTAACAAATCTTTAAAGTTTATTGTTACTCTCGGCTGATTTCCTCTTTTTTTAATCCACTTAATTAGCTCTAGTAATTTAGGGGCCTCTAGAACATTTCCCCCACCAATAGCTATTTCTATAGGAACTTCTGGAAGTTGACTGAGTATCTCGGTAGTCTTATTAAAGTCAAACGAAGCTCCGTCTGGGGTACTCGATTCATGACAATAAGGACATCCCCAGCTACACTTGTTCGTTATCTTTAGGTCTATTGAATCCGGAAAGTCTGAAATAAGTTCTTCCCCGTGTCGTAACGCTCTCTTAGTAATAGTTGAGCCTCTCCACGAAACGACGTAATTTCCATTAATGTATATCATATAATACTCCAAATTCCTTGCTTATTACTTTCGCTGGCTGTAGTATATAATCACTAGTGTTCAGGGTGCTTCTTATAATTTCAGAGGTTTTCCTCCTCTTTGGCCCAGTCTCACTAGCGGTGGCTCCAAGTACGCTGTCAAAACATTGGTTCCGAACATAAACTATATTGCATATTCCAGAAGTAATGTCTCCAGTAATTGGAATAAACGTATCCTTTTTATACTTTTTGCCACTGTAGGAGTCTCTACTGTCGTCAATAATAAACTTTTTTGTATCACTAGCATATACTATGCTTTCAAAAAAATCTAGATCATCCTCATCTCTGATAGATGAAACTATATCTATATTTTTATTGATACTAAAATCGCTAGTAAGTGAGGATAGCTTGATATCAAAATCAACTACTCCAATTCCAGGAAAGTCTATTTCCACTATTCCATCTGGCTCTGACTCCTCAGCATCTTCCATTTCAGAATAAAATCCGACAGGATCGCTACTATTGTCGTTTCCTCCAAAAAACCAAGACTTTTTATTGAATATAAAATTAATCATTGTACTTTTGCTCTCTAGAATCTCTTCTTTTGATTCATAGTAGCTTTGATGGTCTATGGTGGGACAGTCTAGACTTACTTCTTCTCCTTCTTCATTCTTGCCTCTGGCCTTCTTGTAATTCTCTTCCCAATCAAAAACCACTTTTCTTACGCCAAGATATCCTTTAAGGGCATCAGTAAGGCGCTTTGGTTCTTTTTGAATAGATAATTTTCTATAATTGCTAAAGACAAGGGCACATACGTAGAGTAACTTTTCATCACAGTGATTTGTTTTCTCATATTCCCATCCGAAATCCCTATTACTACCTGATACATAAAGAACTCCGTCAACTATGTTTAGGTCGAACTCTGGATCTCCGGGTTTTGCAAAACTATCACTATCGCTACATATACACAACGCATGACTTGATGAAGAATTTGTTTCTACTAGACCTCCACCTCTAGTAACTTTTTTTATTTTATACAAATTTTTCTTCATATCAAATATAAGGATTTGTTAATTCCTTAATACTGAAATGAGTAATATAACTGTAGAAAAGTTACTAGAGAAGGGGTACAAAGAGTTTCCAGCAAATCAGTTATTTATGAAGATTGATGCTCCTTCTAGATTTTTCCAAAAGAAGATTGTATTTTCAGAAGATGAGGAGCTATTTATTGATCTTTATATATATGACTTGTCTAAGCTTAGTTCAGCGGAATCATCATTTAGGTATGAATTTTCCACACAGATAAATACTGACTATATAGGAACAACTTTTAATGTAGGAACTGTTGGGTGGAACGACGATGAAACAACGCTTGACCAGGTAGAGGACCTTTTTATAGAAATATATGAGGTTGGAAAAAGTAGAAGAAAATTAAAGGGGAAAGACTAATCCCCTTTCTTTTGCAAAAAAAAATCATTCAAGCTAACTCCTACGATTCAAACGTAGTATTACCTTAAATGAATTAAGGCCGGTTTGTCCCTCTTAAGCCTAGTCAGTTAGACATTGAATGATACTCTCTTCTGTCTATAAATAATGGAATTAAGAAATCTTTGGAACTCCCTATTTATATCTCACTATTCGGCACTGAGTATTGTTCATAGACAGCAATAAGAGCTATAATAAAAGAGAGGTTTTACGTGTAAATAGATTACACAACTTGATTCCCGAAAGGAACTAAGTAATAACCTCTATTTAGTTATTGTTTAGAAAAATAGTTAATTTAAAATGCACCTTATGAATCAGAACTTCGGCCCTATAATAACGACCTACTTTCTCCCGGAAATTTCTCTCCTCGGTCCCAGTATCCAGCCTTACATTACGTAACTCTGGAGGACTCATAATGTATAATATATGAATTTTGTGTCTCGAAAGTTATTTATTGTTAAAGGGAATAGTATGTTGTAATTAGAATAGTACTAAGGCGCTTCCGGCGCTGTCCTTATAAGGGACTCACGCTTAACTAGAATGCAGTCCTCACCAATGGTGCTTCCTACTCATACTACTGTACTATTCCCTATTTTCTCGTCTATTAAAAATGATTTTTATAAAAAGAGTACTGCTCAATGAGATATCATGTTTCCTGGAAGATAATGACTATGAGCAAATTCCGGCCCTAACTATGCCAGCGCAGCTCCGCCGGCATCCCCGGCTACCCCGCCAATCATACGTTTGCTAGAATATAGTGAATACGTCAGAATTCTACTACTAGCTCGGCGGGTGAATCACAATCTCAGTGTGATTATTATATAAAGGGCCAACGACCCAGGTATACCCGCACTGGGCAGTACTCTACATATATAAGAATTTAGAGGCTTCTCAGATTTTCCTCTAAAACAGTTGTTCCACCAGGATTCGAACCTGGGCGGGCAGAACCAAAATCTGCAGTGCTACCATTACACCATGGAACAAGTTTATGTTTATTTCATTAGTAAGGATTTGGGCCCCTCTTATAATTCGAACGCTGATCGCATACTTTGGCCACTAATCACAAAAAAAAAGAGGCCTCCTTACCACTATAATTTTCATTACCAAATCATGCCCTTTGATGTACAGGTCGTTCTGCACTTATTCAACTTAATGAATAGCCCTTTGATGTAGAGGTCGTTCTCCTTTCATGATCTGTTTGTGGTCTGGACTTTATCTTAACCCTATTGAAATCTTGCAAGTTGGTTTACAACCTTCTCTGTTTTACAACTCCGTCTGGAGTAACTAACCAATTTCAACTTAGGCTCCTCCTGTAAAGTCTCTACACACTGTCTAAGGTTATATCAGATATAGATAACATTTAAACTCAGTCATCTCTGAGTCCTATAACATTGGCTCGGTATTAGCGTATGCTTATTGTGGTGTTCGCGGATGGGTTTAATCATATCCGTTACCATTAAGTGTTGTCCTTCACGGCACTACATCTTTCAATGCGTTGCCACACACCACTTAGCACTTAGCTTTCACCGAATTAGGGAGGATATGCACTTAGCATTTCTACTAGATGCATTCGAATTAAACCAAAATCTCATGTCTTACCATTAGACGAGGCCCCAATTCAAACATAAGGATTTGGTGGCTTGAAAAAAAAATACTGAGAAATCTCAGTGTGTTAGTTGATCTAATAAATACAGGTTGATTCCATCATATATTTCTATTGCGGGGATAGCTAGCTCAATCAAGGTCCCATTTAGTATAGGATTACAAAAGACTGTAAAATGTTTAGAAATACTATAAGTACTTAATCCACTTGATAATATACTTAGCACTCTAATATCTATCCACCCAACTCGAAGTGGAGTATCTTTGTCTGGCTTTAAACTCTGTTCTGCAAATCTAAGAGTGCTCTCTATTGTGGTGACATCCTCAGGCCGATGATGTTCTGAGTTTAGATACCTTCCTATAGAGTCGTAAACAATTAAACTTTTCTCTTTTTTAATAATTACCAGACTATATAGACGTACTCCAGCGGAAATGAGTACCAAAAATACTCCAGCCATATCGCTACTAAACAGCTCCCCCTCCACTACACACGGGTTGATCTGATTTAGTCCAGATAAGGCTATTCCATCTCGGTGAAATACTACCGGATCATTGTCTTCTTGTAAAAAATCATAATAATCAATCTTACTGCTCTCTATCTTCATTTCATATGTAAGGCTTTAATTTCTTATGTATGTAGAGCATCTTAAAGTTTTTCATATTTTAATTTAATAGGGGTCGGTCGTGAGGATTCACCCCTATGTTTTCTTTAAAGTAAAAAGAGAGGAATCAAACTCCTCCCTTTTCTTTTACTGGCACCATACATCATCGTCATAGTACCCTTTGTCGATTGCATTAATATAGAATCTAACATCATCTAGTGACATAGGTTCATAATTATTTGCATCAACACCTACATCAATTCCAAACTTTTTAACTTTTTGTCTTCCGTGTATGTGTCCGAATAGAAGCCAGTCTTTATCACTTTCAGCCTTCATCTTTTTTAACCCTATTGTTGGTTCGTGGGCTAAGAAGAACTCGTTTACCTCATCAGAACTCTCTACTTTTATCCTTGGATCAGTAAGTAGCTCGTTTATATACTCCTCGCTTGCTTTCTTTTCATAGTTCCCAAGAATCAGAGTTATATCCCCATTCAAATACTGTAATGGCCAGAGATCTCCAAAGTCGCCTAGATGATATACTTTGTCTCCAGGCTTTACTTTATCATTCCATTTTTGTATCATTCCCCAGTCCATGTCCTTTACACTACTCCAAGGTCTTTTTGATAATTCTAGAGTACGTTCTGATCCAAAATGAGTGTCTGACGTAAACCATATCTTATTCTCTCGACTTCTCATTTCGCTCATAAACTCTTCTAGCTCTTTTATACACTCTTCTAAACTAGTATGAACTTCCTTTACACCGTACTGGGCAGCTTTAGTGGCGAGATATCTTCGGCCTGGAAAATCTTGATGAATACCGAGAATCGCCTTTTTCCCTAGCGCCAAATATTCTCCAAGTTCAGTCCTAGTAGTCTGTGCATAATCTCTACCTTCTATCTTTTCAATCGCTTCCGGTATCCAAAATAGAATCACATCACTAATCTTCAGGCCGATTGTTTCCCACGCCACTTGTTCTTCCCAGTTAAAACCCTCGTAAGAATCTCTCCTAGGACTAAGAAACGTACAATTAGCATGAGAAATTAATTTGGGAGCTTCATTTTGCCATTCCGGAGCCCCTTGAATCGGACCTGCTAAAAACACATACCACGAATCTTTCTTCTGTGGTAATTGATTTGGACATTTAATTATCATAGTTGTAAATTTTTCAATAATAAGGAAAACTCTTATATATAGTAGCAAAATAGCAAAATGGAGGTACTATATTTCGTAAAATACAATGATAAACTATATGAAAAACTGAGTATGATTTTTGGAGAGGATCTAGTAATGTTTCTCCTTCCTGAACAACTCTATATAAGAAATATTCGACTTATTCCAAATCCAAAGAGAGACACGGACGAAATGCTAAAGATTGAAGATATACTAGGAATTCGGGCAAGAAAAATTGAAAAGCCACAACTAGTATATGGGTTTAATCTAGTCAATGATAACAGTAATACACTATTCTTTCTTGAGGAGTATGAAGCAAGTGAAAGAATTAAGATTGTGATTCCTTGGTGGGTGCTTGATATATTCTCAGACCGCAGCAGTATAGAGGTAGAGGAGATGAGGACTGACTTGCACTTTTATAAATATGATGAATACCTATAGGCCTGAAATACTATGTGGCCTGTTTTTTTTTGTTTCTGAAATGTGGGTTTTTAGTAATATGAAGCGCTTAAATTCTTATACATGTAATTGGCAGGTTCGAATATCGGTTAGTTCGTGAGATTTTCATTCTCAAAAGAGGAGTTCGATTCTCCTACCTGCTACGAATTAATATCGCGAAGTGATAGCAGAGGTAGCTAGCAAGGCCCATAACCTTGAGGTCGGTGGTTCGAATCCACCCTTCGCTACTTAAACCTGGAAACTGAGTATTTCAGGTTTTCTTTTAGGAACCGTCAAATTCCTTATAAGAGAAATCAATTGTGGTTCGGCTTGGTGGCGGAACGGTAGAATTAGTCTGCCGCCCCATAGAGAAATTTATGGGTGAAAAGTCCCCTAATTCGGTGAAAGCTAAACAATTCAAAAGAGTCCGGGTTAAATACCCGTTCGGAAACAGGCTACACATCACGGTTTGTCTGTTTGGTGTATAGATGAACAGCATATTGAATTGCAAGCTAATACCGAGCCAATGTTTAAAGACAGTGTGTAGAGAATATACAGGGACTACCTTAAACGGTAAAGATTGATTCCAGACCACAAACAATTGAAGAAAAGCCCTATATAAAACCAGAGTGAAGGCATCTGGCAATTGGTAGCGAAAGCTATAGTGGTCCTGAGACGCGAGGGACGGTGATTGAAATAAAGCCGCAGTCCCCATTATATAGAAATGTATAATGCAAATCGGGTGAATTCGGCTGAAGGAGAAATCTGGAGGGCGAGCCAAGCCTAGAGTAAACTTTAGGAAGGTGTAGAGACTACCTGGGAAGTTAATCTTCTTAATAACAGGATTAAGCGCCCGACACCTAAACAGAAATGCATGGTGATGAGATAGTCCAAGATTTAAAAATTTAAGTCTTGCTTAAAATCCCTTGGCCCGAAGGGGCCGTGTGGGTTCGAATCCCATCCGAGCCACAATAACCCTGAAATAGTAAGAATGCTGTTTTCAGGGTTTCTTTTTCTTATATATGAAAGGACATCAAATCCTTATAGTTGAATGCGGGAGTGTTGGAATTGGTAGAATTAGTCTGCCCTCTAGTTAAGAAATTTTCTAGATGTAACCCTACTAAACGGTGAAGGCTAAGGAGAAATCTATGCTAATACCGTGCCAAGGAGATAGAGATATCAGACGTGCGTAGAGAATATACATAGGGCACCGTCAAAAATTTTACGGTGAAGATTGATTCCATCCCAAAACTAGAAATAGGTAGTGAAAACTATGTTTGGGATAAGACAACCATGACTTAGGATCATGTGCCTTCGTGGCGTGAGGGTTCGAGTCCCTCCTTCCGCACAATTAATAAAAAACTATTCAAAAACAACTAGCGCCAGGCCGAGTACGTACGGGAAAGGTTAAAACACTAACCTGGAGACGCGGTTGTTTTTTTTTCGCCCATTATCCTTATATATGATGGGAACGATTGATGTATATTGGAACACTAATGTGTATGAAAAATATAGTAAGAGCTTTAACATTGTTCTGTGGGCTATTAGTACTGACAAAATTGGCAAAGTGCTCAATGCCATAGACGTCTCACTAGGAATCAGATTTTATGAGAAAAGTAAGAAGATACGTTCAATTAAGAGTGGAATAACTTATAATATGTCAGAGGTAGTTATGGAGATCCCCTATGACTTGTTCGTAATATTTGATGATCTTAAACAATACTATAGTTACAGCTATTATAGTCGCTCATATGACTCCTCAATTAACTACTCATTTGACGACTGGATCTAGTTGGGTATTTTATGCTAGTGAATTCAGTATTTATTAAGTGGAACAAAGAATTTTATGATAAATATAGAGATATAGAAACTCTACAACTTTGGGAAATTACTCATCCTTACCCTGATTACTCAGTGCGATTAAGTTGGTTAAAAACAATTTGCAACGACTACTTTATATCTACCGACTTTAATGGGAATGAGGTATTGTGCCCAGGCTCCTCGAATGAACACCTTTTTCGTATGATTAATTTTGATGATATATTAATACAGGCCCCGAAACCACTTGTAGACATATTCTCTGATCTAGTTATTGTTCCTGTTATTGTAGATAGTTTCCTTGATCTAGTTATTAATTCTCCTGATATGTAAAAGGCCTACGGGTCTGTTTTTTTTTCGTCCATTATCCTTATATATGATGAGCAAAAATACAGTTGACGTATATTTCAATAGCAATGTATATAGAAAGTATAACAAAGACTACTCTATAGCACTATGGCATGCAATTGTTAATAAGGACCAACATGAACCTGTAGCTAACGTTTATGAGTACTATGCTATGAATGGTAGTCTAGTGAGGATAGATAACTCTTTTGGGATAACTATGGACGACAATAACAAAACTATTACTACACACATAGATGGGCTTGTATATAGGATGTCTGAAGTAATTATGGAAATCCCAGCAGACTTATACGCAGTATTTAATGATTTGTCACCTTATTGTTCGCATCAAATCACAGTAACTACATCATCTTTTCCGTCCTTTACTGACCTATAGTAATGAATAGGATATTTATTAGATGGAATAAGAATTTTTATGATAAGTATAGGTACAGCTATGGCCTTCATCTTTGGGAAATTACAGAATACTATACTCCCTTATTGGAAAACCTAGAGCCGAACACAAGAGCTAGAGCGTTGGTAAAGATTGGAGATGATTACGAAATAAGCAATGATGATATGAATAATATTAATTCGTTCCTTGATGATTCGCTGTTTTTGACCATACCGATAGATTTGGTTGTAATAGAGGTACCGGAGGATTTATATGCAGTATTTTCCAATCTAATACGAGTTCCAGATACAGACTATGATTACTGGTAATAGAAAGTACCGCCTAAGATCGCTTAAAACCCTTATTAATGAAAGAATATATAGCTCAGAGGTAGAGCGTTCATATAATGAAAGGACAGAGGTTCGAATCCTCTTATATTTTTTTTTCGTTCTGGACAAAAGAAAATAGAGGATTTTACTCCTCGTCCTTTTTCCCTGGCCATTCCTCTCCATCGGCCAGAATCTTAATAACTTTTCCGTAGACTGTTTTAGTCCATCCATTTACGTGCCCATGGTTGTTTGATATTTGGACACCTCTTTTGTCATTCTTAGCCGTAACTTTGTGTGTGTAATGTCTACCGGCTACTCTAGCATATACAATATCTCCAACTTCCACTTCTTCCCATGTGGTTGGAGCAAGAACTACAGGCTGCTTACTTTTAATAATAGGCAGCATCGAATTGCCTGGCTCTGAATACTTGAAAGTTTCTCCATCTAAGAGTCTTTCCCAGGGCTTTTTAATTATACGTTTTTCTTTCATACATAAATAAGGAAATCGTCTTATAATAACAGTAAATCCTTATATTTGAGATGAAAGATTTTAAAATTAAGTTATTTTTAGTACTGTCTAGAGAAAAGTACGCTAAGGTATATAGAGAAGTTAAGAGAATTCTGGAACTTCCGGAGAATGAAAAAATTGCAAACAGAATAGACAGCGGCGAACTGTTTGTTAGTGCGATTTTAGGAAGAACTAGAGATACTAAATGGGGCTTAGAGATAAATATAGAGAAAAAGGTCGAAGATTATGATGATGTTCTTACGCTTCCAGAAGAGTATCATAATATGGTCGGGAGGGGTCTTCTACATCACGTTAGGCCAAGATCTATTCAGTCTATATACTCATTCCTAATACAAAATCAGGATGTATTTCCGTATTTTGGGACTGGAGTATGGGAAGATCCAGAGATAGTTAACGAGTATCATAATCCAAAACTACAGGAGGAGATGGACGACAGTTATTATTTTCCGGATAAGAAGAGCTAAAAGCCTTATATATGAGAGAAAACCAAGATGCCGCTAAATGGTGAGGTTTTCTTTAATTCTATAATTTACAGAAGAATGGAAGACGGAAAGAAATATGGCTGGTTTGATGGATGGCTCGATTCGGGCATCATCATAGCTGGTGCATTCGCGCTGAGGCGTCTTGTTAAGGCGCTTTTTAGAAAGGGTGAGTAAAATCTCCCCTTTCTTTTCCTCCCTCTAAATTCCTTATATATGGTCTTTTTTATGACATAGTCCATAGGGATTATGACGGAGCGGTCTGGGTGTGATGCCTCGACCGTTTTTTTTGCGTAAATAAAAAGGAGACATATAATTCTCCTCATATAGTGAAACTAGGTATTGAAGCCTTAATCTTATCAATACACTCAACTAGTTTTGATCTTGCACGATTTGCCTCCTCTAGTTCTAAGTAAATTTTAGAGTATAAGCAAGTACCAAAATTATCAGCATCAGTATAAAGTTTATTGTCTAACTCGTCAATGTTCTTTATACCTTTGTTCTCAATCATTACGCCAAAGATCCATGCGTCTGGTAGTATTTCCCAATTAATATCTTCTGGACTCTTATATCTATCTTCTGTATATATATGATCTCCAGTAATTGCAAAATACTCTTTATCTAAAAAATCTAATACAACATTATATGGCTTAAGGTACTTATCTGACACACGTTTTCTATGCTGCCGCGTACTAACAAACTTGTCATTGATGTTTAAACTCGTCCTATAAACTTCCAGTGCTTTTAGATACAGTTTTCTATCAAGAAGCAAAGGTTGGGAGACTCTGTCTATTTTAAAAACATCAACTCGTGCCCCATTTATAAGTATCTCGCTCATTATATTTTTATCTTAGGGGCATCCATCCTAACGCTATTTATGAGAGAAACCAAACTATCTCTGGCTTCTTCCGCCTCCGATTCAGTATTATAGAATTTAGAGAATATCTGTGAAGTCGTTGTATACTCTCCGGCGTTAAATCTCTTGTCATCACACTCAAGACAGAATAGATACATGTCAGGAAAAATCTTCCATGGTATAAGAGATCCATTTTTTATAGAGCTACGTGAGCTGTCTGTAAATATACCAGACTGTACCCCACAAGCTACTAATGCCTCTTGCACAGTACTTAGAAACGTATGATAGTATCTATAACAGTTTACCGGGGTTGCTGTATAGTCCTCTGCTAGCATACCATAAGTTATCTCTTTATCTTCATACTTTTTGATTGAAGTTTTCAAAAATTGAGCATAAGCAGATAGAACACCATTATAGAAGTCCTCGCCGACGATACCAATATTACCTATTCGTTTTATCCTAAATACATCAACTACATACTTATTGTTTACTATAATATACATCTCACATATAAGGAAAAAGAGAAGGGTTTATGTTTCCCCTCCTCTTAAATTTTCTTTAGCCCTGAAAATATATCATTCATTGGACTATTTTCATCGATACTAGCCATTCCTTTTTCAAACACAGTAATCTTCCCTTCATATAGTCCAGAATCGAGCATGTCCTTTACCGTCCTAGCCACACAGACATCTTTTGCAAAACCACATACAATTATCTCGTCATAGTTAGCAAAAATATCTAGGTCTGCATAGGGTCGATAATCAAATGCAACTGGAGTAAATAATGAAAACGCCTCACAATTACTCCACATTCCCTTTTGATAAATCTTAAATCTCTTCAGTGGCTTTTGTATTTCCCACGAGTGAAGAGCATCAGACAAAACATCAGGAAATGCCCAACCCCAAGAACCCTCAAGACAATGTTCCGGCCAGATTGTTAACGGCCCGGGAAGAGACTCAAGGTACTGCATAATAAAGGGATCATATGGCTTATCTTCTCTGCTTGGATACATAATAGCTGAATATACGCCATCCCTATAATCTTCTGCAGTTATTTGAGTAAAAGGTTCGGGCCGAGGATACCAAAAGGCCGGATGAGCAATATGATACTTATGATGCGTGTCCTGAGTTATTGCAATGTCTGATATCTCCTCCTTGTGACTTGATATAAACTTTACAATAGCATCAATACCCGCCTCAGCTTTAGGTACATACAGAGACCCCTTTTTATCTACAAAATCATTCTGCGGATCTATTATTAGGAGCAATCTTTTCATCTCTTAATTGTTCTATTTGTTCTTCGCTAAGTTTTATTATCTGGTTCTTATTTCTAATTCCAGTATATAAAGGTGTCTGTTCTATCCCGTGATTTAGTAGGTAGTTTAGTTGTTCTTGTTCCCACTTACTTAGCTTTCCATCAATCGGAACATACCAAACCTCTACCCTAGTTCCGAGATTTTTAGTTACAATCCCAGCAGCAAGGGAATCAATAGTACCATGGCCAGGCTCTCGACACAAAAGAATATCTCCTACGCCTACTTCCTGACCAATAATATCTTTCATCTTACTTATCCCACTTAATTTCGTCAGCCTCTACCTTTTCAGCCTTAGCAGTAAAAAGCTTGGTTGACTCACGAAGATAGGTAATGTACTTCTCCACAGCCGTATTCATAGCCTTTTTGTGGATCTTGAACGCCTTCTTCTCTGCCCTGAATCTTGCAACTCTCTTACCCAGGGCCTCATTAAACTCATCTCGGGGATCACAAACAGCTACTCCCTTTGTTACGATTCTGGTGGTAGGATAAGGAAAACCAACACTACCTTCCTGCGGGTTCCAATATCCATCCTGAGCTAGATCCGCCCTGTTTGCAAGATCTACCTTAACGTCGGCATCGGGAAGTTCTACATGAGAAGTAACCCTGCACTTCACAATAGTCTTTCCGTCTTTTGTTGGGTGAATAACAAACTCACACTTGTCAAACTTTACTTTAGGTTCGTTTCTGTCTGACTTTACTTTTACTCCATTAAATCTTTTCATAATACTTCTATATATAAAAGGTTATTATTCTCATTTGCGTTTTCTTCAGTATGGTTCTTTTAGTTTTGATCTCTACCTTAGCCGGTCGCATCCTATACATACTGAACCAACGAATAAACACATCAATAGCACTACCAATCTCTTCAGAACTTAGATTATACTTATTGTCCTTTATGATCACGACTGGTTTTGCATAATGGTCTAAGCTTCCAGTCATTTTATTGTATAGCGCCAAAGGAATACTAGCTAACATCTTCTTTATTAGTTTTCTCTCTAATCTTTTCTTCTCTTCTCTAGTAGTATTCATTCAAAGATAAGGAAATGAGGCGAAAAAGAAAGGGACTAAATTATTAATCCCAATCTGTTGTGTAAACTTTTGCTTTAGCCAGCTCAGGTCGATGTTTTACTAGTCTTTCGTACTCCCTTCCTAATCTTGCATCTCCTAACACCTCGTCCAGTTCATCATCTTCCACTTCGTATATATGGAAGCAACAATCTGAGTTTTCTTCAATATGATCAATAAACCCTTGATTAGAAAAGTCCCAAGTTGATGTGTTTATGATTCCGATCCGCCATGACCCAGACTTTCCAATTATACTTGTACAGTCTTTTAGTAGGTCAGGAGCACTTATATCATCTACGTCTGGATGAATAAGGACTACTTGATCTTCTATTTGTATAATGTTATTGGACTTACGTGACTTATCGAAATCTTGTTTCCAGCTACGAACTGCATCAAAGATAACGTCTAAGCTTTTTTGGTCTAGTCTTGTTATATCAAATAAAGGGCAGTAATCACATTCATCAATTATTAGAAAATCAACGAAGGCATTGCCCATAGACTTCCCTATATTCTCCTTTACTTTATCCACCACGAAAGATCCGAGAGCATATGGAAGAGCTAATTGTCCAGATCGTAAGTTAAATTCTGCTAATCCATAATGTGCAGAATCTGAAGTAATAGTAAAATCTGGAAACTCTGACTTAAACTGATCTAATATATCTTTTTTATTCATAACACATATAAGGAAAATAAAGCGGAGAACCTAAATCCCCGCTCTAATAATCTCCTAGAAGGCACATTTGAACATATCTCTCAACTGCTTCTCCTCCTGTTCCGTCATATCCCTCTTAAGAACTGACTTTACCATGGCCTGAGCTGCAATAATAACCTGCTCCTCCATGTCTATCCGATTCGTATTGTCCTGAACCGGCATGTGAACAGTTATCTTTACATCTCTCAGTTTCATGTTATTCTCATCACTCTTATAAGGATTGATACTGACGGGAACAGTATTGAGGTTATATATTCCTCCTTCCTTTGTAACTGTAATTTCTGGCTGATTTCGGAGTATCTCTATAATAACTCCCCTATCTTTGCCACAAAATTCTTTAACCCAACCAATGTTCGTTTTAAAATATTTGCTCATTTTTGTTAAGTTTTTGTTTTCCATAAATAAGGCATTAAAGTCAAGATTTCGGGACTATTTTATACTGCGCCATACTAATCACTTTTAGAAAATATACAGTCCCACACAAGCCCTTTAAATCACTAATGTTTATTATCTGAAATGTATCGATTTGCGCTTATGAAGACATTAAACACTTATATATGAACAGCAATTGTGGGCTATCCGTCGTAAGGTTTGCTTCGGGGACTACAAAGGGTGTCGATATAAAAAAAATGTTTCTATTAGTGGTCTTGGCTGTTCACCACAAGAGTTATCCCTAGTCGAGATGATTAAGGATAACTTTTTTTCGAATTCCTTATAGATGATGGAAAAAGTAATAGAGTCAGTAATAAAAGCAGCGATAGATATAAATAATGTGTTCTGGTCCGATATAGATACAGAACCAGAAGAGGAGGGGTTTTATATAGTTGCTAGGTTTGATGGATACGGAAAGCTGATTGAATTTTCGGACAACTATGTATATGTAAAGGGAATGGGCAGTAATAGAGTGATGTATAATGGAGGCAGCGGAGTGTATGTAAATGAAGCAACCCACTATATGAGCAAAAGAAAATTCATGCAACTACTATCATTCCTACCAAAGAAAAACAAGGATGGAGAATTAATATTATAGAGAGATTCATAGAACAAATGAATTCTCTTTTTTACCGCTACGAAGCCTTTAAATTCTTAATATTGACAGTAAATGTCTGGTCCCTTAGCTCAGTTGGTTAGTAGCGCCTGACTCATGATTATTACGATTGTGTGCTTAGGTTGGGAAACCACTAAGTATAATCTTCCAAATTCGGTGAAGGCTAAGGAGAAATCTATGCTAATACCGAGCCAAGCAAGTATCATTATAGATACTGGGCGTGTGTAGAGACTAGATGGAAGAGACCTAAGTAGAAATATATGGTCGTGGTATAGTCCAGTTCAACAAACATATAAAATCATGTGGCACGAAAGTGTAGTTGAAACGAATCAGTAGGTCGTAGGTTCAAGTCCTACAGGGACCACAAAAATTAAAACCACGTGGAACCAGGACACCAAGAGATTTTGTATATAGGGTGCCCCGATGCATCTATCTGCAAACGTCCTGGTTTCTTCGATACAAATAACAAGTTTATTGGGGCGAAAACTTCTTCCTGACGTACGAGCAAGCAATAGTGAGTAGCCCTCTCCAATAGATCCGGTAGCTCAGTCGGTAGAGCACAACACTTTGATTAAGAGCACGCACCTTGGAAACTGATGCGCGAATCACTCCTAAACGGTGAAGACTAAGTAGAAATATATGTTAACGCCGTACCAATGTTTAAAGACAGTGTGTAGAGACTTTATAGAGTGGGCCTAAGTAGAAATATATGGTCAAGACAAAGTCCAGACTACAATATGAAAATAATGTAGCAAGTTAATGTTGGGGTCACGAGTTCGAACCTCGTCCGGATCACTTTCGAAATAATAACAAATGCCTCGGTAGCTCAGTTGGATAGAGCAACAGCCTTTAAGCGTTAGGGATAAAGCCCTAACAATAGGAGTGCACCTAAGGAAACTTGGGATGTAGAATTCTTCAAATTCGGGGAAAGCAATATAGCCAATCCCGAGCCAAGCCTAGAAATTTATTCTAGGAAGGTGTAGAGACTAGACGGAGAAGACCTAAGTAGAAATATATGGTCAAGGGATAGTCCACGGCGGAAATTAAATAATTTTTCGCTTATGCTAAGCTGTGGGTCCTGCGTTCGAGTCGCAGCCGGGGTACAAATAAAAATCATTTGGAGTCAACATTCAATAAGATTCGATACGAGTGAGAATGTGAATAGTAGAAAATACTAGCTCCTTCAAAACATTGGGTGGTTCGTCTAGTGGTTTAGGACCCCAGTTTTACACACTGGTGATCGGGGATTCGAATTCCTCACCACCCACCTAACAAAATAAGCAGGATTGGTGTAATGGTAGCATTTGACACCTCCAATGTCACGGTGGGATTTCGAATATCCTATCCTGCTCGAATCCGACAAAGGATGACTTGGCCATCTCTTCTTAGGAGATGGTTTCTTTTTAGTTATCCGGGAAGCGGTAAATTTTAAATTATGAAAAACATAATAAATAAAGAACTAGTTTTAGAAAAACGAAGAGCCAGGAAACATAATTCTCTATTAAGAACAAAATATACTGAGTATAATATTCCTCCGATTGATGTAGGGTGTTGTCCTATTTGTGGAACATATCATTGTGAAAACGAATTTTGCAAAGAACACAATTTTCAGCAAATTATAGGATTTGTTAAACATTTGGGACTTAATCCAATTACCATAGGAACACCAAATATATTTAAGGAATTTGATAGAATAAGAGATCTTGTATATGATCTCTATTGGAATCAGAGATTATCTAGTTTAGAATTAGGAAAGAAGTTTGGATATAAGAATTCTAGGATGCAGTGGAATGTATTTGACGAATTAAACATTCCGATGAAAGACCTTTCGACTGCTACAGTTGATGCACTACTATCTGGAAGGAGTGGTTTACCAGAAATTAATATGAGTGGAACAATTGCTTATTCTATACATCAAGAGTGGCATACTACTTGGACAGGAGATGAAGTATTTCTCAGAAGCTCCTACGAAACAGACTATGCAAACTGGCTTGATGAAAACCAGATATCATATTCAGTAGAGGATCTAAGAATAGAGTATTACGACTCTCAGCAAAATAAAACGAGAGTAGCAATTCCGGACTTTTATCTAACTAGTACAAATGAAATAGTTGAAATTAAATCAGACTATACATTAGACATACAAGAAATGTTAGATAAGTTCAAAGCATATAAAGACAGTGGCTATATTCCAAAATTAGTTCTTGAAGGAAAAGAAGTAGATATTTATAAGATTGAGGAAGAGGTTGATGAGAAGAGGCTGGAGAAAATCAAGAATAAGAATATCTCAGCATTTAAACGAAACAACGATGAAAACTGAAACTTACAAATATTAAAGAGTAGATAAAGACTTTATACACTATCTACTCTCTTCTTTTTTGTTCTGAAATAGTGTGATCCGCGTAGGAAAACCGATCAAATTCTTATAAATGTTAGGAAAACGACTTCCTAACAGAAAAACCATTTTAATATGAACGAAAGAAATAAAAATTCATTAGTACAATTCTTAAAGGTACTTAGTGTTTTCCTACTTGGGTTTGTTGCGCTAATCACTAACGTAGAAATTTTCAATATGGCACATGGTGGTCATACTGACGGTTTCCATGGGTGGGTAGCATTTATCAACTTAATTTCTGAAGGTTTTGGTCTTTACTATTATCAGAAAGCAATTAATGCATTTGGTATGGGCAAAGCTAAGGAAGAGGACAAGAAGTAGTCGTTCTTAAGGGTCTATCGTATAAAGGTTATTACGGGGGACTGTTAATCCCTTTATCTAAGTTCGAATCTTAGTAGGCCCGCGAAATAAATAACAAATAAATAGTGCGTTAGTTCAGTTGGTTAGAATGTCGGCCTGTCACGCCGGAGGTCACGGGTCCAAATCCCGTACGCACTGCGAAATTTTGGAGCTTTGGCAGACGTGGTGTATGCGGTGGACTGAAAATCCACAGAACGTGGTTCAATTCCGCGAGGCTCCGCTTTCAAAACAAATAACAAAGTCTCGGTGGTGAAGTGGTCTAACACGTCGGTCTGCAAAACCGATATCGCCGTCAGTTCGAATCTGACCCGGGACTCTTTCGAGATAAAATAACAAGTTGGGTAGGTGCCGGAGTGGTCAATCGGATCAGACTGTAAATCTGACGGCTTATGCCTACGGGAGTTCAAATCTCTCCCTGCCCACTTTCGATACAAATAACAAAATATATATATTATGTATTCTATAGAAAACGACGAGAATTATCACGAAAACGTTAGGAACTACATAAAACAATTGCCAAAGCTTGATCATTCCGTATCGGGTGATGAAGAGGACGAATTCTCTATGATGTGTACTCTTAATTTTCCTGGTTTGATTATAGAAGTGGTAAAGAATGACGCCGGAGAGCGTGAAATAATTTTTATATAAAAAA
>Ga0247611_10002698_pt1 | contig 27868 bp, 26 predicted proteins | sample 177DNAGHGhighgp2_FD_192422 | JGI IMG/M metagenome (GOLD analysis project Ga0247611, IMG submission 192422) | Sheep rumen microbial communities from Palmerston North, Manawatu-Wanganui, New Zealand - 1770 DNA GHGhigh gp2 | ecosystem: Host-associated > Mammals > Digestive system > Stomach > Rumen... | reverse complement strand
TGATCGCTTCAGCTTACCGTTTGATAATAGTTTCAACTTGGATAGAAGTTCCTCATTTGAAATATTAAGCTCCGCCTCGGTCATCCGCTTGCTACGAAGCGCCTCTCTCCTGAATATCTTAAAGCTTTCCGCATCCAGGTCGTCAACGGTAATTCCATCGACAGTTACATCTTCCCACCTGACGCCGGTCTTTTTCATGATAAATTCTGTCAAAGCTATTCCTGTCAGCTGTTGCTTAGTCGCACCGCTCCGGTAATGAAACTCACCATGATAACTGATGGGAAATGAACTCGGACCAACCTTTATTTCAAGATAGTCTTTCCCATCTTTCGTATGCTTATTCACATCCGCAACAATGCCAAGCCCGGACTGAATCTTATTCGGAATATCCTCCATTCTTCCCTTGCAAGAACCCAGTTATCGATTACATCTAGATTTGTTGGTATACCATATTCATCTCTAACAAACTCTGGATGCACAAAACAATAAGTATTGTTTAGCGTTATTTTCCCATCAGGCCGATCCTTGTCCGCCTCGATATTTGTAGTATTCCAATTGTCATCGCGTTCAATCTTTTCTATAGTGAATGATATATCTCGATCAAATGTAAATTCTTCACCAACTGACAACGACATAATCTCTTCATCGCTATAGGTGGGTCTATCGTCAATGATGCCTAACGCCAGGTATTTTTGTCCACGTTGAACAGTACAGTAAGAAGAATCAAAGTACATCCTAACCGCTATTATAGAACCATCATTGACAACATAGCCCCACCCGGCATCGGGAAGGGCTGTTGATTCAAAAGATGTCCCACATCCATAATTCATTGCTATAAAGAACGCAACGAACACCAAAAGCAACATCTTCTTCATAATTTCTAGTTACAGTATACCCACGTAAAACCATGAGTACCAGAATAACTCGAAGTACCATTAATACACATCTTACTCATTTTGCTTTTCCTCCTCGTTAATCTCCACCGCTGGAACCACGACCGAATACTCATGATTATTTGCACTGCAGTTAAGACCCACTATTATTGCAAAGGACATCAATGCCAGAAAAATAATCGCAATTATTACAAACACCATGATATTTCTTATCTGATGAGTATAGTTGTCTCGATTTTCTTTCAGTTCTTTCTTGTACTCTTCCTTAAGCCTTTGTTCTCCCTGAAGCTGTTCACTGAACCTCTTCAGGCTTTCTTTCTGGATCTCAATCTGTTCGCCTTGCTGTCTGATTGATTGTTCCTGATTAGCTATGGCAGCATTCAGTTCGTTTGATACAGACAAATGAAGCTCATCTATCTTCTCAGCTATTATCATTTCCGATCTGCAAGATGTATCATCAGTGTCATTTGCTTTTATTGCTGCCTTAACATTATCAGTTTCAACAGAATACAGACGCGCAAGTGCTTTGATCTCCTCCTCATTAGGCAATACAATGTCATTCTCCCAACGGGATACTTTTGTTCTGTCAATGTGAAGTTCCTTGGCAACTTGTGCCTGAGAAAACCCATTGGCAATTCTTAGTTTCTTAAGGTGACGTCCGGACATATTATTTCACCCCCTGTCTGAAGTGTATCAAGGCATTGTGATTTTTCAATAATCTCAGAAGATTTTGCACATCGAGAAAAATAGCTAAGATGCCACCCATCCCCGAAAACACTGCATTTGCGGGGTGTCGGGCTTGCAATTTTACACAATGTGCAGATTGGTGTGTACCTATTGACAGCGGATGGTTTTTGTGCCTTTAGATAGAAATGACACTTCGATTATTTCAGTCTATATGTCCTGTTCTTGTTATTGCCTTCAGCAACCACTTCGATCATACTCAATAAGATAACCCTGGTTCTGTCATTACTCAAGCCTATTGCACTCGCAATCTCAGAAACACGCGATTCACCATGTTCCTTTAGATAAATGATGATCTGTTCTTTATGCTCCGAGGTTTTTATCGCTTGTTTTCTTGCGCTTGTTTTTATCGCTTGTTTTTTATCACTTGCTTTTATCGCTTGTTTTTTATCGCTTGCTCTTCTGAATATAGTCAGTTTGATCCCATCAGCAAACTCTTCCCATATCGGTTCTTTAAGACCGTATTGCTCACATTCGCTCATGATCCTCGGGATGCCAGTTCCCCAAGAATCGATAAGCTTCATGTACTGAAAAGCGTTAACTATGGCCGTGTTTCTGCACTGGGATCTGCCCGTCTTAATATCCTCGATCCTAAGACCGCCATATATACCGCCAGGAGATACAACCTCAAGCCTATCATCATATAAACTGACCTGTATGCAGGAATTCTCAATATAACTCCTGTGTACTACTGCATTAGCAATGGCTTCTCTAATGGTAGCAAGCGGGATTTCATAAACGTCTTCAGTAAACAGACCTTTGACCTCACCGCCTATCCTTATGTTCCTGACAACAAACTGGAATGCCTCTTCTAACTGTTCCTGAATGGCACCATGGTATTCCCTTCTATCCACAAACACATTTCTGTTAGTCCCTTTGAAAACAGCACACTGGATCTTTGCCATACTGTTCTTATTATCAGACATAAGCATAAACGCATGTGTAGGAACAATATCATTGCCAATCCTGCCGAGAACGCCAAAGTCCTCGAGTTTACCGAGAGAAACATCCTTAACCTGGAGTTTGTCTTCTTCAGAAGTACATCTCCTCAAAGCAATAGCTTTCATATCATCACAAAGCTTTAATGCTCTCGATTCATCAAATTCAACTCCGATCTCAGGAAGCGAATCATAAATAACATTTTGACCTTCAAGTTCCAGTTCCTTTATCTTCGCCTCGCCTGCAAGCCGGCTCGTTCCATTTACACGGATATAAACAGAGTCTTTTTTACTCTTATTCTTCAGATAATATGGTCTGAATCTGCCAGGGAACACTTGAATCTCAAGCACCGTAACACCCTCAAGCGCCTTAACGGATATAATCGTATCAATCTGCGGTGTGCAATTATCAGCGATCATGTTTGTTATTGCATCTGATAATTTAAAAGGGTTGTTGTCTTCAAGACCAACTACTTCTTGAGAATCTTCATCAACCCCAAGTATCACCCTGCCTCCGCTGGTATTAGCAAAAGCTATGATATCCTTGAGAAATTTTACCTTTTCTTGCGGTACTGTCCTCTTATATTCAATTTCCTTATCTTCGCCCCAGTATTGAGATGTCATATTGCTCTACCTTTATTTTTTATTGTAAATTAATTATATCATTGCATATCTATAGCGAAATAAAAACACTAAAAGCCAACTTTGTCCCATAATGGGACGAAGTTTTTTCTTTCATATTCCACAGAAATCACTTGTACCGAACAGGTACAAGACTGTCTCGGCGAGCACCGAATTTGTATATCATTTGTCAGACAAATTCTCGTTAGGGCTTTGCCCTAAGACCCATTATCACAATCGATATATTAGTTTAATATGTTCCAGAACATCCGACAGATCTGCAATGTTCTCGCGCAGATACAATTCATCGATTGTCTGGTTTTTATTCGCAACAGCTGCAATCTGATTAAAGTTGTTCCCTATCATCTTAAGATCAATCAGGATCCTTTTGTCATCAACTGACAGTAATCTGGGCGGAATAGTATTTCGAACAATAGATCTAAGAATCGACGAAGAAGATAATCCGGAAACAGCAGATGCTTCTTTTAGTCGCCGATACTCTCGCTCAGACAATCTAAAATACACACCCCTACTGTTAGCACCTTTATCACGCTTTGGAACCCCTGGTACAGCCCTGTGTTTGAAACTTTCTATTATCAGTTGCCTCACATATGCTCCAATGCTCATCTCATCCGCTTTTGCACTGTCCTGAAGGCGTTCATATTCTTCCTCGGTCATCCGTATTGTTATTCGTCTATGCAGATTAGCCATTATTATCACTCCTCAGCTATTCTATGTTCTTTTGGATTCATCCTTCTGATGAAGTCCTGGATTTCTGCCGAAAGGTAACCGAAGATGTCTTTATGGTATGCGATCTTGTAAATGTTGATCACCTCACTGAAATCTCCACGTTCATATGCTCTGGTTATGGCATCTCTGTATGCCTGAAGATCCGCATATTTATTCTTGCTCATGATCTCTTCTCTCGTGCCTGATTTGTGAGTCCTTGCTTCGATGTCCCCTGCCATAGTGTCCAGATTGTTCACATGGTTATCCAGAATGTAATTACGTGCACCTATCGGATCCGTGATGCCGTTACTCTTCCATTCTTCCAAAGTTTCGACCACATATTTGAGGTTGAACATGTAAGGTACACCATCCGAAATACAGCAAATACACGGAACTGGTGGAACTTCTCGGGCATGAGCACACCCTTAAGGAAGCTTCCGTCATTCTCGGTAAACCGTACCGGACGCTTTACGGCTGGACCCTTACCCTCCGTCCGATCTTTGACGAATACATGGGTACGGTAAGCCGCATCTAAGGTTATGAGATCCATCTGCAGCCTACACTGTAGATGGATCTTTTTCTTCCAGATAATACACCTGTTTCCCCGTTGCTTTCGCATATTCTATCTCAGACCGGGTACTGTCTCCGATATAGCCGCCTACATTTATCACATAAATCTCATCGGCCATATCGATTTTTCGCTTATGCATATCATCCAGCATCTCTTTCGTCTTTGACAGGGTGCCTTCGTCCATCCCGTCCCAGACTTCATCATCCCCGGAATGTCCAAACAACCCTACGCTGATAACAATATTACCTTCCAACGTCAGTCTCTTCTGTGCTTCCATAAATGCATCCTTAAATCGTGTACTCCCACACAAAGTTATAACCCTATATTTTCCAACCATAATGTTTACTTCTTTGATGCCTCGTATGTATTCCAGACAAAATCAACAAACGTTATGCTGCTTCCCACCGCTAATTTTGCATGCCTGACCTCAAGTCCCTTAAACGAAGCGCTCTTCCCATGTCCACTGCCAAACGGATTCCTTATTTCAGCAAGTTTTGATGGAATAGCTCTTAAGCTCCCCAGCACTGCCTTTATTGCGTCTGCTCCGCGATCTGTAGGTTGTACATTTGCAGGCAGAAGATTCAATGCATCCATTGTCTTATCAGCCAGTTGCGGAACATCATCGTTCTTAGTATATGTGATCCCCTTTTCATCTAAAATGGTTTTGCAGCAACTCTCAATCAGCTCCTTCGCCATTCCTATGGCATTGGTCGGATCAGAAACTTGCATCTGTACCATAAGGTCGATCTGTCTGGATAAATATTCGCTTGAAAACTTCGTTTTCAATTCTTCTGCTGTCTGGGCTATGACAACTGTACTGCCCTCCAGCCTGTCTATGACTTCTTTGCATTTCTGATATAACTTTGCATATTTTTCATTATATCTGGAACTGTCTCCCCACCAGAAATCGTCCTCATAGTCTTTATTGAATTCATATTCCATCGTTTCTTCATAATGATGAAACAGATCCACTAAGAGTTTTGTTCTATTAGCATCATCAGCATCATTCAGATACGCAACAAGCGACTTTCCCTTTGATAATCCGTATTTGGTCTGTATCGCCTCTCCAATACTGGCCGTAGTAAACACATCAAACGAATTATTTGAGAAGTCCAGCACATAACCATCTCTATTAAACAGAAGAAGAAATGTTCCTTCTTCCTTTTTTGTAATAATTGCCATACTGTTCTTACTCCACACCCAGCGCCTTAAACACCGCATCCTCCGCACTCTGATACGGGATCAGCTGAAATGCGCTCATCAATTCCGGCGGCACCGTTGCAAAATCAACAAACGATGTCTGCGGAAGCAGAACCTTCTTCGCACCACAATCCAGGCACACCTGCAGCGTATCCGCCAGGTTGTCCACTTTGATCAGCGTACCGCTGATACTGATCTCACCCAGAACTGCCGTAGAACTCTGTACCGGCCTTCCCAGAGCGATAGAACACAAAGCGATCAGCGTCGGCAATGCCAGCTTTCCGGTCATGCCGATCCCCTGCAGATCTTGATAATTGATGATGTAATCCTTCTGCGTCGTGCTGATGGATCCACTGATCCGATTTCCGTTTGCCTTCAGGAAATTGAATGCAGTATTGGAAGATTCCTTCGCATCACGGTCAGATCCAAGGCCTGTCCTCTCCAGCTTTCCGTTGCCCGGCAACATCTGGCTCTCTAGGCGGAACACTCCGATCATGCCAGACTTACCCTGTGATATGGTGTAGACCTGCCCCGGATTACACATACCTTCAGGGATCAGTTTTCCGCCGCCCTGCTCCGGAACGGATACATAGTGCTCAGACATGTCTTCCAGATCAATATAGGAGAAGTTCACATCATAGAATTCCATGCCTCCCAGCTTCTTCAGCTGCTCTTTGACACGGCGGCGCATCTCCAGCGCGATCTTCAGGATCTCTTCCAGCTGTTCTTTCGTATAAACGCCATCCGGATACATCAGCTTCACAAGACCGCCAACCATCTTCCGAACCGCAATGGTATCTCTCTGATTCAGATTTCTTCCCAGACGGAAGTATTCATCCAGGGCATCGCCATACTGTTCCTTCCGAAGCTCCCGGACGAACTCAGACAGATAATCTGTGATGAACCCATAGTCATCGGTAAAATGCTCCGGTCTGAACTTCGGGATCTCCCATCCAGGAATATAGCAGTGCATACGGTCAAGGAATGCCGTATCGGTTCCCATTTCAGGCGGGAACGGATCAAACAGGCTGGATGTCTTCAGCAGCACATCTACACTCTGATTGATATTTCCAACAAAGACCATCGAAGCGGATGCCGCCTTCTCTTCCTTACCTCTGGCAAAGGACCCGGATGCCATGTAGTCCTTCATGATCTGGATGCCATCTTTATCCTTGAAGTTAATACCGGCAACCTCATCGAAAGCAACGCAATCCCACAGGCCGACCAGACCGACAGTCTTCCTTCCCATGTTATAGAAAAGGTTCGCCACCGTGGTCTGTCCGCCGGACACCAGGATACTGTTCGGTGAAATTTCTTTATAAAGATGTGATTTACCTGTGGATCTCGGACCCAGCTCACACAGATTGAAGTTATTCTCAACCAGCGGAACCATACGCAGCAGAAGCAGCCATTTCTCACGCTCTGTCAGCTCATCCGGCTCCATACCGATTGACCGCATCATGATATCCAGCCATTCATCCTCTGTGAACTGCTTGCGGCCTTCCTTCAGTTCCTCAATTTCCACATGCGGCATCTGGATCGGAGTCAGCTTCCGAATCTGTACCGGCATGCCGTTCTTCTTTTCCTCTTCCACATATTCATAATCCAGCTGCACGATGCACCATATGCCACCACAAAGTAGTCGGTCATATTTTTCCGGATACTCATCATCCAGAAGGACGTTCGTGATCCCCAGATTGGAGAAGCTGGCAACATACAGGTTCCGCTTCATATCCAGTCTTGCCGTCACCATGTCGATGACGGTATAGCTTCCCTTCTTACGAAGTCTGGACAGAACCTTCTGCGCCTCATCCGGACGGACAAAATTCTCCGCCAGGATCTTCTTTACATTCTGCACACCCTGTTCAATAACTGCATCATCGTCCGAACTACAATACTGCCCCAGCAAGAACTCCAGGACGTACACCGGTACATTTGCACCTTCCTTGATCTTTTTTGTCAGATCCTTCCGGACGATCTTCCCGTCAAAGCACTGACGGAGCTTATTCTTAATCTCTTCGCGCTTATCTACAGCGCCTTCTGCGATTGGTTCCATGCTTCTCTCCTTTAAGCCTTAACTGAAGAAATCAAATTCATCCACCGCAAAGGCGATATCTATCTGGAACTCTTCACGCGATACGACCAAACCGTCCGCATCCGCGATCACGAGATAATAGATCTCTTTGTTGTCATATTTCAGCGACTTCAGATTGAAGCTGCACCGGAAAGTCCTCTCCTGTCCATTGTCGCTGGTCTTGTCTGCAATGATCTTAGCGACATCGCTGACCTGCTTTCCATTGCTGTCGGTGAAGTACAGCTGATAGGTCGCTGCCTCACGATTGTCTCCCACCGGTTCCTTCTGGTAGAAGTTCAGTGAGAAGATCATATTGCTGACTTTATGTGTTGCCGACAGAAGGCTGACCTCCACCGGCTTGGTATCATATTTCTTCTGGTTCCTCTGATACTGCTTGCTCTGATTTCTCAGGAAATGATAATCAATGACCGGAACGACCATCTCCTGTAGGCTGATACCGCCGTGCACGAAATTAAGTCCGCTGCCGTTCATCTTTATCCTTACATTTTCCTTCGGAGCAAAAGCGTCATATTCCGAATTGCCGCCAAGGAAGTTTACCTTCTGCAGATAATCCGGATCAGAGTCCTTCATCATAATTGCGAAACGTCTGCCGTATTCCACGATACGATTGACGAATCCCGTTTTGTCGATCTTGTCATCCTCGGTCAACGGACTGTAGGTATAAAGGAATCCGTGATCTGCCGTAAACAGGATATGCGTTGCCCCAAAGTCATTGCAGATGATCTTCGTAAGGTTCTTCAGTTCCTGGATTGCATCATCGCAGGCCGGGAACACCATTGAGTCTGCCGTATGGCTTGCCTCATCAATGGTATCGTGATAGATGTACACAACATCCATTCCTTTAACCATCGCACTCCGGTCAGCTCTCTTCGCACTGACAAGATCGTTATATTTGATTGCCACACTGTTCGGCTTTGCAGCCTTCAGCACTTTGTCTCGGTATCCGGCATCGGTTGATACGCCGTCTGCCATGACCTTCAGTACATCACCGTGTAGCTCGACTTCCAGTTCTTTATGTGGAAGCAATGCTGCCATACCGAACTTTGTGATTGTCGGGAAGATTCCTTGGACATCCTGAAGCTTTACATCCGCCTGAGTCTCCCTTCGTAGTTGCTCCGTCAAAGAGGCCGCCACCTCATAACGCAATGCATCGGATATAACGACAAACACCCTGCTGTCGGAATTCTGAATCCGGTTCTTATAGAAGTCCACCTGCTGCGGAACTTCCAGAATCCTTCCGTACTTCGCCAGTTCATCCGAACAAACAGCTGACCAGTTTCCTCCCAGCTGTCCCAGGAACCAGTTCTTATACAGACCTTCCACCTTTTCCATTACAGAGCGGAACAGATCATGCAGATCCGAATTGTATGACTTCAGGCTTTCACCGTAGCTCTTATGGAAAAGACGGTAATAGGTATCCATCATGTAATACTCTGATGTATATTCCTTCCAGACCTTCTTTGCTTCTGCTGAATGGAAGCCTGTCGTGTGTTCTTTATAGAATGCCTGCATGTTCGCTACCTGCAGGATTCCTTCATAGTAATCCTTGACCTGTGCATATCCCACCGTTGTCCGGCGCTTTTCCACGGTCCTCTTAATAGCGTCCACATCAATAATATGGTCACCGATCTCCGTCATCAGCTTGATCAGGATCACTTCGTCCAGGCAAGGGAAGATCTCCGTATCCACCAGATCACTGACTTCCAGCTTCATGAAGCGCTGCGGAAGTTTCAGTTCATCTTCCACCGCTTTTGCGATCTCAGAAAGCCGCTCCTGGTCATCGCTATGCAGCCAGTCTGAAATAAAATCATAGCAGAACGCCTGATGCGGTGAAGAAATCCATCCGTCAAGACCGGCCAGATATTCCAGACGCATTGTCCTTGTAGCTGCCGTCAGAAGCAGATGTGTTGCCAGCTGCGCAATATCCTTCTGCTCAGCATCGTATCCGGATCCCTGCTTAACCATGCTCCAGAATGCCTTATCTGCACCATAATTGACGAACTCCCTGTAAAGATAGTTCGTATTGATATCCAGCCCAGCTTTCAGCACTTCCTTCATGATTGCAGCAGGCGAAACATCCTTCAGTCCTCCCAGTGCTCCCATAACTGCCATGTGCAGCTGAGCCGGGACCGTCGGTGCCTTGCTCTGACCGGCAATCCTATCTCTTCGAGTTTTGGCATTGAAATACTTCCGGTATTCCTTCACCTGTTTGCGCATGGCAGGTGTTGACGGAATACCCAGTTCATCCATCCAGATAGAGATCAGATCCGCCCGGAACTCTTCGCTATATAATTCAATATCCAGAAGCCAGTTTTCTTCCGGTTTCTCGTAGGACAGCGGACAATAAACCAGATAGTTATTCGTCGTATCATCCACTGACAACAGTTTTTTAACGGCAAAGTTATTGGTACCTGTCAGTGCCAACAGCTTTGCGTTATTCAGCGTCACTTCATCCAGTCTGTCCTGAAATTCACCATCTTCGTCGTACCAGAATACAATACGGCGCTTATAGAACTCCGGTAGTGGAGCCGCAAATCGCTGATTCAATTCCTGTATGATCTTATCTGAATCCATAAGTCTATTCCTTCTTCCTGCGCTTTCTTTCTCGAAGCCCATGTTCTTCCAGATATTGCCCCAATGATTTTCCTTCCTCCACTTTCCAAGCATCATAACCGTCTCTACTTTGTCCCATTACAAATTGAGCAGCTGTTGATGGGCTTGGAAACTCACAATCTTTTAATACGGTCCATTCTGCGTCAACAACCTCACGGTCTTCTCTATTTTTTTTTGCCAACGAAATACCCTTGATATACGGAGCAAAGGCAGGATTAATTGTGCTTCCTTTTTTCACTATCAGTTTTCCATCGTTGTAGAAACCTGTGGCCTTAAAGTCTGCTTTTTTTATATATACTTTAATCATCGCAGGCTCCTTTCATTACTTTAGTTTGGCAAGAACATCCTTGAATAATTCATAGTTGTCCTTCACCCCATCATCTAAATTTATTGAAATCATCTGATCCGCAAGATGATGAATCTTCTCTTCATACTCCCTAATTTCAACTGCTTGTGCCTGTAAAGTTTGTAGCTGCTTGTTCAGTTTAATTTTTTCCGATGCAGATACTCCATCAACTCTTTGAGTTAAATCTTCTATAGCAGTTCTATATCTTGATTGCTGTTCATGAACATAATCTGTTCTGATACGCGCTATTGTGTCAGATTGATATCTATGCATATAAACAAGACACTTAAAACCATTTTTCTTGCCCGAATCAAACATCCAGTATATTGGCCGCTTTTGATACATTTTCAAATGATCCGCATAGAACTCATTAATGAAGTAATTCCTGATAACCTCACGCGGAATGCCTTTACCTCCAAGTCCATCAGAGATAAATCTTAAATTGTCTTCCAAATTTTCTTCTCCATATACAGTTTTTACGAATGTAACAAATCTGGCGACAATATCATCATCGAAGTATTCATCATCACAGATGGGAATAATTCCATCCTTATCAGGAACAAATCTCTGGTATCTACTTTCATCCCATTTTCCACCAGCGTATACAGTGCCTGGAACATCAAGAGAATACCTTCCAAACATGCAACCAACAGCGTAAGAAATAAAACCACGAATATCTCGTTGGATATCTGCCTGCCGTATGCAAATATCTTTTTCTTCTACGTCACATGATAGTTCTCCAGTCATTCCATAAATCTCAACGAAGAACTGATTCAATTCTTCCTCGTTTTTCTTTACGGTACTAAAGCGGTTATTACACGTTTTCTCCCATTCAGCGTATGCATCACTGATCAAACTAACATCTTGAATAAGAGGATGCGCAACAAAATCCCAAGAAACCTCAAAAGAATCCCATTCTTCTTTTTCGATTCTAATGTTTTCTTCGACTAACGCATTTATTCTTTCCTTATAGTCAACCGAATCCAGTATCGGCAAAGATGCAACATGACCAACTTCATAGTTAACTGTAGGACTGATTATAGCGAGAATAGTGGCATTGACTTTAGAATTAGCAAAGCCCAATACATATTTTAGTCGCTCTTCAGGTAAAAATAGCGAGCAGCCAGCAACATCAAACAAAAAGCCTTTTGGCATGTATCTCATAGAAAAGCCAGAGATTGTAACTTTGCACCAAGATAGACATTCTCTAAAATAGTATTGTGGGCTTCGTATAACACTTTTCTTAAATGCGCACAATTCTTGCCCGTCATGCTCCCAATTTATGACATATTCATTATTTCCATACCACTTGCGATAGCCACCGCCTTTGTTATATGGAAACCATTTTTTCCCATTGACCTTTGCCTCATCATGTGATCCACAGCTAAAAGCAATATTATTTCTATCAACCTCAAACCAAAGTCGTAAGAAACGATTATTATCAGCTGTAGCGAGACCTTGTTTCGGTTCAGCAAAACTATCAACCCGGTATCCGTTTGTAAATGCTGCAAGCAACTCATTACTTGCTCCATATGCTATACAGTATCCTGGAACATCCATAAATTTGTCCTGTTGCCTAAAATACTGTCCATATCCAGAGAAAAACATTTTAATCTTTTTCTCATTATCATCAACAGATCCTTGTCGTTCATACAGTTTTCTAAAACTACTAATATAACCTTTAGTATTACTATTTCTGAGAACAAAAGAAGTCGTTCCAAAATCAGCCCCAAACACACCTCTACCTAAATGCAAAAGATTGATAAACTGTTTTGAAAGGATCAAACTCCTTCTCAATTCTTCAAAGCTACTCAAAAACATCCATACTGGTATGTTTATCATTCCAATAAATGAATTATGCATACCAAGACTCAGAGTCTTTTCCATAAAAACAGTGCTTATATCGGATTTTGAATTAGGATAATTATCCTTTATGAAACCCGATAATTTTGCTTCCATGTTATTTGCACCCATATAGGGCGGATTTGTAATTACCACATGATACTTTTGAGACAGTGCTTCTCCAACATTTATCAGATTTTGCAGTCTTTCAGAGGCAGCTATTTCTCCATGAATATCCAGCATCAGCTGACCTTCGCTCGTTCCCCTTGGAACTGCAAAACGACGCAAGAGCTTCCAGTCAGCCGGAGTAACATTGATAATACTTCCATATTCTTTTGCGTCATGCATTTCTTCCACAAGACGCATAGCTTCTTTTACAGCCTTTCCATACTCGTCCTGTGATAATTCAATCCCCATATCATGCATAGGTGCGGATGTAATTCCATTACTCTCATCAATAGCATAAACATGTGGTTGAATACCTCTGGTAAAGAATCTACGATCATACTGGCGTGCTTTCATCATAACGGCAAAATACGCAAGCTGCGCTGCTCGTTCATCGATATCCAGCCCCCACAGATTTTTTTCAACAATATTTTCAGCAGCTTCCCTCGCTGTATAGCCATAGTCCTCATAGATTCTAACCAACACATCAAATATATAGCAAAGAATGTGTCCAGAACCCATACAGGGATCAATACAGCGGATTTCTTCCGGCTTCAGTGCAACATATTCTTCTCGAATTTCTTCTAATTGCTTCTTTACTTCTGGTTCCTGCTCTGCTTCACCCAAATAGTATTTCCACTCAGACTTCAGGGTATCGTTTGGATGCCCCTCCAGCCATAAACGTCCAAGGCTATTCTCCACCATATATCGAACAATCCAGTCGGGGGTAAAAATCTGTGTTGCCGCCGGAATATTCGCCTTGGATATTTTTACGTTCTTTTTAAGCGCCGCAAACACAGCATCCTTTGGTTCACTGTTGTAATACTGATAAAGCCATCCAATAATCTGAACCTGATCCGTCCAGTCTTCTTCCGGAATCAATGCAATCATCTGTTCAATCACACTTCCCTCTCGGAGCAGATAATCCGGCAGAAGCAGTTCCGTGTAATGCTCAATCTTCTGGAACATACGCGGCAGGATACCAGACAGGGCATTACACTGAGTTATCAGAAGATACTTATACAGCTCTTCCGTCTTATTCGCATCCTTCAACTCAAAGACCTTGTCCATATTCAGGCCTTCCAGATCCAGCTGAATCGCATCCGCCAGAATCTGAGGCTTGAATTCCCCACTCTCGTTGGTAAAAACTCTGGTATGGCTAGGCAGATAGTTGTTTACTTCCATGAATCTGAGCGCAGTAAATCGGTTGAACCAAGTGTAGGCAACTTCTTCCATTACATGTTCAAATCCATCCGCCTGAATTTTTTCTATTAGCGCTTTCCTCTGATTTTTCTCTGCTTCAGTCAGAAGTTTGCCACCGATGCTGTCAGCCTCCTTCGACGTACTCTTCTCTGCAGTGATTTCATATTGCTCTGCCTTCTGTGTGACACGCGCAATCAGTTCATTGCGAGCCCACACCGCATATTTATAAATCGCATTCTTGTCCATGATTGGCTCTCCTTTACTTAAGATCGATACCGTCAGATCCTTTCAGCAGTGTCTTCAGCTGATCTCTGAGCTTATCCACATATGCATCGATCTCAGCATCACTTTCCAATCTTGCCGCCTTCAGAAGCGACTGACGGAAGATAGGCTTATATGTTTTCTTTACTGGCGGTGTTACTGGATCCACCGGTTTCGGATCGACCGGCTTCGGAGGCTGCTTAGTGAAATCAATCTTTGAAACAGCATCATCCCTGTAATTCCACATCGGGATCGGGAACCCTTCCATCAACGCCAGGCTGGTTGTCTCCTCGATCTTTTCCTTCTGCTGTCCATAATATGTATCAGCCTTGTCACTGATCGCCTTAGCTGTCGGATTGCCGCCGTCCGCCGCCTGATGAATCTCAGCCATGCACTGACGAACCACTTCCAGAAGCTCCGTCCTCTTAGCTTCAAGCATGGCATCATGGGATGCCTTCACCTTTGCCATCAGGCCATTCAGTTCCGGAATCCTCTTGTAATCATATTTTCCGTTTGCCGGAATCATGGTGATCAGACGAATCGTGTTCAGCGCCTGGTTCGCCTCTTCATCCTTCTTGATATAATCCAGGTCATTCCGAAGATCCTGATCGAACTTCACTGCAGCATCAAATACTGTCACCTGCGTCTTAAAGAAGGCTTCCACATTCTGCATAGCCTCCTGAGCATCATACAGGTTGTCTTCTCTCTGCAGGACACGCTCAATCAGAGCCACATTATCCTTCTGCTGTGACAGCACATCCTTTACGATAGTAAGGGCGTTGCTGACCACATTCCTGTCCGGATACTTGTGTCCCTCATATTTTGCCAGCAGATCTTCATAGTGCTTCTGCAGGCCTTCAAATTTCTCAATAATAAACTGGATCAGGCCGTCTTCATCCGCCGGCACGTCCATCAGATTGAAGTAGTCACGGAGCAGATCCTTAACCGCCTTCATCCTTGTAGCGGACACCACCTGTCTCTTGGAGATCTGTGTCTTTCCGATCTCGCTCTTCTTACGGAGAATATCCGGTAACTTCGGATTGTTCGGCTGCACCGTGGATCCGGCATACTTGATCGTGACCTTCTGATTGATGATGAGAAGAGCCACTACGGCAGCAATATCAATCTCACGCCATCCGTAAGGAATCGCCTGGTATCTGCTCTGAACATCTGCCATAGATGTCGGCAGATGCTTCCGATCCTGCATTTCCAGATACTCTTCCACCTTGGCAGCTGCATCCCTGTTCGGCTCCGTTCCAGGGATCATATTGTTGGCACCGGTCAAAAGCGCGATGATATCCGCATCGGACTCAGCGTTCTCCCTGATCAGATCAAGATCGCTGTACACATGGGAAACCAGATAATCCAGAGACTGGTCAATGACGCTTCTGGCCTTGCCCTTCTTGATTTCATAATCCCTCTTGACCGGATCTTCTTCCTTGGAGGAAACAGCTGCTGCCTTAACCTCTATCTTTTCTCCATCTACATAGAACTGAGCCTTGGAGATAGCATCTGCAAGTTCCCCCTGAGCGGACTGCTCATATTTATCTGCTTCGCTCTGGTAATTGGCAATGATGTCTCTCACGCTCTTCGGAAGCTGAGCCACATTTCTCTGCTTCACATACTTGCGAATCTTCATTGCATTTTCCAGAGACTCATAATACGGCGTATCTGCCAGCACCACGATGGACTGGCCGGAAGACTCAGTCATCAGACGAAGCTCTGCCTTCTCAGCAGAATCCGTAGCTACGGTCATAATCTTCAGCCGCATGCCGCCGGTCACAGCGCCGACCGTGGTATTGTCCACCATCTGATCGAAGGCGAAGTCATATTTGCCGTAGCGGAACTTCTTTGCTGTATAGATATCACCGAAGACCATATGAGCAATACGCTCAACGATCGCTGCTGTGTCTACCGGCGTGTTTCTGATTTCTCTCTGAATATCCTGCTCTTCGTCCGTCAGGAAATTATAGGTATCTCCAGTTCGTCCGATATAGTTCTGGCTCATCAGACGGTCCAGGGATCCTCTCACCTGCTCACGCATGATGATCTTATCCATGCGGATATCATCAGCCATCAGGATAACGATATTATCCAGATTAGCCTTAATATCATCGATGTAACGAACCAGGTACAGAAGCTTCAGCACGGACACATCCTGCTGCTCAATGCCGGCATTCGTGTCTGCCGCCTTCTGGCAGCGCTCGATCACTCGGCGGATAGAACTGTCAAGGAATGTGTGAACTGTGTCGTAGAAGAGATAGAACGGTGCCAGTGCATATTCGTCCTTATCCTCGATCTTCTGTGCAGCTTCCTGGAATCCGGACAGCATGGAACGCTCACCGCCGGACAGATGCTTTCCGGAATTACCATGCTTGCGGATCTCGGAGAACACCTTCTGCATGATGATGAACTGATACGGTACAAACGGGAAGTTCCTTGCAAACTCTCCCGGACCGCTGTAGCCCTTGATGTCCAGGATGGCATCCGTGAAGGAGAACAGATTTCTCAGCACGGAATCATTTTCGTTGTAGACCTGTTCCAGCTGCGGTGTAACCTCTTCCTTCTTCTGAAGGATACGCTTCTGGATAACCTCATCAGCAGAAGAAGATGTCAGGGACAGTCTTGTCTTGAATCTGGCCTGGATACGTGAGAACTGATCCTGTCTGGTCTTGATGATCTCATCGATTGCTTCCTGTCCGGTGCACACCACCCAGATCTTGCCGTTACACTCACTTCCGATCTTCTCCACCAGCGACTGCAGGTTCATCAGCAGGTCGATACTGTCACCGACATACTGGCCAACCTCGTCGATCATGAACAACAGGCGGAAATCCTTCGGCTTGCTGTCTACGTATTCTTTCATTTCTGATACAAGCTGTGCGATGGATGTCTCAATGGTCTCTGTGCCGTCAAACCAGTTATGAGCAGCTGTCTCGCTCATTCCCAGCACTTCCACCAGCGTATCCACCACATCGTCCTCAAAGAACGCAAAGGCATCACGGGACTCTACCCACGGAGATCCATTCTTTTCCTCGAATACCCTGCGAAACTCTTCAGTCTTACCCTTTTTATCTATGAACTGCTCCATCTTCGCGCACTTCAGGTTTTCGCCATAGAAGCCCAGGTAGTTGTAGAACATCTTCGCGAAAACGCGCAGCACTGCTGTCTTGTCCTTATTGATGGATCCCTCAATATCGATATTGAAAAGGATCGTGTCAGTCTCTCCACGGATCGCGCTTGCGATCGGCATGAAAGTCGCCTCATCGTCAAACTTCTCCCGGAAGTAGTCCTCGACCTTCCTGCCGTCCACTTCCTTATTCTCCAGCAGATAGGACAGCATCTTCAGGAAGTGAGATTTACCACTTCCAAAGAATCCGGAAATCCACACACCCACATCAGCTGTCGGCTCCCGGAAGGATTCACCGTAGTTATTGAAGAAGGTAATCATGTGCTTGCGGATATCGCGCGTAATGACATACTCTTTTACTTCCTGCTTCAGAACGTCTGCAGTATCCTGATCGACCTTAACGACACCATTGATCTTTCTGTCGATGTCGTCATGGAACATTTGCTGTATTCTCATTTGTCACTACCTCCTACAATATTGAATGCGCGATAATACGGATTCGCCTCCAGCTTATCGAATAGTCTCACAAACCTGCCGTCATACTTGCCCGGATACATCACCAGGATTGGGATGTCCGGGAACTCCGGCTGCAGAGCTTCCAGCAGAGAATGGATCCTCATGAACGGAAAAACCTCTCCCACACCGGTCAGCAGCAGCACGTCACCCGGCTCATGTGGTTCGTACTGCATCTTCTCAACAAAGCTCTTATTATTGGCGAACTTCTGCAGATTCTTGAAAAGGAAATCCTTCCCCTTCTTTTCTTCCATCTGAGAAGCCTTATCTGTAATCCTCTTTTCGTCACAGATAGACAAGAACACCTTATACAGATTCCTCTCGATCAGGTGGCAGTCCAGCGACTGATCCACGATCAGCTGCTCTGTAAAATGCCGCACGATCATTTCATCCGCAGCGTCATAGCAGAAGATACGGATATTGACCTCATTACTTAGGCCTTTACCTTCCAGGAACTCCGGCTTCTGTATCTCTAATTTAAGACTGTCCAGTCTTTCGTTTATCTTGCTCATGGTTCCTCCTATGAGAAGCAGTTAAACGCCGTGAGTGCCCGGTCATCATTGTTGCTTCTGATTGCATTTTCCAGTACAGGATTCAGCCATACTGGATTGATATGATCCGCCTTAATATTGTCCAGATACTCATTCTCCGCCAGCACACGGATCAGTATCTGACGGATCTTCTTCACCGTAGTCTCACTCCATCCGGCCACATAGTCATCCTGCTCCTGCAGCTGCATGAAGAATACATTCACATCCATCTGGCTGAATGAGAAGTTCTGCATCCGGTATTTCTCTCCGATCACAGTGATCATGAAATCCCATACCAGCCTATACTGTTTCATCATTGCATACATGCAAATCTGCTTCGCTGTCTCAGATGACTGCGAAGCTACTGCCTCGATCAGATCTTCATCCCCCATAGCCTTAAGTCTGTTTACACAGGCTTTCGCCATTTGACGGATGGACTTCTCCGTCGGATACTGGAACAGGTTGTCTTCCACAATCCGATCAATTATTTCATCGTCATTAAGCCCCTCACGCATGAGCTTTGCCGTTGTTCTCATCTCATAGAACAGAAACTGCTCCCTCGTGATCTGAGCGGACCCCTTATATGGGCTACTGTTTATTTCTGACATATACTATCTCCCAACATTCCATCAGCCAACACTCATAATGTCGGTCGAACTGAATAGCCTGTCCTTGAATTCAATCATTTTCTTATTCTTCAAATCATAGTCATATATAGATGCTACAATCAGCTGATGCTCAGGAAAATCTCTCTGTATGATCTTCAGCATCGTCTCCACCGTTCCACGTTCAACTTCCCTTGAAGTCGGAGAATCAAGAACGATCGGAAGCACAATTCCTGTCTTCTCTTTAATCAGCTTTATGTAGGCCATCTTGAAAGAGAAAACTATCTTGTGCAAAATTGCCCCCGACAGCGATTTCAGATCATTGGTAAATATGTAATCTTTATTCGGTGCGACATATGTCTCACTAACATCCAATTCCTTTGCATAAGCGCTGATACAATTATGCAGTTCCACGACCACACTATTATCTTGCTTCGTCATAGCTCGGATGCGTTCCTGTAACTTTTGCCGTTCTCGCTTCAACTGGTCAATAATCCGCTGAGTTGCGATTGCATCCACACTTATTTTTTTGATATCTGAATCGAAAGCCTCTATCGCGGTCTGAACCTTAAAAAGCTGTTCATCCTTGCTCTTCTGCTTTTCTAAAGACAAAATCCTTCGATTAATCTCATCCAACTCTGCCGCCAGCATTTCTCTCCGTGCTGTCAGAAACTCATTATTATCAATAAAACCAACCAATGTTTCCTGAGTGACGGGGATTTCATCTCCATTAGGCGATTGAACCGTCAGTTTGAAATCCGCAATGTATTCCGCTAACAACTTATTCTTTCGCAGAATACTCTTAATCTGTTTTAGCTCTTCTGCAATCGGCTCCTTCTCTGCTCGTAGCAGTTCTATCTTGTGGTCTACCACTTCATCCGGCGCATCATATTCAATATCTTCCCCGGCCTCATGGATAGCTTCCTGGTATTCAGCCACAGAATGCATATACTCATACTTCTTCAGTTGCCGTTTCACTGCATCAAGCTGTTGGATTTCATCTATGCACTCCTTGCCGCCCAAGCCTCGAACCAAAGCCTCAATATTGAAAGATATGTTTCCTATAACCTTTCCGCGATTCAGTAATGTCCAGCCCTTTTCTTGATCCATATAGGCCGCACCAATGAGATTATCCAGAACGTCTTTGTTCTCGCATCCTGTCAGCAACGAATGAATTTCATAAAAGTCTGTAGGCAAAGAATAATCAACCTGTGCTCTACCGTCATCGCTGGACAAATAGGAATCATGTCGATAAAGCTTATACTGCTTATCGCCATTTGCCACCGTAATCCAGAACTCCATTCCATCGAACTTGATTCCCTTAGTGCTCGGAACAGAATACCCAAGCGCATAAAAAATCGCACGCAAGAATGTGGTCTTTCCAGCGGTGTTCTTTTCGCTGTATATGATGTTCGCTATTTCCGAAAACTGAACTGTCTTTACGAACATGCCCTCTTTCAAGGTGATCTCCACTATATTCATAGATTCGCACCTCTCTTTATAGCCTTAATTGACTCTCTCTGCATAAGGACTTTATACAGTGTTATTTTTACGATTGACTCCTTTGTTTGGTCATCTGAGTCAATCGTATCTGTCATATACAAATAATCTTTCCATTGATCAGCGACAAATTCTTTTACAGATCTCTTCTTTGATTTCCTATAGTCTGACAAGATCTTTGAGATCATCTCATAGCTCATTGTATTTTGATTAATGATGAGTCTATACTTTCGTTCAACTTCAGCAATCTCATCATCATCGAAATCCTTTTTATATTCATTAGCTGCTGTCCTATCTGCAACAAGAACAATAAGCGGCCAAACCATCTGCTCCTTGCTAACAGTAATTGTCATATCTGTCTGAGTCGCGTTCTGAAACAAATCTCTCTGCCAGATATCCATGATCCGTGCGTTGATACCTGCAGCATCAATTTCAACGCCGTCAAGAAACTCATTAATGCACGCCTGGATTTCTTTATATCTATTCTTTAGATCATTTCCATAAAATGGTATGACACGAACATCCATCTTCTGAACATCCAAATCCGAGTACCCTTTATCCTGTATAATTTTCTCTATCTTTTTCTGTGCATCATCAGGAAGCTCATCAAAATCCAGATGTGTCCTTCCTGTGAAAAATGACATCGTCTTCTGGTTGTTGAATGGATTCGGAGAATTGGTCACATAGGTAAACTTACTACCATCGCCATTTTTCGCGGCAAGGCTCAGAGTTTCCAATGCCGCTGTAAGCTTATCCACCACATGTGTATAGTCGTCTGGCTTTACGACAGCTTTAGCCTGAGCATATATCTTGCTCTTATCCTGAAGGGTGACCTCGATATCTTCGTCAGCGCCTTCGACACGAATACGCTTGGCATCCTTGATGTTTTCCAGCATAAGAAGAATTGCAGAGTTAGCCTGAAAATCCCATCCAAAAGCAGATGCTGATGCATTTCTATCGCTCATTCTCTGGTCCTCCTTTCCACCCTACAAAAATTTTATCAAATGTTCTGTCCAATATTCAGGACAACATACTTATTGGTTCAATTCTTTTCCATCATCAATAAACTCCACAATGTCACCGACATCACAGTGGAGCACTTTACAGACCTTCATCAGCACTTCCGTACTGACCACTTCACCCTTAGACATCTTCGTCAGTGTCGCCCAGCTGATGCCTGCTTCCTTCTGAAGATCCTTCTTCATCATGTCTTTATCTATTAACAGCTTCCATAATTTCTTGTAACTCACGTTCATTTCAGGCACCTCGTGTCCTTGCTCCAAAAAACTGTACAAAAAGTCAAGAATAAGTGTATCACAAATCCATTCTTTCATCAAGAGTTAATCTTTAAGATCTCGTCAATGGCCTTTTGTACAGTTAAGACTGTTTAAAACAAAATAAAGACGGAAGCACCTTTATATCGGTACTTCCGCCATAAGATTTGTCTGTATAGTCTGTATAAAATTGTTAACTGACAGGCTTTCTTCCATTTAATTGAAATTCATCATGGGACTTGATATCCCTGATTGCCCTCCGAAGTGTCCCACACCGGGAATGGCTATGATAAGGATGGTTGATATGATGCTTATGATAAACCAGACAAAGGTTTCGATCCTTCAGCTCAACATTATGGATGTACCAGACATGCTTTGTGTTATTGCTGATCAGAGTTACGTCATAGGCATCCGCAACGATCACTGTGAAATACTTCCGGTCGATTGCCTGTAATTCTTCCGTGGTAAACATGCTTACCACCTCACTCCCGGTTCAGCCACCATCTGAGCCCGAATTTTGACTTTCTCGGCCTCGTAGCGTTTCTGCAGGGCTTTCATCTCCCGTTCCATGAATTCAGCCTCTTTGGCCTTTATAGCGACTCTCTCAGCGTCCGGCGTAATCACCAGTCTGCCGTCCTCGCAGGTGATGGAGATATAGTCTCCGATCTTGAATCCCAGTTCTTCCAGCCACTTGCCCTTCAGCATGATCGTGGGTGTTTCCTGATACTTATAGCCTGACTGGCCATATACCTTGATGCTTCTTTTCTTTGCTATTATGATTTCCTCCATTTCGTGATTGTCATTGATTGTCATCGCCTTCCGTCATCACGTGAGTCAGATCATAGGCACCACCTCCCTTGATGCGAAAAGAGCCGCTAATGCTTGTTTGCATCAGCAGCTCTTCGCTTTAAGTTCGGTGTTTTATTTTATTCTGAGGCTTTGTTTTTCTTCTGTTCGTCCTTGATACGGTAGTAGTCTTCCAGATCCACATCGATCTTTACTCTCGCATCTGGTTTTCGGTTGCTCAAGAGGCACACAGTCTCGACATGCCCCGTTCCCGGGAACATATCTACGGGTGTAACACTGTTAATCTGATAGATTTTGCTGTCTGTGAACAGTTTCAGGTCGCGGGAAAGCGTTGCTGGGTCACATGAGATATAAGATATTACGGAAGGTCCGGTCTCAAGAAGAGATCTTATGAGAGAATACTCCAATCCTGCCCTGGGCGGGTCGACTATGACAGCATCATCCCTGCTTACAGAAGCCAGCAATGCATTGATCTTGGACGCCGGACGGCATATGAATTCCGCATCAATGCCAAATGATACTGCATTCTCACGCGCCGAAGCAATTGCTTCCGGACTTATATCGACGCCCATCAATTTATGTTTACCATCGATCACAGTCAATCCTACAGTTCCTGTCCCGCAATACAGATCCCATAAAGCACCTGAATAAGAAGATGGGGTTGCAAGCTGATACAATACTTCAGCCTGAGGAACATTTACCTGGAAGAATGCACCTGACTTCACTCTGAATAACTTGCCGCATAATTCCTCGTTATAGTAATCACGTCCGTAAAGGCAGACTCTCTTTCCTCCCCGTGTTCTTTTCTCGGTTGCCGTGTTTGATATCCTCAGCATGATTCCGGTTACATTTATTCCGGTCAATCTTCCAATGAGATCAGCAGACTTCACAAAATCAGAAGCATCGCGGATGATTATCTCGCTTGCCATATCAGCAAATGATACAAATTCTATCAGTACTTCCCCTGTTCTCTCAGATCCCCTCAGAACGACTCCGTCAAAGAGTCTTGTGGGATAATCCGCAAAAGATGCAGTTATTGTTTTCCTTACAGATGAGAACATCACATACTCCAGAGGAGAATCGTCAACAGGAACATCATCATTAGTTCCCTGGGACTTAAGGCAGAACCTGAAATCGCGGAGAGAGTACTGCATGTGGTTGCGGTAGTGCTCTGTGCGCTCAGACGGCACTATCTCCTTTAGAAAGGAAGAACTGTTAAGATCATATTTCCCTATGCGGGTCAGGCAATCACGGACTTTATCTGATTTAACCTTGAGCTGCATCTCATAGTTCATATGAGCAAGATTTGCTCCGGGGACCTCTTGCCCGAACGGGATTATCCTGAAAGGAGATTCCTTTATCAGTTCAACACATTTTCCACGCGAGAAATTCTTCTTGTCTTCAGTAACTTCAACGAGGCAGATCTCACCGGGTATAACAGGAGAATCAACAAATATCTTCTTGCCTGACGGAAGAATTCCTATTCCTTCGGTGTTATTCCCAAGGGAGGTTATCTCAACTTCAACGGGATCCATGGATCACCCGTTATTCTTGCGGCGCCACTTGCCGACTTCAGGCATGTCGAGCATCTCGGGAGCATTGTTCTCAATAATGTCGAGAGCAGCCTCGATAGCTGTATTCTTCGAGCCTTTTGCAAGGATACCTTCAAGCTTTTTGGTTTCTTTCTTATCTTTCTTTGCTTTCTCTTCAGCACGTCTCTTCTCACAAGCTATCGCCAGTTCATTGATATCTTCCTGGGATGACGGAAGCTGTTTTGTGATCAGATACTCTGTATAGGCATCGCACACCTTATCAACATCAGAAGAGAAAACTATCTGATCGCCGTGATCAAGCCACAAGACTTTGTTGCACAATTCCTTGACCTGATCTATAGAATGCGATACGAGAATCCCCGTAACGCCGCTGTTTAAGATCTCACGCATCTTGTCTCCGCTCTTCTTGCGGAAAGCACCGTCACCTACTGCCAGTACTTCATCAAGGATTATGATATCCGGATCCACCATGCAGCAGATGGCAAAACCAAGTCGTGACTTCATACCGCTGGACAGCTGTCTGAACGGACGGTCCTGGAATTCCTGAAGTTCGGCAAAAGAAATGATCTCCTCATACATCTCATCCATAAATGCACGAGTATAACCGAGCATTGCACCTCTCAGATAAGCATTCTCCTTAACGGTCATGTCACCGTCAAAGCCGCTGGCAAGTTCCAGGAGAGCCGCTATTCTCCCCTTGACCTTGATCGTTCCCATCTTGGGTTCCATGATACCTGATATGGCCTTCAGGAGCGTGCTCTTGCCTGCTCCGTTTGTACCGATTATCCCGAGCATGTCACCATTCTCGAGTGTAAATGTTACGTGCTTGTCAGCCCAGAACTCCTTGACCTTATAAGTGCCTGTGATCCTGCGCATGACATATTCCTTAAGACCTATCGCCTTAAGGTCACCTGTGATATATCTGATGCTTACGTCATTACATTCGATAACCTTACTCATATATCACCTTAGAAATAGTACACAAACTTACGGTTGTATCTCTTATAGAAGAATGCTCCTAAGCATGCAAACAGCACTGCGTACAGAAGGCACAGCAGATGATACTGCGGAGACGGGATTATGCCGTCTATTACGATCATTCGTATGTACTTGATTATCACATAGACAGGGTTGAGCAGGAACAGTCTCTGCGCAAATTCAGGGAATCTGTCAACGGTATAGAATATTGCCGACAGGTAAGTTAAGAGCGTAAGGAAAACTGAATACAGATACTTAACATCCCTGAAGAACACATATAGTGCCGACAGAACCATTCCAATTCCTATATTCATTATGACGAGACACAGAATAGGATATATCAGCATCAGGAAACTCACTCTGAAAGTGATCCCGTCAAATATGCAGAACAGGAAGAAAACAATCAGTGTCAGCCCGAAATTAACAAGTGACGACACATTCTTAGAAAACAGGAACAGGTACTTCGGCACATTGATCTTATTAATTACAGATGCATTGGAGATCATGGAGGTCATGCCGTTATTGGTTGCCTCCTTGAAGTAGGCCATAACGATATTGCCTGCAAACAGATAGATCGTATAATGCGGTGTTGTCCTTCCGAAGAACTGGGTAAAGACCAGTTTCATTACAAGTAGTGTCAACAGAGGCGATAATACGCTCCATGCCATGCCGAGAACAGTTCTCTTATACTTATGCTCAAAGTCACGCTTAACGAGCTCCTCGAAAAGGAACTTGTTTGAAGCAAATCTTGATATCGATTTTTTTGCTGACTTAATCGCTGTACCCAAAAGTGTTACTCCTTATATAAGAATCCGTATTTTACCACATCAGAAACTCTTATGGTACTTCTCACCTTTAAACTTGGCTTTGAGCAGTGCCTCTGCCTTCTCTATCGTCTTATCACCGTCTGTGCTGTACCATGGCAAAACCTTGATATCAGAATTCTTCAGATGTCCTTCCTGGAGCTGATAGTCAAGCCAAACATTAAGAAGAAGTTCGGCAATCCTCCCCGGATAACGTTTGTCGTAGTCATCCATATTGCCGCTGTCCACTCTCAAAGTCAGCTCATATAGGATCTTATTAAGCCATGAAAGGTATTCATCAGCGATATCGCCCCTCATAATCATCATGTTGAACATATATCCGGAAGACCGGGACAAAGCCCTGTCAAAACTCTTTAGATAGTCAGGACAAAAATCTCCAATTACTTTCTCACATTCATCGAGAGCCAGACTTCCATGCGTATGGCGGTAATGTGCTCCAAGAGTATCAACAAAGTATTCCCGCGCTCTGGGAACAAATATCTTCTTCTTACCAAGATACTTGGCTATGTCATTATAAGTAATCGCACCCTTATGCTTGCTCCCGAACAGACGTCTGTAATGAACAAGCCCTAAATAAGATGATTCCTTTGTAATGTCCGGGAGATTTTTCCAACCCCAGTAAAGAGCCGTCAGTTCGCTGTATAACGGATTTAAGAAAGATATATTCTCACCCTCATTATCAGGCGTAAAACCTTCGGGAATCTCCTCATGAAGAGAACTCCCCGCCAATACGGGAATATACATTTCATCTGACGGAACATCTGCAGCCTTGTGAGATGCAACGATTATCTTAATGTTCACCCTGTTCTCAGTAACCTGTTCACCCATATAATAATTATATCACGCGCCAAAACACTCCTCAAAGTGATAAACTATCCCTATGGACGAATATATCAAAAACATATCAAGAAGGCTTCATGCCATGGCATCTGCCGGACTCCTTTATTCAAAGGATAAGTTTGACATAGAACGCTATAACGAGATTATCGATATCGCAGCTGATCTCTTATCTCACGAGATAAGCAACGAACAAATGAGCAAAGAAGAGATCAAAGAACTCTTCGAAGCAAATGACGGCTACCCCACTCCTAAATGCGATCTGAGGATGGCCGTATTCGATGATGACGACCGGATACTTATGGTCAAAGATTATGACGGCAAATGGGCATTGCCCGGAGGGTGGTGTGAATACGATTACACTCTCAAAGAAAACGTAATGAAGGAAGTTATCGAAGAAAGCGGTATCAAAGTTGAACCTGTAAGGCTTGTTGCTGTTCTTGATCACAAGAGAAACAACAACCCCAAGTCATTCTTCTGCTCATATAAATTCATTGTGCTGTGCAAACCCTTAGGCGGAGAATTCATAGCAAACATTGAGACAACTGAAGCACGATACTTCAAATTGGATGAGCTCCCTGAATTTAATCAGCACAAGTGCAATCTTGAACAGATCAAAATGTGTCTTAAAGCAAAACATTCGGAGCATTGGGAATGCGTGTTTGATTAAGAATCAAAACAATACCCCGGGATTTTCAACATCCCGGGGTATTACTTTTAATTGATAAAGGCTAATAAGAGATTAGTTATGGAACATACGGTCCGGGAATCTCTCCGGAAGTCACAATAACTTCTTCTGATTCAAATTGAATAATCTCAATCTTAAGCTGTTCGTAGTCTGTTTTCTCCATAATTCACCTCTTAATTAATTCCAGCCGCCCCAATCATCGCCACCACTTGTGGTAACAGTATCTTCGGCTTCAAAAGTAATTACTTCCATTGATAAAGCTATATACTCATCACGTTCCATAAATTACCTCGTATTATTAGATTTGTAGTTTTTATAGACCCTCATCAAGGTCTTATAATTTCTAACAGACGCTGTGGATTAGTCTTTTTACCTAACGCTTTGACGTTTTTGGGGAGGCAATAACCA
>Ga0247611_10002697_pt1 | contig 27868 bp, 22 predicted proteins | sample 177DNAGHGhighgp2_FD_192422 | JGI IMG/M metagenome (GOLD analysis project Ga0247611, IMG submission 192422) | Sheep rumen microbial communities from Palmerston North, Manawatu-Wanganui, New Zealand - 1770 DNA GHGhigh gp2 | ecosystem: Host-associated > Mammals > Digestive system > Stomach > Rumen... | reverse complement strand
TTCACGTCCGCGGAGATAGCGTGCCGTCAAAATAGCGGCTGGCCGGGACGCGGGGCCAGTATTCGTGCTGGCGGTACGACGCGTTGGAGAGCAGATAGATCCCGTAGCCCTTTTCCTTGAGCTCTGCGATCAGCTCCTCCATGCCCTCGATCGGCAGGATCGGGCGATCCCAGCGGTCGACGAGCGCGTGCACGGTCTCGTGCAGACGCGCGGGCAGGCGGCGGCACATGCTTTCGGCCGCCTCAGCCTCCGTCATCGAGCCGCGGTCCATCCGCGCCCATTCGAGCGACTGATACACCTCGCGCAGAAGGAGGGCTCTGTCCTCCTCCGCGGCGCCGACGCGCTCGATAAAATACGCCGGCTCAAAGCGGAGAAGGACCTGGCCCATATCGAAAACGATGTTTCGGATCATGTCTTACACCCGGATCTTTCCCTTGGTGATGCGCAGCGCAATGATCAGGATCAGACCGCTCGTCACCGTCAGGATCGCGGAGAGCGCCGCGCCGGAGCCGACCGAGTTGCGCACGATGCTGGTATAGGCCTCGATCGTCAGCGTGTTGTTATGGCCGGACGAGAGCATGATCGAGCAGCTCAGCTCGTTGATACAGGTGACCCAGGAGAGGATCGCGCCGGAGAAGACGCCCGGCAGCATCAGTCTGGCCGTGACCTTCCAGAAGGTGCGCATCGGCGGGACGCCGAGGTTGATGGAGGCCTCCTCCACGCTCGGATCCATCTGCATCAAAAACGCGCTGGCGCTTCGTACGGTATAGGGCAGCTTACGGATGATGTAGGAGATGATGATGATCGCGGCCGTGCCGGTCAGGATCAGGGGCTTGACGTTAAAGGTGACGATGTAGCAGAGACCGAGAACGGAGCCCGGGATGACGTAGGGCGCCATCAGCAGCATGTCGAGGAGTCCGCCGGTCTTGCCTTTTTTGCGCACGATGGCATAGCTCATCAGAATACCGATGACCACGATGAAGACCATGGCGATCAGCGAGTAGGAGAAGGTGTTGCCCAGGCTCGTCCACAGACGCGCGCCGAGACTTTGATAGTTCTCAAAGGTGAAGCCGCCGGTGAAGCTGGAATAGTTGGTGTGCTGGAAGGAGCTTGCGCAGACGACGATCTGCGGCAGGAAGGAGATAAAGCTGATGAGGAACACCGGCAGCGTGACAAGGAAGCGCCGGAAGCCGTGCACCTCGGTCTCCTTTGGCGGGCGCAGCGCGGACATGATATAGTTGCGGCGGCCGACATAGCTCTTCTGCACCAGCAGCATGACGAGCGTAATGATGACGATGATGATCGAGATCGCGGAGGCCAGGTTGCCGTTGCCGCCGGTCTCGGAGAGGTACTCGTTGTAAATGAGGACGGGCAGTGTACGGAATTCCGACCCGCCGAGCAGCATCGGCGTGCCGAAGTCTGCCAGCGCGCTCATGAACACGACGAGGGCGCCCGCCGTGATCGAGGGCGTGACGACCGGCATCGTCACCGTGAAGAAGCGGCGGATCTTGCCGCTGCCCAGGTTTTCGGCACACTCTTCGAGTGAGCTGTCGATGCTCTCCATCGCGCCGGAGGTGTACATATAAATATACGGATAGAGCTTGAGCGTCAGCACGGTGCTGATACCGCCGAAGCCGTAGATCGTGGGGATGTTGATGCCGTAATTGGCGAGGAAAGTCGTCACGGAGCCGGAACGGCCGAACATCATGATCCACGCGTAAGCGCCGAGGAACGGCGGGCTCATCAGCGACAGGATCGCGAGCACATGCCAGATCTTTTTGCCCCAGATGTTATAGCGTGTCATCAGATAAGCCATAGGCACGCCGAGCACGACGGCAAACACCGTAGGCACCAGCGAGATCCCGATGCTGTTCCACAGCGCGCCAAAGTAGTATTTCTTGGTGAAGAAGCGCTGGAAGTTGGCCAGCGTCAGCCCATCCACCTTGGTGCTCTTGAACGCGTTCGTGATGATCGAGGAAAACGGCCACACCAGAAACACCGCGAAAATCACGAACACCATCAGCTTGACCCAGAACCACGGGTCCATGTAGACCGGGATGGTCGTGTTTTTCCGTTTCAGCATGTGATGACCTCCTCAGATTCCGCCTCGTACACGCTGATCCGGTTCGGGTCAAAGTTCAAAAAGACCTTTTCGCCGGCCTCGTGCACGACGTTGGTGTCCTTGGTATACTCGTTTACGATCAGGTTCTGGCCGTCGGCAAGCTTGACCTCATATTCGATAAAGTCGCCGAGGAAGGTGGAGAACATGACCTCGCCGGGCAGACCCTCTTCGGCGAAGAACAGCTGCTCGGGGCGGGCGGAGAGCTTGGCCGGGCCGGTATAGTCCTTCCTGGTGGGAACCTTGATCTTCAGCTGGCCGTGGATGTCGACCTCGCCGCCCGGATTCACCGTGCAGTCAAGGAAGTTGCTCACGCCGATGAAGCCCGCGACGAAGGGATTCTGCGGCTTGGCATAGATTTCGGTGGGCGTGCCGATCTGCATGATGACGCCGTCCTTCATAACGGCGATACGGTCGGAGATTGCAAGCGCCTCCTCCTGGTCGTGCGTGACGTAGATCGTCGTGATGCCCAGCTTGCGCTGCAGCTTTTTGATGACCGTGCGCATCTGGACGCGCAGCTTGGCGTCGAGGTTCGAGAGCGGTTCGTCCATCAGAAGGACGCTCGGCTCGATGACAAAGGCGCGGGCCAGCGCGACGCGCTGCTGCTGGCCGCCGGAGAGCTCGCTGGGCTTGCGCTTGGCCAGGTGAGCGATCTGCACCAGCTCCAGCGCTTCCTTCACGCGCGGGGCGATCTCCGCCTTGGGAACGTTGCGCGCCTTGAGACCGTAAGCCACGTTTTCCTCGACCGTCAGGTGCGGGAAGATGGCGTAGTTCTGGAAGACCATGCCGATGTCTCGCTTGTGCGCGGGCACGGTGTTGATCTTTCTGTCGCCGAAGTAGAATTCGCCGCCCTCGATGGAGTTGAAGCCGGCGATCTGACGCAGCAGCGTGGTCTTTCCGCATCCGGACGGGCCGAGCAGGGTAAAGAACTCACCCTCCTTGATGTCCAGCGAAATCCCCTTGAGTGCGATAAAATCCCCGTACTTCTTGACGGCATCCTTGATGATGACTGCGTTGCTCATAAAAATCCCTCCGAGATTGTGTTTTTCATGGCTCAGGGAAAAAGAACCGGACGGGTCTCCTTCCCTCGGCCGTGAGATTAAAGCCTTGAGATTTAAGAAAAAGACAAGGGGGAATCCGGGGATCCCCCCTTGTCTTTCAAGCCAGGGGTTTTGCGCGGGTCAGATCAGATCATCCGACCAGCTTGTCCTGCCACATCTCCTTGATGTCGGCAGCGTTGTTGGCGGCATAGTCAAAGTTGTAGTTCATCAGCTTGATCTCGCTGAGGGGCGCAAGACCGACAGGCGTGACGTCGCTGCGGATCGGGCGGCGGCCCCAGTCGGCGTTCTGCGCGACCTGGCAGTCGTAGCCGAGAACGAACTCAACAAAGAGCTCGGCCAGCTCGGGATTCGGGCAGTTCTTGACGATGGCGACACCGTCGGGAACAGCGGAGGTACCGTCGGTCGGGTAAACGACCTTCATGTAGTCCTCGGTGTACTTGATGGCAGCCTTTTCAAGGGTGATGCCGACGGCATTCTCACCGGCGTAGATGTCCTTGTGGGCCAGAGAAGAGGAGTTCTTGACCTCGAGCTTGTCGATGATCTTGTCGACGAACTCCCAGCCGGCGGCGTAATCGTCAGACTCGTCACCGAACAGGAACAGCATGGTGCACAGCTGCGTGAAGGCGGAGCCGGAGGAAGCCGGGTCGGCAATGGCGATCTTGCCGTACTTGGCGGTGTCGAAGTCAGCCAGGGCAGCCCAGGTGGTGGGGATGTCTTCCTCGGGGATCTTGTTGGTGTTGGCGATGAAGACCATGGGCAGCGGGGACTCGCCGATCCAGTAGTACTCGGCGTCAACGAGAGACGGGTCGATCAGGTCGATGCAGCTGGGCTTGTAGGGCTGGAAGTAGTCCTTGTAAGCGGCCAGCGTGTCGGCGCCGCCGCCCCAGAGCACATCAGCGATGGGGTTGGCAGACTCCGCGCCGATCTTGTTGACCAGGTTGGACGTACCGTCGGCAATGACCTCGACCTTCACGTTGGGGTACGCGGCCTCGAAGGCGGAAACGCCAGCGTTCAGCGGATCCTGGTCATGCGGGGAATACACGGTCAGCGTGCCGGTGTAATCCTCGGGGCTCTTCTCGGCGGGCTCTTCGGCGGCGGGAGCGGCTTCCTCGGCGGGAGCAGCTTCCTCAGCGGGCTTCTCGGCCGCGGGAGCCGGAGCAGCCTGCTGGCCGCAGGCGGCCAGAGCAAAGATCATGGCCAGGGCCAGGAGCAATGCTAATGCTTTTTTCATTTTTCTATCCTCCAATTTGTTTTTTAAGTGTCCGCCGTCACAGGCGGATTCTTAATACACAGATATTACTTCTTTGTGGCATAAATGTCAAATCTTGCGGCCTCTTCCGAATGCGTATTTGTAGCTATTGACAAAACAGATGTTAAATCTTTGTAAAGTCTGCCTATTGATTTCGTTATTTGAAGTGTTCTCCGCAGGCGCCTCGCGGCAAACCGGAAAACATTATAAAAAAAGAATAATCCCCTGTCGCGTCCGAGAGGAACGGCGGCTTTGCGCCGCCGGGGGCGGAGGAAGCAAAGCCGCCGTTTGTGCAGCCGCGCCCGCTGCCGGGGCGAGTCTTTACGGCGAGCCCCGGGACGGGCATCGCGGCAAACCGGAAAACAATATAAAAATAGAGAAGGCTCTGTCGCGTCCGACAGGAACGGCGGTCTTGCGCCGCCGGGGGCGGAGGAAGCAAGGCCGCCGTTTGTGCAGCCGCGCCCGCTGCCGGGGCGAGCCTTTACGGCGAGCCCCGGGACGGGCATCGCGGCAAACCGTAAAACAATATAAAAAAGAATAATCCCCTGTCGCGTCCGACAGGGGATTATTCTATACATCGAAATTACTTGATGCCGTACTTCTTGTTGAACTTGTCAACGCGGCCGCTGGTGTCGACCAGCTTCTGCTTGCCGGTGTAGAAGGGGTGGCACTTGGAGCAGATTTCAACCGTGATGTCCTTCTTGGTGGAGCCGGTCTCAATGACGGCGCCGCAGGCGCAGCGGATCGTGGTCTGCTCGTATTTCGGATGGATTCCTTCCTTCATGGGTCTGTTCTCCTTGATCAAGGCTGTCTTGATTTGCCAAAAGGCATAGTTACAAGACGCAAAGTGGATTGTAACACAGCGGTGACAGGAATGCAAGAGTTTTTTCTCTGGCTGGAATGGTTTTTTCGGGAGATTCCTGCCGGATAGGGAAAGTCCCCTGGCTACCCTCGAGGATGCAAGGGGAGTTGTCAGCCGAAGAGGCTGACTGAGGGGATTTGAATAACGCCGCATGACAATCCCTCCGGCTTCGCTCCCGCTCAGCCACCTTCCTTTGCACAAGGGAGGCTTTCGTTTACTGCTTGCTTTCCTCGCCCTTTGTGAGTTCCTGGTACATCTTCATCAAGGCTGCCACACAGTCCGATTCGGTGAAGTTCTTGATCGGGAAACCGTAGGCCGCCATGACCGCGCGGTCGTTGGCCTGGTGGGCTTTACGCAGTTCCGGCGGCATGGTCAACTCATCATAGAGATCGGCCAGGCTGGCGTCGGGATAGAGCGCGCGGGCGTCCAGAATGGCCTGCGCCGTCTGCTCGATCTTGGCCTTCTGCTCGCCGGTGGGATTCGGCCATGGGAAATTGTTGTAGACCGCAGGAGAGTAACTATAATCGCTTTTTAGTCTACCCGCAAACACTCGCATCCAAGCCATATGAACGTTGGAAGTCATTACTCCAAAAATGTAAAGCGAAGCATTAGGAATCAGATACAGCTTGTTACTCGCAATAACACTTGGGTCTAAAAAACCGATTGGAATGTATTTCCGATTCTGTGAAGACACTTCTGGAACAGCAAGATAATTCGTGTTCGGCTGTCTTATTTGTGTGAACAGCATCGGTGTTGCGGCATCTTTTCTCACAGATGCGGTTGGGCTTTGTTTTCGGGTTTCTGCCACTTGATTAATTCGTTCCATTATAGGAGGAACCGCCCTGTATGCTTTAGGTGAAACACCGCAAAGCCATAAACAGTATCTTTCAATACTGTTTATTAGGTCTCTCGACCCCATGAAAAGTCGAATGAACGGTTCTGCTTGAGGGTAGCTGGAAATCATCTCAGTTTTCTCTTCTGGTGAAAGGATAAGAAATCCACCATCTGTTGGTTGACTTCCCTTACTCATTTCAGGAAGCCCTTTGTTAAGTTGCTTTCCTCTTGATTCAATAAAGACATCTGGCGCGTCAAGCAAGTACCCGTTTATTCTTTGGACTACACGCTTCGTTGATGTATCAAATAGAATCTTTGTGCCCGAAGTATGGTAGCAAGAAAAGCCGATAATAACACAATGAACCGCGGCTTGATCGCTTGCTTCACTTTCCCAGACAAAAGTTCTGTATGCAAATTGAATCTCAACATTCTTTTCAAGCAAATAAGGCCATAATGCTCCTACGGATTCGCCCTGTGTAATGCTGTTGGTGGAAACAAACGCAGCAAGTATTCTGGTTCCTTGCATGATTGCAACCGCTTTGGCATACCATGCTGCAACATAATCAAGTTTTCCATGCTTTTTTAGATCAGCAAACGCGATCTCCATATCCTCAACTTGCGCTTTAGTTCTGTATTGGTGCCCTACAAACGGAGGGTTGCCCATGATGTAGTTCAGCCTGGTCTTATCGACCACGCTCTCCCAGTCGAGGCGCAGGGCGTTGCCCTCAACGATGTTGGCGTTGGTTTTCAGCGGCAGGAAGTCCAAATCAAGAAGCAGGATCTTTTCCGTCTCCCTCATCATCTGGCTCTCTGCGATCCAGAGGGCGGTCTTGGCAACGGTGACGGCAAAGTCGTTGATCTCGATGCCGTGGAACTGGGCGATGCTGACCTGGATGGGATCGGTGACCGCATCCATGCTGATCTGGCCGCGGGACAGCTCCGAGATCACCTGGTTCTCCAGACGGCGCAGACTTAAATAGCTTTCGGTCAGGAAGTTGCCGCTGCCCGCCGCGGGGTCAAGGAACTCCAGCCCGGCCAGCTTTTTCTGGAAAGCAACCAGGCTTTTTTCTTTCGTCTTCCAGACGGAGATGTTTTTGATCTCCGCCAGTTCCGCTTTCAGGTCGTTCAGAAACAGCGGATCGATGACCTTATGGATGTTTTCGATGCTGGTGTAGTGCATGCCGCCGCTGCGCCGTGTTTCCGGGTTCAAGGTGGATTCAAACACGGCGCCGAAGATAGTCGGGCTGATCTCCGACCAGTCAAAGTCCGCCGAGGCGCGGCGGAGCAGCAGATCGCGAAGCTCCTCCGTAAAGGGCGGGATGATGACCGCCTCGTCGGCAAACAGGCCGCCGTTGACATAGGGGAAGGCGGCCAGCAGCGGGTCATCGTCTTTCAAATAGGGGTCGCGCTCTTTGTCCTTTTGATTGAGAACGCGGAAGAGCTGCGTCAGCCCCTTACGCATGTCCTTCACAGCAAACTGCGCCATGTAGTCATGGAACATCAGGTGCTTGCCAAAGATGCCCGCGTCCTCCGCATACAGACAGAACACCAGACGCACACAGAGCTTGTTCAGGTGTTTCAGCGTCTCGGGGTTCTCTGGATCATGGTACTGCTTCAGCAGCCCGTCATACAGCAGCCCAACGACCTCGCCGGCTTTGATGGAGATCTCCATCTCCCGCTGCAGATGCACATTTCCCTTGTCCACAAGGAAGGACAGACGATAGTATTCCTTTTCCAGATCGGCCAGTTTAATCTTCTCCGGGTCACCGTGGGGCTTTTCCATGTCGTAGACATAGAACTCCTGGAAATTGCAGGTGACGACCCAGCGCGGATGCTGGGAGACCGGGAGCTCCGTAATGTACTTCTTGGCCTGCTGGAAGGGATTGAGCATCGAGCCGTCCGACTGCCGGATCGGCTTGTTCAGATCCTTCCCGGCACCTTTCTGCTCGATCATGACTTTCGTCTCGGCAATATAACCGTCGATAAAGCCGGTGGAGCTGTCCAGCTTCACCTGATCTTCAAACGTGATGAACTTCCCGGGCTCGGCCACGCCGAAGACGTCATGAAGCAGAGAGAGCCAAAACTTCTGGCTTTCTCCCTTTTCATAACCTTTATCTTTCCAATAGGCCGCAAAGCTTTTGGCTGCGGCCTGTTGCTGTGCAGATGTCATGCTTCTGCCTCCTTGTCGTCAGCGGGGGTTCCCCGTTATAGCGAATTATTATTTGTCATTCTAAGGAACGAAGTGACGAAGAATCTTATCTTCTGTCATAAACCATACTTTTTAAGATCCTTCGACTCCGCTCCACTTCGCTCAGGATGACAAAAGGAAAGTTTGTCGTTCCTCCGCGAGCCGCCCGAATGGGCGGCTCGTTTACTTGTCGTTCTGCGTTACCCGATCTCCACACGCGCTTCGCGGCCCATTGAGAGGAAATAGAGCACGCACTCCCGGACCGGTTTGCGGAAGATGCGCTCCACGGCCTTCGCATAGGCGCGCAGCTGCGGGGTATAGAGCGCCGTGCGCTCGCGCATCTGCGCCTCGGTGCGGATAGCGTCGGTCTTATAGTCTATGACCGTCAGTTCGCCGCCCTCCTCGAGCAGGCAGTCGACCACGCCCTGCAGCAGCACCTCGTCGTCTCCGGCCGCGCCGAAGACCTCCTCCGCGCGGCAGAGCAGCGAGAATTTGAATTCACGCGTGATCTTCTCCGCGCCGAGCATGCGCCGCCCCAGCGGCGAAGAGAAGAGCGCCGCGATCGCCTTCGCGTCGACGGCCTCGGCCTCGCGGTCGGAGAGGAAACGCTTTTGCCGCATGCGCTCGATCTCGGCGCGCACGGCCTCCTCGCTTTCGGTGCGGGTGAAATCCATATACTGCAGCACCAGATGCGTCGCGGTGCCGCGCTCGGCGCCGCGCAGGGGCTTTTCCGCGCGCGCAAAGTCCGGCACACGGAAGCTGCGCGGCGCGTGCGGAGCGATATACGCGGCGTCCTCGTCGGGCTCGGCACGGTCCTTCAGCTCGGTCGCCGTGACCTTGCTCGGCAGCGAGACGGCGTCTGAATGCGGATAGACGAAGCTCAGATTCCGGCGCAGCAGCGCGAGGAAATCCGCATCCGGCGCAACAGGCTCTTCCTCGCCGTGCGCGGCATCGGCATTCTTTTCCTCCTCACAGACGGTGAGCGCGAGATGCTCCTCGGCGTCGGCCAAAATCGCCGCCAGCACCCAGTCCAGCGGGCACGAGGCGTCGGAGAGGATCTCCGGCGAGGGCGGCAGCGTGAGACCGCTGCGGATCTTTTCAATCTTTGCCTCGGGATCCTTGACGCTTGCCGTCAGGAAGAGATATTCCTTTGCACGCGTGAGCGCGACGTATAAAAGGCGCATCTCCTCGGAGAGCGTTTCGCGCCGGAGCCGGCGGGCGATCGCCGTGCGGGCGAGCGTGGGATACTCCACGCGGCGCTCAAGATCGGTCACCTTGGCGCCGAGGCCGAGCTCCGGATGGACGAGCACGCGCGCGGCGCTGTCGCGCAGATTGAAGCGGCGCGAGAGGTCGCAGAGGAACACGATCGGGAACTCAAGACCCTTGGACTTGTGCACCGAGAGGATCCGGACGCCCGCGCCCGGCGCGGCGGCGCCGACCTCGCGTCCCTTTTCCGCGAGCGTACGCAGCCACAGCACAAAGCGGTGCAGCCCGCGGTAGCCAGTCGCTTCAAACGTCTCGGACAGCGAGACGAGCTCCATCAGATTGCCGCGGCGCCGCTCGCCGTCGTCCATGGCGGAGGCCACGGCCAGCAGATCAAAGTCGCTGATGATCTGCCAGACCAGCTCGGCGCAGCTTATGTCCGGCGCCGCGTCACGCAGCGCGGAAAGCTTTTCCAGTACCGCGCGGGTCTTTTCGTCCGCCGCGGCGCGGGCGCACAACGCGCCGTACAGGTCGCTGTCGCGGTCGGCGGCGCGGAGAGCGGACAGCTCGTCCGCCGTATAGCCAAAGCACGGCGAGCGCAGCGCCGCGAGCAGCGGGATATCCTGGTGGGGGTTGTCGAGGATCGCAAGCACGCTCGTGACCGCGGTGATCTCCGGCGAGGAGAAAAACTCCTCTCCCTGCGCGGCCGCCACAGGGATGCCGCGGCGCAGCAGCGCCTTGCGGAAGGCCGCGCCCGCGCTGCCGGGCGAGCGCAGCAGGATCGCCACGTCGCCCCAGCTTGCCGCGCGCCGCACGCCATCCACCGTGACCATGGTTCCGTCGCGGATCAGCTGTTCGATGCGGTGCGCGGCAAGCTCGGCCTCTCGCTCGATGCGCGCGGGGGTCTCCTCGTCGTCCGAGGCGGCGCGAGCGGCAAGGAGCAGCAGCTCCGGCCTGCGGCTCTCGCCCTCGTAGGGGGCAGCGTATTTCAGCGCAGCCGCCTCGTCATAGTCGATGTCGCCGAGACTGCGCGACATGCAGGCGGAAAACACCGCGTTTGCCGCGGAGAGGATCTCGCGGCGTGAGCGGAAATTTTCCCGCAGCAGGATGCGCCGCGGCGCGCCGTCCCCGGCTGTCTCATAGTCGGCATAGGCATCGTATTTTTCGGTAAAGATGGCCGGGTCGGCTAAGCGGAAGCGGTAGATCGACTGCTTGACGTCGCCGACGAGGAAGAGGTTGCTCTCGGCGCGCGAGACCGCGCGGAAAATCGTGTCCTGCACGCGGCTGACGTCCTGGTATTCGTCGACCATGACCTCGGTATAGCGCGCGGCGACCTCGGCGGCCAGCGGCGTGGGCGCGCCGCTCTCATCCGTCAGAAGCCGCGCCGCGAAATGCTCAAGATCGGAATAATCCACAAGCGACAGGCGGCGCTTGTCCCGGGCGTACTGCGCGTCGAAGCGCAGCGTCAGGCGCAGCAGCGCCTCCATCGCGTCGTGCGTCAGCGCCATGCCGCGCAGCATCGTCTCCGACGGAGCGGCGAGCGCCTTGTCCATGCCCTTGCAGGCCGTTTTGCAGGCCTCGCGCCGCGCCTTGACGGAATCGGAAAGCGCGGGATTCGGGCTGTTGCGCAGGACCTTGAGCTTGGGGAAGGGAACGGGCAGGCGCTCGCGCGCACAGTCCCAGCCCACGCGCAGCGCGCGGGAGAGCTCCCGCAGCGCGTCGGCCGTCTCGGCGACGCTCTTTCCGTAGGCCGCGCGGATCTTCTCCTCGGCGGCCATGGACGCGCTCACGCGGTCCATCTCGTCGGCCCAGTAGTCGGCGCGGGCCTGGAGCGAGGCGAGGATCTCCCGGCCCCAGACCGTTTCCCCCGCGTCGGCGGCGGGGGCGCGCAGCTGCTCGATCATGTCCTCCGCCCATTTTTCCGGGCGGGCGTGGCACTGCATTTTATCATACAGCTCCAGCACCAGCTCGCACAGCCGCCGGTCGTCCCGTCCGGCGCCGACCGTGTCGGCCAGCGCGAGGAAGCCGGGATACGCCGCGGCGCGCTCATAGCTGTCTTCCATCACCTTTTCAAGCGCAGCGCTCTTCATGGCTGCGGCGCGGTCGTCCTCGATGATGCGGAAATCCGGCGCAAGGCCGAGCAGATGGCCGTGCCGGCGCAGCAGCGTGCCGCAGAAGCCGTGGATCGTGCTGATCTCGGCGCGGCGGCAGAGCGCGCTCTGGCGGCGCAGGTGGCGGTTTGACGGGTCGGCCGCGATGGCCTTGGAGAGCTCGTCCATGATGCGGCCCTTGAGCTCGCCGGCGGCGGCGCGCGTAAAGGTGATGACAAGGAAGCTGTCGATGTCTTTGGGATCCGTGCGGTCAGTGAGATAGCCCATCAGCCGCTCGGTCAGCACCTTGGTTTTGCCGCTGCCCGCGCCGGCCGAGACGAGCACGGCGCTGCCGCGGCTTTCGATCGCCGCGCGCTGCGCGGCGGTGGGGGTAAACGCGCTCATTGCTCCTCGCCTCCTTCCAGCAGCTCCCACACCCGCTCGGCGGAGAGCTTGGGCAGATAGCGGCTGCTCTCGCCCGCCTCGCCGTCGGCGAAGTGGCAGGCGTCGCGATAGTCGCAGTTGTCACAGGCCGACTCGCGCGAGGGGCGAAGATAGGGATCGGCCGCAATCGCGCCGCGGCGCAGCTCCGCGGCCATGCCGCCGAGCGTCTTGCGGATATGGCGGTACAAAAGCCCCATCCGCTCGGCCGAGGCGGCGCTGTCGGCCGACGGCTTGCCGGAGCGGAACTTCAGGGGGATATAGCGCTTGTCCTCGCCCTTTTCCCAGGCCTCGATCAGCGCCGGATCGTCGAGCACAAGGCCGCTGCGGCGCGCCTCCTTTTGCAGGAAGGCCGCGATCTCCTCGTCCGTGCCCTCGCCGTCGAGCGAGGCCATCGCGCTGCGCGCCGGGACGTACATCACGCCCGCGGGCTCGATCGGGCGGCCGTAGCGACCCTCGCCATCGGCCGACAGGGCGAAGAGATACAGCAGCATCTGCAGCCCCATGCCGTACCACACGTCGCCGAGAGAAAAGCTCTTTCGCCCGGTCTTATAGTCCACGACACGCAGATACAGCCGCCCGTCGTGCAGCCAGCCGTCCACACGGTCGGCGATACCGATGAGCTGCATCTGCGTCTCTCCCTCGCCCAGCAGGACGGGCGGGAGGGAGGCTGCGTCGGCAAAGTTCAGTTCAAAGTCCAGCGGCTCAAAGTCCGAGCGGCGCAGCTCGTCGGCCATGTCGTGCACGATCTGCCACGCGTCGCGCCGCAGACGGCCGAAGAGATGGCGGAAGCGCTCGGTCTTTTCGGAAAAGCCGCCGAGCGAGGAGGCGATATAGTCCTCGATCGCACTCTCGACGATCGCGCGCAGCGTCTCGTCGTCGACCGCGGCGAAGCCGCCGCGCGCCTTGACCGCGCGGGCGGTCTGCTCGAGCACGGCGTGGATAAAGGTGCCGACGTCGTTCGGCCGGAAGAGGGCGGGCTCGTAGGGCTTCGCCTTCATGCCATAGCGGCAGAAATAGGCAAACTGACAGGAGGCGAGCGAGTCGATGCGCGACGCGCTCAGGCGAAGCGTCGGGCCGTAGAGCGCCGAGACCGCCTGCGGCGAAAGGCTGCCGCGCCGGCGCGCGGCGGCGGTCTTCAGCGCGTCCAGCCGCCCCGGTTCATTTTCGGCAAACCAGGCTGCGGCGGCCCGTGCGATGGGGTCGCCGGGCGCGCCGGAGGCAAGCGAGAGTGCGCTTGCGCGCGACGCGGCGCGCACCGCGCGCATATCAAGCCGCTCGATCGGCAGCGTGAAGAGCGCCGCGGCGCGGTTCATGACGAACGAGGGGCGCTCCGCTCCGCCCTCGGCGGAGGAGAGAGAATAGCACATGGTGAGGCTCTCCGACGGAAGGGAGAGCGTGTGGTAGATCAGCGAAAACTCGCGCCAGAGCTCGTTTTCCCCGGCACCGCCGAGGTCGATGTCCAGCTCGAGCAGCCGCTCGCGCTCCTCCGCGGAAAAGACGCCGCCGCTCTCCTCCGAGGCGGGGAGGCGAGAGTCGGACGCGCCGAGCACAATCAGATGGCGGATGTTGCGCCGGCGCATGCGGTCAAAGTCGCCGGCCGAGACGCGGTCGAGCGAGACCGGGATCGTGCCGACGTCGTATTTCGACAGCATCAGCGTGAACAGACGGCCGAACTCCTCGGCCTCCATGGCGCTCTCGCCGAGGACGGCGGCGCTCTGCTCAAGCGCACCGACCGTGATCTCCCACAGCTGGGCGGTCTCGGCGGCAAGGCTTTCGCGTCCGTCGGCGGCGAGCGCGTCGGCGCGCGCGGCCAAAAGCTCCGGCAGCTTCAAATCCAGCAGCAGTCCGGACAGCGCCGAGGCCTGCTCGGAGGCGGTGCGGGCAAGCTTTGCGCTGCGCGCAAAGCTCTTCAGCGGCGCGGCCAAACGGCGGCGCAGCGCGTTGATGTGCTCCAGGCGCTCCTCCGCCGCTGCGTCAAACTCCGCGCCGTAGCCGTCGGGGTGCTGGCGCCAGTCGTCCTCGCGCTCCCAGGCGGGGGCGCGCAGCTGCCATTTATATAAGTAGTTGCCGAGCTCGTCGCACTCGTCGGGCGTGAGACCGGTGAGCGCGGTGCGCATATAATCCGTCACGTCGTCCACGTCCCAGCCCCCGCCGATGATCTCATAGGCGGCGGCGATCAGCGCGGGCAGCGGCTTTTGCATCAGCTCGCTCTTTTTCGCGACGAACAGCGGCACGCCGTAGTGGGCAAAACAGCTTTCGAGCGCGCGGCGATAATCCTCAAACCCGCGCACGGCCACGGCGATATCCCGCCAGCGGCAGCCGCCGTCGCGCACAAGGGCGATCGCCTTGGCGGCGGCAAGCTCGCACTCGGCCGTAAGATCGGGCGCGGCAAAGAGCCGGATGCCCTCCGTTTTCTTCTCCCAGGGGGCGGCAGAATAGGAAAAGACCCGCTCGCTGAAGAAGCGCAGCGTGTCGCTCCGGTCGCCCGGGACGTCCATCCGCTCCGTCTGGACGGAGACACCAAGCTCCTCCGCGCAGTCCTTCAGCCGCCTCGCCGCAACGCGCGAGAGGGCAAAGGTCTCGTCCGTGCCGTTGAGCTCGTCGAGCGTCAGACCGACCGTCACCTCCGCGCCGGAGGCGAGCATCGCGCGGATCACCTCGCGCTCCTGGCTGGTAAAGTCGATAAAGCCGTCGATGTAGATGCGGCTTTCCTTGCCGATCCCGCTCGCGGGGATCTGTTCCGCGAGGAGGGAGAGGCGGTCGTGCGGGTCGGCGCGGCCGTTTGCCACGACCGCGTCATAGCTTTCGAGCACAAGCGCCATGTCCCACAGCTTTTCGCCCAGCGCCCCGCTCTCCCTTTCCGCGGCCTCATAGAGCATTTCGGCCGTGACGGAGGCGGTCTTGCACTCGTCCACGGCGGCAAGCAGCGCGGATTGCAGCTCGGCGCGGCGGGCGGCCGCGCCGTAGAGCTTCAGGCGCGAGCTGACGGCGTTCACAGCCAGCGCCATGCACAGCATCCGCCCGCCCTTGTCGAGCCAGGCGGCGGCCGCGCCCCCCTGCTGCTGCATCACGCGCCTTGCAAGAGCGGTGAAGGAGAACACCTCGGCATAGCGTGAGAGGGTATCGCCGCATTTCTCGCACAGCTCGCGCTCGGCTTCGTGGCTGTATTGTTCGGGGACGATGAGCATGCTGCCGCCGCGGCCGCAGCGGACCGCCTCGGCGATCTCGGCGATCATGGCCGAGGTTTTGCCGCTTCCCGCGCGGCCGATGATGAGTCGAAGCACGATCTGTCCCCTCCTTTCGTTCTTGTTATATTTATATGTAGTTTACCAAATCCCGTTCCATATCGCAAGCGCGATCGGATATACACAACCGCCCGGAAAAGCAAGGCCCTCTCCGTCGGAGAGGGCCGTTGGTTTGATCTTATTCCTTTTTCTGCTTTGCATCGTGATAATTCACGTCCGGCTCCCAGCCGGGGAGGGGCAGGCGCTGCATAGCGCCGAAGATCTTGGATTTCATGTCCGGGTATTCCGCCGCCATGCCGGCGAGCAGTTCCTTGATCTCGTGGCGCTTGGAGGTCTTGTCCATCGGACAGGGGTTTTCGACCACCGGGACCTGCAGCGCCTCGGCGAGACTCGCGATCTTCTTCTCCCCCGCGTAGACAAGGGGGCGGATCTGCGTGACGCCGGAGCGGTCGAGATAGGTGACGGGGCGGAAGCAGCTGAGCCGCCCTTCAAAGAGCAGCGAGAGCATAAAGGTCTCGACCGCGTCGTCAAAGTGGTGGCCGAGCGCGAGCTTGTTGACCCCGCGCGCGCGGATCGCGTCGTTGAGCGCGCCGCGGCGCATCTTGGCGCACAGCGAGCAGGGGTTCTCCTCCTTGCGCACGTCAAAGACGATCTCCTTGATGTCGGTCTTGAGACAGGTATAGGGCACGCCGAGCTCTTCACACAGCGCCGCCACGGGGGAAAAGTCCATCCCCTCAAAGCCGAGCTCGATCGTGATCGCCTCGAGCGAAAACGGCTTGGGATAAAAGCTGCGCAGGTGGTTGAGCGCCAGGAGCAGCAGCATGCTGTCCTTGCCGCCCGAAACGCCGACGGCGACGGTGTCGCCCGCTTCGATCATATGATAGTCGTCCACCGCGCGGCGCACGGTGCCGGTGAACTCGTTTAAAAGCTTGTCCATAGTCTTCTCTCCGGAAAATATGAAAGTGCGATTTCAGATTTTGAAAGCATTTTTGAGATTCATCGAGATTTTTCGAGTTTTCAAATTCAGAATTAAATTTTGTGTTGACAGGGAAAAAGTGCTGTGGTATAAAGAAAAAGCTCGCTTGAAGGGTATTGTATCAAGCGGCCTGAAAAATGTCAAAACATTTGATTTTATAACGGAGGCTCATCTATGTCTACTACCATGGTAACCAAGGAGTCCGTTACCCGCAAGTGGTACGTCCTTGACGCAGCCGGCAAGCCCCTGGGCAAGACCGCTGCACTCGCCGCCGACATCCTGCGCGGCAAACTGAAGACCGATTACACCCCTCACGTTGACTGCGGCGATTACGTCATCATCATCAACGCGAAGGACGCCGTTCTCACCGGCAAGAAGCTGGAGCAGAAGTACTATCGTACCCACTCCGGTTACCCCGGCGGCCTGAAGGAGACCCAGTACAAGCACCTCATGGCCAACAAGCCCGAGCTTGCGATGCGTCTCGCCGTCCGCGGCATGCTGCAGAAGAACACCATCGCCGACTGGCAGCTCAAGCGTCTGCGCGTTTTCCGCGGCGCCGAGCATGACCACGCCGCCCAGAAGCCCGAAGTCTGGGATCGCTGAGAAGGAGGATAAGAGAACATGGCTACTTACAAGTGCAAAAAGCCCTATATGTACGGCACCGGACGCAGAAAGTCCTCGATCGCCCGCGTTCACCTCATCCCCAACGGCAGCGGCGTCATCACGATCAACGGCCGTGACATCGACGATTACTTCGGTCTCGAGACCCTGAAGCTGATCGTCCGTCAGCCCCTGGTCACCACCGGCACCGTCGGCAAGGTCGACATCGAGGCTTCCGTCTCCGGCGGCGGCGTCTCCGGCCAGGCCGGCGCCATCCGCCACGGCATCGCCCGCGCGCTGCTTGTCGTCGACGAGAACAACCGCGCCGCTCTCAAGGCCGCCGGTCTGTTGACCCGCGACCCGAGAATGAAAGAGCGTAAGAAGTACGGTCTCAAGGCAGCCCGTCGTGCGCCGCAGTTCTCCAAGCGCTGATCGGCAATCTGGTTTTCCTACAGAAGGCTTTCGGTTTTTCGGAAGCCTTCTGTTCTTTTGCACATAAGTTCGCGTTTGCCAAATCACAGATTTGGACGCTCACTTAAGTTCTCCAAGCGCTGATCGATTTTTACAGCACATGAAAACCCTGGAACCGCAATGGTTCCAGGGTTTTTTCACGTCCAAATCCTTCGCTGTTGACAAGGACGCGGAAGAGGGTATATTATAATAATTGTTACATAACGATCGTTATAATAAAAAAGGAGAGACCGTGCATGCCGCCAAAAACGAAGGTCACTGCGGAGATGATCGTCAACGCCGCCATTGAAGTCGCCCGTCAACGCGGTTTTGAGAATATCAATGCCCGGACGGTTTCCGGGCAGCTGCACTGCTCCACCCAGCCGGTGATGTATCATTTTTCGACCATCGACAGTCTGAAGAGAGCCGCCTATAAGCGGGCCGATCAACTGCACGCGGAATACATGATGAACACGCCGCCCGGACAGGATCCGATCCTTGGAATCGGCCTGAACTATATCCGCTTCGCCGTGGAAGAGCCGCAGCTGTTCCGCTTCCTGTTTCAGTCCGGCTATGCGGAGGAGAACAGCCTGCTGGAAATGGTGGATTCGGAGGAACTGATCCCGGTGCTGGAAGCCATGCGGGAAGGAGCGGGGCTGAGCCTGCGGAAAACCAGAAATGTATTCATCACGGTGGCGCTGTTTGCCCACGGATACGCAAGCATCATTGCCAACAATCATCTGGAATTTGACGAAAAGCTGATCGCGGAGCACCTGGAGCGCACCTGGAACGGCGCCGTGCTCGCGGCGGAGTCTTCCGCGGACGGCTGACAAAGAAAGAATAAGGAGCCAGATCTATGTTTGAATCCATGAAAAAAGACAAAGTCAAAATGATTACCCTCCTCGGCATGGCTGTCATGATCATCGCGGTTGCGGTCAAGGCGGCCACGGCCTCTATGATTGCCGCCGCTGCGATCCATGTCGCGGGACTGGCGTGTTTCTTCATCATTGAGAGCATTGAAAAAACGCCCGACTCCGAATCCGGGCTGAGCTTCAAACGCTTCTTCCCGGATCTGAAAAAGCCGTGGGTCATCCCCCTGATCCTTTTCATGCTTGTATTAACCCCCGCCCAAATGCTTTTGAGCAAGGCCGTGTTCGGCAGCGCCTATGTAGAGCATGTGCTGGGGCGGTTAGACGTGCCGGGCCTTGACCAGCTGCCGCTGCTGCTGATTACGCAGATCGTTTCCGTACTCGGTGAAGAGATCGAATACCGCGCGTTCTTTGTGGGGAAGGGCATGAAGCGCTTTTCGTTCTGGCCGGTGGCTATTGCCGGGGCTGTACTCTTTGCCGCGGCGCACTATGCCGCAGGACCTGCCGGGATCGTTGCGTGGGACCTTGCCGGAATCTTTATCGACGCGATCCTTTTCGCGATCCTGTATCGCAGGACCGGCAACTGCCTGATCAGCTTCATTCCGCATTTTCTGAATAACATGATCGGATTCTTCCTTGTGCCGATCCTGTTCGGGTAAAAAGGGTATGAAGAGTAAGAACCGGGCTCAGGCAGCAGTTAATAACTGAGGGAACGGATCAAGGGAATACCGAAAAAACAGGGTAACACTATGGCTTCCGGCGACACGCTGCGCGAGTACGGTCTCAAAGCGGCAAGACGTGCTCCTCAGTTCTCCAAGAGATAATCTCTTACCAAACAACGAAAGCCCGGAAATCAAGTTTTCCGGGCTTTTCTCGTCCCTCTCTCCCCTTGTGCGGGGAAAATCAAAAGAAAGAGGATCGCTGTTTTGAATACGACATTGAAACGTTCGTTTGCCCTCGCGCTCTCTGTGCTGCTGACGCTGTCGCTTGCGGCCTGCGGCCGGACGGAGGCGGATCCCGCTCCGGCATCGGCCGAGCCTGTCGCCGCGGAGAGCGCGCCCGAGACTTCGGGAAGCCCCGCGGAGGCCTCTTCCGAGGTCGCGGAGAACGCCGCCGAGAGCGCGCCGGAGGGCTATACCGTCGCGATCCGGGACATCCGCAAGCACGGCAACGTGATCCTGGACACCGACTTTGACGCGATGAACACCCACGGCATGGAGATCGGCGACATCATCACGGCCACGGTCGGCGAGAGGAGCTTTTCCCTCCCTATCGGCACCGCCCACTCCGACGTCGACACCGGCAGCATGCTCTGCCGCTTTGACACCGAGGACAACGAGGTCTCGCTTGCAATCAACATGGGCTCGTTCGCAAGCGAAGCCGGGATCGGCGAGAAGCAGACGATCGAAGCCGAGCCCGGCTACCGCTGGGACGTATACATCGGCGAGGTCACGCTCGCGCTGAAGGAAAAGCAGGGCTACCGGGCGGAATATGACGCCCGCAACCTCACGCGCACGAACGAACGCGCGGACTATCCCGCTCTCACGGACGAGGAGTTCTCGAACTTCCGCGCGGTCGCGGCGACGGGGATCCGGGAGGACTGGCTCTACCGCAGCAGCACGCCGATCGAGCCGGCGCTCGGCCGGAACGAATACGCGATGGCGGCGATGGAAAAGGCCGGGATCCGCGCGGTGATCAATCTGGACGATTCCGTCGACGAGATGAAGAGCTATCCCACCTATTCCGGCAGCTGCTACAGCCGCTGCGCAATCATCAATCCCGAGATGACCTATGATTTCGGGACAGAGGAGTTTGCCGGGAAGGTGAAGGAGAGCGTCCTGTTCCTTCTTGAAAACGACGGGCCGTTCCTCATCCACTGCAAGGAGGGCAAGGACCGCACGGGCATTCTGTGCGCGATCCTCGAATGCTTCGCCGGCGCCTCCGCCGAGGAGGTCACGGCCGATTATATGCTCACCTACGCCAACTTCTACGGCATCCTGCCCGGCGACGGCGCCTATGACGTCATTCTGAACAACAATCTGGTCAAAACGCTCTGCGGTCTGTACGCCCTCGACACGCTCTCCGGCGCGGATCTGCAGAAGGAGGCCGCCGATTATCTCCTCTCGATCGGGCTTGACGAGGGGCAGCTCCGTCAGCTTGCCGCAAAGCTCGGCGCGTGACGGTCCGCTCATGACAACCCCTCCCGGGATCCAATGGGATCCCGGGAGCTTCTATTCCCGCACAGTTGCGGGAGGGACAAAAAAGAATAGACTTTTCCGGCGAAGCAGACTACAATAAATTCATATCCAATGACCATGATGGCAGGTTGATCGACCATGAAAAAAGAAATCACGATCCTTCACGCCAACGATCTGCACGGCAGTTTGAACTTTACCGTGGGCAGTGACCTCGTCCAGCAGGGCGGCATCTCGCTGCTCTCCGGTTATGTGAAAAAGGTGCGCCGCAGCGGTCCCACGTTCTTCGGCATCTGCGGCGACATCCTGCAGGAAGACGTCTGGGGTTCGGATTACAAGGGAGAAAACACCGTCAAGCTCATCAACGAGATCAGCCCGGACGCGATCTCGCTCGGCAATCACGAGCTGGACTACGGTCTGGCGCATCTGATGATCTTCCGCGACTGTCTGTCCTCGCCGGTGATCTGCGCCAATCTGCAGACGAAAGGCATCACCCACAAGCTCTTCACGCCCAGCCTCGTAAAGGAGATCGGCGGCGTCCGCATGCTGCTGATCGGGCTGATCCCGCGGAGCTTTTTCGAGGGGATCGTGACGGACGTCTTCTGCCGCAACATGCTGGACTATCAGGAGAGCTATAATGCGATCCGCGACGAGCTCCGCGCACACGAGCGCGAGCATATCGACCTTGTCGTGCTGATGACCCATTACGGTCTTGACGGCGACAGGGAGCTTGCCAAAAACATGCCGGAGGATCTGCATGTGGATCTCATTCTCGGCGGGCATGACCACATTCAAATGGACGCGGCCGAGGTCGTAAACGGCATCCCCATCGCCCAGTCCGCCTTCGGCACGACGCACATCGGCCGCTTTGATCTGACCGTGGACACACGCGGAGGCGGCATCGCCGACTGGCGCTGGCAGCTCGTCCCGCTGACCGAGGAGATATGCCGCCCCGACAAAAAGCTCGACGAGATCGCCGACAAGGTCGTCTTTGAGCGCAAAAGCGGCCAGGACGATCTGGTGATCTGCCGCTTTGACAAGGTCTACACCCAGGAAAGCCGCCTTTACGAATCGGATCTGGGGAACATCGTCGCCGACGCCTTTGCCGACATCTACGAGCCGGACGTCGTGATGATCCAGTCCGGCAGTCTGCGCGTGAAGGAGTGCGGGCCGGTTTTGACGGAGCGCGACTTCAATAAATTCTATCCCTTTGACAACCAGTTTCTGATCGTCTCGCTGACCGGGCGGGAGCTGCGGGAGGGCTTTGACTATCTCTTCTCCCTCAAGCCGGACGGCTCGATCATGGGCGGCACGTTTCAGTTCAGCCGGGGCTTTTTCTTGCGCGTCGACGCGACGGACTGCTGGGAAAAGGGCGCGAAGGTGGTCGATCTGCGCATCGGCGGCAGGCCGCTGAAGGATGACCGCGTATATCGCGTCGGCGTAACGCGCAACTGCGCCGAAAAGTTTTTCCGCTATTTCGGTCTTTATCTCTTGCCGGAGCAGATGCGGGTGGTATCCCTCTCCACCTGCGCCGATCTTGCAACGCACTTCCTGCTCTATCAGGGAGAGGTGCAGGCGCCGGAGCGCGGCCGTTTCCAGCTTGACAACTTCCCCGGCATGCGTGCCGAGGCAGGCGCGGAGAAGCGGGAATGAAAAAGGTTTTGACCGAGGAGCTGATCTACGAGATCCTCTCCGTCGTGGAAGAGATCCCGTTCGGCCGCGTGGCCTCCTATGGGCAGCTCGCGCGGCTCATAGGGCGCGAGCGCAACGCCCGCCTTGTCGGCAGGGTGCTGCGCATCGCCGACGAATACGGCGATTATCCCTGCCACCGCGTCGTCAACCACGCCGGGCGCCTTGCGCCGCACTTTCCCGGACAGCGGGCGCTGCTGGAGGCTGAGGGTGTGGCATTCCTGCCGAGCGGCCATGTCGACATGGCGCGCTTTCGCTGGGACTGCTGAGAGAAGAAAACAAGAAAACGGCAGAGGAGGGGCAAAGATGCATTTTGTGGACGCAAAGGGCATTTTGACAAACGGCGGCGGTTATCCGGGCTTCAACGTCTACCGCGGCTGCAGCCACGGCTGCATCTACTGCGACAGCCGCAGCGAGTGCTACGGCTTCACCCACCCCTTTGAGGACATCGAGGTCAAGCGCAACGCGCCGGAGCTGCTGGAGCGTGCGCTCCGCTCACGCCGCAAACGCTGCATGATCGGCACCGGCTCGATGTCCGATCCCTATCTGCCCTGTGAGGAGCAGCTGGGGCTGACAAGGCGCTGTCTCGAGGTCATCCGGAAATACGGCTTCGGCGCGGCGGTGCTGACCAAGTCCGACCGCATCCTGCGGGATATCGACCTGCTCGAGGCGATCGGACGCGAGAGCCGCTGCGTCGTGCAGATGACGCTGACGACGGCGGACGAGGCGCTGTGCCGCATCGTGGAGCCCGGCGTGTGCACCACCGCGCGGCGCGTCGAGGTGCTCGCGGAAATGCAGCGGCGGGGCATCCCCACCGTCGTCTGGCTCAGCCCGATCCTGCCGTATCTCAACGATACGGAGGAAAATATCACCGCGCTGCTGGACGCGTGCGTGCGCACCGGCGTCCGCGGCGTCGTCTGCTTCGGCATGGGGCTGACGCTGCGCCGGGGCGACCGGGAATATTATTACGCCGCGCTCGACAGACATTTCCCGGGGCTCAAGGAACGCTATATCCGCCGCTACGGCGAGGCCTATGAGCTGCCCAGTCCGCAGAGCGAGCGTCTCGGCGCGCTTTTTCACGAGACCTGCGAGACGCACGGCATTCTCCACACGCCGGAGGACTGCTTCCGCTATCTTGCGGAGTTCCCAGACCGCTATGAGCAGATGAGCGTCTTTGATGTATAACTTGCTTTTTCGGGGCGGAAAAGGTATAGTTGGCTTACAAGAAACATCATAAGGGAGGACGCGGACAATGGAAGCAAAACGGACGATCCGCAGTTATATCGGCCCGGGCGTTGTCGGCTGGGTCGTATTGGGTCTTTTCCTGCTTTGCGCGCTGCTTTGCGCGCTGACAGGCCGGGGAGAGCGCGAGGTCGCGCGCCCGGCGCCGGTGGCCTATGACCTTGTTGAGGATACCGGAGAGGAGCAGGACGTCTTTCTCGACGTGATCGCGATCAGCGAGGCGATCTGCCCCTTCAGCGACACCCGCTTTTATTATGTGGCCGAGGACGACGGGCACCAGTTCCATGTTGTTTGTCTGAGCGAGGAGGAGATCTCCGGGCTCGGCAACCAGCGCGCCTATTGGAACAACGCCGAGACCGAGGCGACCTTCAGCCGCCTCGTCGGACGAAAATATCCGATCCCCGATGACGTGAAGCAGAGCTTTCTGTCTGTTTTCGCGATGGAATCCGACGCTTTTGACGCCTTCTTCGGCGACCGCTGCCTGATCACGCAGCCCGCCGTCACGGCACGCAAAGCGATCGGCCACCCGGTCGGCTTTGCGCTGTTCCTGCTGCTGGCGCTGCTGACGGCTGTCTGTCTGGTGCTGCACCTCTCGGCGGTGTGGGCAGCGCTGACGCGTCTTGAGGAGCAGGACGCGCTCAAGAGCGCCGCCCGGGAGCTTCTCGGCGACGACGTCCGCCAGATGAACGCGGACCGGCTGCGCTTCGGCGAAAACTTCCTCTTCGGCTGGCGCGCCGGACTGGCCGCCGCCTGGAAGGATGTGCTGTGGTGCTACGGCCGCCATCTTCCCTTCCTGAGTCTGCTGATGATCTGCACGGCCGACGGAAAGCGCCATCCCATCTTCTTCTTGCAAAAGGAGGAAAAGGCGCTGAAGGAATTTACCGCCGCCGTCAGCGAGCACAACGGCTCTGTCCTGATGGGCGAGAGCGCGGCGAACCGCGCCGCCTGGGAGCGTGCCTTCCGTTCATAAAATAAAAAAAGCATAAAAAGGGCTGTTCAGCTTGAACAGCCCTTTTTTTCTTAGAATGACCATCGGATGGCGAAATCAATCGAGGAGTCGATTGATTTCGCTGCCTAACGACAGTTTTGACAGCGAATGATTCTATGAATCATTCGCCCGATGGTCATTGCAATGAGTATATGGCAAAACAGCCAAGCTGTTTTGCTGCGCCGTAAAGCGGCGCGGCGAAAAGCTTTTTTGCGTTTCGCCATCCTATAATCATTATGAAAAGAAATGCTCGTGGAGCGCTTCGAGCGCGGGCGCGGCCGGATCGGTCTCGACAAAGGCGCTGTCCGTTCCGGAAGCGCTGCCGAGACAGGCGATCTGCCGCGCAGCGAGGCAGCGCAGCATTTCCTCCCGCTTCTCCGGAGCCGCGCGCCCGATGAGCGTGATCCGGCCGCCGGTGCGCGCAAGGCCGGCAAGGGCGGGGCGCTCGTTTTCGCCGAGGAGGCGGACAAGCGTCCCCTCGCCCGCGCCGTCAGCGCCGCGAAGACGCAGCTCGACCCCTCGCTCCAGCGCCGTTTCCAGCGACGGCGCGTACAGCACCTGCGCCCCGGCATAGCTCAGGCGCAGCATGTCGCGCGTGTCCGCCTTTGAAAGCAGCTTTGCCGACGGGACGAGCCGCGGGTCGGCCGTATAGATGCCCGCGACGTCGGTATAGATGTCGCAGCTGTCGGCGTGCAGCGCCGCAGCGAGCGCGACAGCCGTCGTATCCGAGCCGCCGCGGCCGAGCGTCGTGACGTCGCCGCGGCTGTCGATGCCCTGAAAGCCGCTGACGACGGGCACGATTCCGCGCGCAAGCGCGGCGCGGACGCGCGCGGCCGTCAGCGTATGGATCCGCGCCGATCCGTGCACAGAGTCGGTAAAGACCCCGCTCTGCCAGCCGGAGAGCGAGACCGCCCGCTGCCCAAGCCCCTCAAGCGCGATGGCGCACAGCGCGGCGCTGGCGCACTCGCCGGTGCTCATCAGCGCGTCGAGCTCGCGCTCCCCCGGCGCGGCAGAGACGCTGTATGCCAGCGCGAGCAGTTCGTCCGTCGCGCCGCCCATGGCCGAGACGACCATGACCACGTCCCGTCCCCGCTCTCTTTCTCTTACGCAAAGCTGCGCCGCCCGGTGCAGCTTTTCCACATCGGCCAGCGAGCTGCCGCCGAATTTCTGGATTGTAAGCATATTTTTCCCTCCAATGACCTGCCGAAAAACAGCTCGGCACTCCATTTTATCCCGCCCGCCGTCTTTTTGTTCCCGGCGAGGGGATAAAACGCCCAGAGATCGGGAAAAACTGGTATAGAAGGAAATCCTGTGAGATCGGAGGGGCGTATGGGCCGGATCGCAAAGCTGACCCCAGCGCTGCTTGCCGCCGCTGCGGCGGGCGGCGCGCTGTGGCTGTTTGGCAGCTTCGTGCTGCCTCTGCTCGCCCCGTTTCTGGCGGCCTTTGCGCTCGCCGCGGCGTCGGAGAGCGCGGTCAGAGCGCTCGTCCGGCGGGGGCTTCCCCGGCGCTTTGCCGCGCTCGGGCCGGTGCTGCTGACGCTTGCGCTGCTTCTCGCGCTGCCGGTGCTGCTCATCGGGCAGCTTTCCTCCTTCTCGTCCCTGTTCGCGCGCGAGGCGCCGAGGCTCGCCGGCGCGGCGGCGGAGCGGCTCGGCGAGCTGGAGAGCTTTCTCTCGCGCTATGCCGAGACGCTGCCGGAGGAGCTTGGCGGCATGTTTCACGCCACGCTGCACACGGCCGGGGACGCGCTGCGCGCCCTGCCGGGCACGCTGTCGGCACGCCTGCTTGCCTTTGCGGCAAAGACCGCGCAGGACGGGCCGGGCATCCTGCTTTTTGCCGTGACGTTCTTTCTCGGCACCTATTTCTTTTCCGCCTCGTATCCGGAGGTGCTCGCCTTCCTGCGCGCCCAGCTGCCCGAGCGGCTGCGCCGGAGGGCGGATGAGCTCGCGGTCGAGCTCCGCTCCAGCTTCGGCGGCTGGCTGCGCGCCCAGCTGATCCTCGCCGCCGTGACCTTTTTTGAGCTGCTTGTCCTCTTCTGGCTGCTCGGGCTGCGGCTCGCGCTCCCGCTGGCCGCCGTGACCGCGCTGATCGACGCGCTGCCCGTGTTCGGAACCGGCGCCGTGCTGGTCCCCTGGGCGGCGGGCGAGCTGCTCTTCTCCCGTTTCGGCCGCGCGCTCGCGCTGCTGCTCGGCTGGGCGATCAGCGCGCTCGGACGCAATCTCCTGCAGGCCAAGCTTCTCGGAGATCAAATCGGCATTCATCCGCTGCTGTCGCTGCTTTCGCTGTACGTTGGATGGCGCCTCTGGGGCGTGGGCGGGATGATCGTCTTTCCGCTGTTGGCAGCGACGCTGCAGCAGCTCGGCGAACGCGGCGTGCTCCGGCTGTGGAAAACGCCGTAAAAAAAGAGAGGCAAAGGGCGCGCTCACATAGGGAGACGACAGGTTTTGAGCGGCGCTTTTCCACCCATACTGCACAGAAAAATCCGGAAATACGTCAAGTATTCCCGGATTTTTCTATATTGTCTGAATGAAAAAGCTCTCGCTCAAAACTGCTGCGCACCTCAAAAGAGAGATCGCCGTGTCAAGCGAGGCGAAAAGCGCAGGAATAATGGAGATATATTCCGAGCATTTTCAACGACGCATGGCGCGGCGATCTCCTTTTGAGGCTGCCGTATCCCTGTGTGAACGCGCCCAACGCGCCTCTCTGTTGAAAGAAAACCGGGGAATGCGATACCCACATTCCCCGGTTTGTTCTTATGCCCCCAGAAGGGCGGCCTTATAGGTGTTGAACACCTGCACGATCCATTCGTAATACCGCATGACCAGATTGACAAGATTGTTGTTCTCGGCCGTCTGATAGATGCGGGCCGTGTCCGCGCCGGTCAGAAAGCCGACCGCGATCCCGACGATTCCGATCAGGATCATGATGAGGACGATCGAAATGACCACTCGCCACATTTTCTGCATCAGTCCAGCACCTCCTTATAGCACCACTTGTCGCACAGCGCGGCAACGCCGTGGACCACGCCGACGATGGCGCCGCCGATGAACCAGATCGCCGTCCACAGGAAGAGCAGACCCAGCGCGAAGAGCACCAGCGCCATGCCGAGAACGACCATGATATCGGCGATGACGGCAAAGCCGTTGAGCGCCGTGCTGACCACCACGATGCCGCAGATGATCGACGCGACGGACAGCGCCAGGAACAGCACCGCCGGCACGAGAAGGATCACGATCGCGGCGAGCGTAAGCGGGATCGCAAAAAGGATGTAGACGATCAGCGCGAAGACCTTTGCCTTGCGGCGGGGCTGGCGCATCAGATCCGTGTCGATGTTGAACACGCTCTCCTCGCCCTCGTTTTCCGCGGCTTCTTCTTTGCCCTCTTCCGGCATCGAGAAAAACTCGATGTTCTCCTGCGTTTTGTTTTCCGCAGGCGCGGGCGCTTCCGCGGCAGGGGCGGCCTCTTCCGGCGCCTCGGGCGCTTCCGCGGCAGGGGCGGCCTCTTCCGGCGCCTCGGGCTCTTCCTCGGCGGGAGCGGTCTCTTCCGCCTCCTCCGGCGCTTCCTCA
>Ga0247611_10002695_pt1 | contig 27876 bp, 25 predicted proteins | sample 177DNAGHGhighgp2_FD_192422 | JGI IMG/M metagenome (GOLD analysis project Ga0247611, IMG submission 192422) | Sheep rumen microbial communities from Palmerston North, Manawatu-Wanganui, New Zealand - 1770 DNA GHGhigh gp2 | ecosystem: Host-associated > Mammals > Digestive system > Stomach > Rumen... | reverse complement strand
CTAGCTCCAAGATTAGATTTCCATTGAGGGTCGTTGTAGACGACAACGTTGATAGGCTGCAGGTGTACAATGGTGACATAAAGCCGAGCAGTACTAATTGCCCGAATCTTTTTCTAAAAAGGTTTTTCCTAGAAATCTAGAGCATCTAGACTATCTAGTCCAACGAGCTTAATTGCTCGTAGCGCGTGAACGCGCTCTTACATTCGCATATGTCAACCCCATATTTGGCTTTGCTAAATGCACAAATACGAAAATGAGTAAATGTGAAAATGGTAAATGTCCAAATGAAGAAATAATTTAGGTGGTTATAGCGCTGAGGTCCCACCCCTTCCCATTCCGAACAGGGTCGTTAAGCTCAGCATCGCCGATGGTACTGCACTGCGTTGTGGGAGAGTAGGTAGCCGCCACTTTCGAGAGCTCGAGGAGAAATCCCCGGGCTCTCTTGTTTTTGTGTCGGCTACGCTACTCATCTGTCTTCCATAAGGCCGCGTGCATTCTGCCCGCCTTGTTGTACCCGCCCGCCGTCCCCCGGAGTGTTCTCCCGATGAAACGGGAGAAACGGCCTCCGCCTAAGAGGGCGAATTCCGTTCCTCCACCCGTTGCGCCGCGCCTGAAACGAGCGCCTTATAAAAAAGGGGGGAAAGATTTCTTTTTATTATAATTACTATCGGTCGGACGTAGCGCCATGCGGAGTGTGGGGTGGGCTGTTTACATCGTTTCACGATGTGAGGATTCTTCTTTGGCTTTTAAGGGGTGTCCTGTGCGCGCGATTTCCATGAGCGTGAATACTTTGTTTCTTGCGTCCGAATAGTATTCGGACAACGGCTCTGTGGAGCCGCATACATCTCTCCGGTCTAACTCTCGCGGCTATTTCGCCGAGTAACTGCTGATATTTGCGTCGTTTTCGTTACAATTCGCAGAAAAATTTGCTCATGTCAAAATTTTTTTGTAATTTTGCACTCGATTTTAAACGCGCATAGCGTTGTGCAGACATATTGATATTCACGCAGTAGAGAAATCGCCAAATTCAAAGCAGTTTGAATATAAGAAACACAGAGAAGCCAGTTTAGTGGTTTACTTGTGTGTTTCTTGGGCGTTTGGCGATGCCCTTCTACTGCGACAAGTGAGCCACTATTTTTACAATATATAGTCAAAGTGCTATTATGAAAACAGTAGATGAGCAACTTCATATAATTGAAGAGAACGCAGAACCAATTTCTGATGTTCTTACTCTTATAGAGGGGGATTATACACTTCATTTGCAATCGCGTGATATTATTTCTTTTAAGACCAAACAAGAAATAATTGAGATTTCCAAAGAAGGCAAAGTTGGATTGATGACGAAGGATTGTAAAATCATAGTACCTCCCACTTATGATAGTATTTGTTCATATTCAATAAATACAAATACTATTGTCTTTGAGAAGATTTTTGGGCATAAACAATTCGAAAAGAAAGTAGGAGTAGCAGATTTTAACGGGAATATATTATTGGAACCCAAATATGATCAAATTACATATTATAATAAAGAACGATATGTAGTACGTTTAAATTATCAATATGCTGTAATTGGGCGCGACGGTAAAATTGTGCTTGATTTTGGAGAATATGACTTTATTGATGAATTTGTTAAAGGTGTAGCACGTGTGAAGAAAGGCAATAAGTGGGGACTTATTGATAATAGAGGATTTGCATTTGTTAGTCCAGTATTTGATGAGATATGGAAATTGAGAAGTGATATAAGCTCAACAAGAGCTGTATATAAAGGAGAAAATTTCTATATTCATGTATGGAATCTACAAGACCCTGAACGTATGTATACCAACCCCATACATTTCTATAAGGATGTACATTATAAGAATGAAGAATATCCAGAATTAGGTCTCGATTATAGAGAAGAGTTAAAAGAACGTACTCGTAGATATGAACATTATGATGATTTAGATCCTCTAGACGCATTTGAAGGCGATGAGGAAATATATAATGACTGGCTAAATTCACGTTGATTTATGTTTATAAATCTTGTAAATACTGACATCCCATTTGAGGAATACCAAATAACGCAGGATAAAATCGATGCGTTAAGATTTCGTTTGCTACTATCGGAAGGTTACTTGAATGCCTACGAATTGGATGACATAGATGAAGAGTTTGACTGTTATACTATATTTCTGTTGTCTTTGGGAGGCAAATTATTATTTCTTTTAGTGGGAAATGCGACAGCAGTAGAAGAAGGCTATCCTGTTTTGCGTATAATTGAGATGTCCAATGATTCCTCACGCAAATTGGAAGATGAGGAAGTAGTGGATTTCATCAGTAGCGCGTATGACCAAAATCAAGATAAGCCAATTACATGTGGTTTTGTTTCCCTTGATAATGAAGTAGACAGGATTATTATACAAAAACTTGAAGACAAGTTGGAATATATAATCAAAGCGCGTCGGAGTACTCCTAAAGAGGAAATAGAAGATTTTGCGAGACGCCACTATGAGGAATATGATAAACCTGCTAAGAGAAATGTTGATTATGAGTTGTCATCCACTGAGCGGGAAGAAATGGAAAGATTAAAGCACATCTTTTTGATAAAGATATATAATTTCGATTATCTACCAAATAGCGATCAGTGAAACGCTTAATACCTATATTACTAACCGTTCTTTCATCTTGTACTTGCCATAATAATTGGGTGCAAGAGTTGGAAAGCAAGAATCCGCTCAAAGATAGCACTGATTTTATTAGTGTCTATTTCCGTTTTGATACGATTATTAACGATTATGAGGTCAGCGGTATTCTTTATCCTTATTATTCCGACAAAAGCGGTTGGAGCGACATTGAGAATGGCGTTCGACTTTTCTTTCACTCTCGCAAAACAGGAAAAGAATATATTTGGACAGATTGGGATGAATCGTGCCGTTGTTTCCAGAATATATTCATGAGTAAGAATGTATATGACATTGTACATTCCGAAGGATTTACCGGTTTCAAGAATGGCGACACATATATTTTTAACTACGATACCCACCAAAGCGCAAATGCTCAAAATCCATTCTTCCAATATGCAGAGTATCAGTTTTATGATATAGACTTCGATGGAGAGAATGAACTGCTGCTCAATTACTATCATGGAGGACCGAAAGGCGGTTTGATGTCTGAACCATATGAGATTACGGATACCGCACTTGTTCCAATTACTCCGATAGGAGATAAATTTGTCTTTAGTTTTGACGAAAATACCACAATTGATCCTGACAACAAAACCATTACAAACATCCTTTATAGTAGTATGTGTGAATGGGGAACATATTGCTACAAGTTTGCTGAAAAAGGCGATTTATATCTATTGTACGATGTTGACAGCTATTTGAATATAGCAAAAGATTCTATCATCTCCGATACTACTTTCTATCAATGACGTATTTGGGTTCAGTGCTCGCAGTAAACCCTGCGAGTTCCACAAGCGCGGAGCATTCATGCCCCTGCTTCCTGTTCTTCTTCGTATTACGCCGATTGCCAATCGGCATCCACAAAGAAAGCGGCATTGCTGCCGCCTTCGTCAACTCTTTCTGTGCTTCTCGATGTGGTAGAAGCCCAGCGTGAGGATTTTTAGGATGACTTCGTACAGAACTTTCACCCAGTCTTTCTCTTCGCTTTCAGTTTTCATTTTCGATTGTGATTTTAATTGGTTCATTACTTGCTTGCAATGCAAGCCATTGCGCGGTGAGCTGTTGTTCCGTGGCGGCGCTCACCAAGATACAGCCGCGTGAGTGTTCCGGCTTTGTGCCCCGATGAAATCGGATCCCGCTGCGTCCGGGAACATTGAGCACGATAGGCAACATCCGTTTGAACTTCGGCGACCACGTCACGGCTATCTGATACGTCCCTGCCGGTATGATGTAATCGTCATTTTCTAGCGTCGCCACTTCCTGTGCTCCCATCCGTATAAGTCCGTGCACAGCTTTGCCGTCTTTACTGGTTCTCGTTAGGCGGATGATGGTCATGGCTCTTCTTAATTTTGTACGTGTAATCGATTCCGAACAAAGCTCCCGCGAAAGTCGCTACTTCGCCGAAACCGACCAACAGGCTCTCGTGGATCTCGCCCTGCGGAGCGATAAACGCCCCGCAGAACAAGAGCACTAATCCGCCTATAGAAAGCACAGCCGCTGTGATGAGCTGAATACTTGCTTTCATAGCTCACTCCCTTTCGTTACGGACGCGGGTGCTGTGCGTCATACTCACGACCGCAGATGTACCAGTAGTACGCCTTCATGGTCTTCTTGCCGCGCGGATTGTTCCGCTGAGCCAAGAAGTCAATCTGATCTTGGGTGATCTTCGACAAATCCATACTACGGTCGTGAACCATCTCTGCGACGGCTTGGAATCGCGAACGAGCCCATACAGCATTTGTGCTGCCCGACTTCACGAAGTTCGCCTCGTCGCGCAAGTAAATGCGGTTGCACGAATCACTCGTGGTCGCAGCCCTACGGTGCGTCGCAAGCAACATTCGACCATGCTTGTGCGGGGCTTTCTTGCCGCACTTACACAATGCGCCGGATACATAGTCAATACCGGCTTGCCATGCTACTTTTGCCATAATGTTAAGGTTTGGTTTAATGGTTAATTACTCTTGTTAACTGGGTCGCAAAGCGGCGCATTAAGCGCCAATCTTTGCGTACTCCTGTGCGAACATGTATCCGCGCAGCGTGCCGTACTTGCTCTGGTTCTTGAACGCAGTAGCATAAGCGGTCTTCTGCTCTACCGTCAACGCATTGACAGCTGCAATCGCCTGACGGAACTTCGTCTGACGCGCCAACTCTGCCTCGCTGAACGGTTTCGTACGCGGGTTACAGATTTTGCCGGTGTACAGGGTCTTACCCTTTTTCGCGAAATACACATCGCTGTGCTCGCAAATCTTACCGCTGTAAGACTTCACCATCTCAATCGGTTCATACTTTGCCATAGTGATTTAGGTTTTTGGGTTAATAAATGTATGTTAATTACGCCGCATTGAATGCGGTTTTTTATCATTTCAACTTCGTTTCAAGTAGCAGAGGTTGCGCACACGTTGCGCAGAGGTTAAGCATCAAAAACACCGCCTCTCAACTGAAAGACGGTGCAAAGATAGTGTCAAAACCCCTTTTAGTGTTCCTCAGAAAGTGAAAATTTTGTCAGAAAATCGTATTTTTTCCGTTTTTTCGCTTCCTCGTAGAACCATTTTAGGATTTTAATTACTCGTTTCGGAGTGATGCCATACTTCGTAGCCACAGCTTCGCGTGCCTCATGTGCAGGAGCACCTTTATCCCGCGCCACAAAGTAATCATCCACCACGGTTTGGTTCTTCACTTCAATCTCATGCCGTTTCTTCGACATCCGGAAGTCGTTCGGATCGCGTACTAAATACGGTACGTCATACAAAGGATAAGCGCTCATTTTTCATTTCTCCCTTCATTCTGGCTGTATAAAACAGCAAACACATATCCTCTCAGCGTGCAGTATTTCTTGCCCTTGAATAGGTATCCGTCGGCTTTCCACGCGTTGCTGTATTGCTCCCATTGTTCGGGTGTCAGCGCCGCCAATATGGCTTGTATTTCCGCAAATCGCTGCCGCTTCGCAATCTCCTGTTCAGTGGGTTTGCTCGTCCGGCGTCGTGGTATCCTCGTCACGATTTGCTTGCCGTTTCTCACTTGGAAAACTTGGTTTCCCAACTTGCCGCGAAGCATCATCTCCGCTCCGCTATTTGTCATTATTTCAATTACTTGTGCCATAGTTCTTAACTTTTTACATAAATCACTTTCTTTCCTGTTGGATTTGCCATTTTCCAACCGTCGCGCTCTTCCGTCGTGCCGTATTTCGCGTAATAATCCGCGTACGACATGATTCGTTGCCGCTTGCGAGGTGGATAGGCATTGTCGTAAATGGCATAATACGGATTTTCGCTTACGAACTCGCCTGCTGCCAACTTGTCACGGATCGTGCGGTAGATTGCCCTTTGTTTCTCCAAATCAAAGCTATCCCATAGCCGCCTGCAAGCCCCCATGCGCCGACAGAATTCCCCTTGCGGAGCCAGTAATTGCCATATCCATCCAAAAGAATCCATAAAACTTTTTACAACTCGCCTGCCTGCTCCGCCTTTTATCTTCTTCGGGGTCCCCGATGTAACTCGCAGAGTTGCAGTGGGGAGAGCGTAGAGTAAGGCGTAGTGTTATAGGAGTTACGGAGTAACGAACTCACACGAGCCTTAACTTAAGCGAAAGGCAGGCAAGCGGTTTTTCTTTATAATTCTTTTTGCTTACTTTTTCTTATCGGCTTTCTTTTTAAGCACCTTGAACGTATAACTGATGCTATCCGGCACACGCTTCGGGTGTTGCAAACGCCATGACTTGAGCAAGCCCTTCATCTCGCTTGTCAGCGCCGAAACACTCGCCTTCAAGCCCTTCTGCTCCTCTGCTTTCGCACGCCACTGAGCCGCGATAGCATCGTTGTACCGTTCCTTCTTCTCGGCAAAGTCGAAGGTCTCATCTACCTGCAACTGGTAGAACTTACCCTTGTGCTCAAACTCGCTACCGACAACCCCTTGTTCCGCCATCAGTTTTTGCGCCAACTCCACTGCGTCCGGCTTGATCTCTGCCATCCGCTCTTTGCAAGCGTCGATGAGTTCCGACAGTGCCCGAGTCTCCTCGATAGCATCTACATGGTTCAATACTGCGTCATTTGCACGTATAAAAGCTTCTGTAAATTCGTAGGTATTCATATTAGTGTTAAAATTTCTGTTATTGGTTAATACTGTTATTTATTGGGGTCCCCAAACAATTTTAATTTTTGGGGAGAGGAGGAAGCGCAACAACTACATTTGTTACGCAGTAACTTAATCGTTGATTGCCGCTTTCGACGAAAACGCCTGTGTGAATTCATATGTACTCATAATTCTTTCTTTGTTTTTAGTAGCGTTTGTGCGCCGCATATCCATATGCGGCTTACACTCCCGCCTTGTTAATAGTTTTGTTTGCTGCTCCGTGTGATAGCGCGGAGTTTTATTTGTTAATTAGCCCGGAATCGTATTCCGGTTCACATCGTCCGTTGTGCCAAATGGTATTTGGCTATTCCCCCTCGTACACGTCCCCTGCGACATTATACGCATTGAACAGCGCAAGCAGTTCCTCCGGCTTCATATTCTTCGGGTCTTTTGATGGATCATTGTCCTGCCGTGCCACCATCCGCCTTGCACGCAGAATGACAGCCCTTTTGCGGTTTTCTTCTGGTGTAACCACTTGCAGGTTCTCCAACCGCCAATCAAGGATATTGCCATTTAGATGATCAACTTCCCAACCTTCAGGGATAGGCCCCATCCATGCCAACGCCATCAGTTTGTGCGCGGCATAGTTCTTACCTGCATGTCCTAAATGCGGATACCTCTCACCGGAATGACAACCGCCTGGCTGTCGCCGACCATATGCCGGATGACCGATTAAACCTGATACTTTCCTTTGAGACCAATTGTTGCCCTGTAAGACAAACACGCGTCCGTCTTGCGTACACCAAAACGGTGTCTTGTCTGCATGTGCGACCAATGTCCCATCGGGCAGTTGCTTGGTCTCTGGAACAAACCCCTCGCGGGGATAACCATAAAATTTTCTTGTTTTCATTTGCGAAATGTTTTGTGCTTGGCTTTGGTTGGAATGGCCATTCTCTGTGCGCACAAGTCGCCAAAACTTTCGCGGTTAATAATGTTGTTTTGCTTTCCCCTCAATCGGAAAAGCACCGCAAAATTACTATATTAAAATCACTTGGTAAAAAGCCGACAATGACCATTGCCGACCATAAAGAAAAAAGCCGCTGAATAACAGCGACTTATAAAGAAAATGAAGAAAAATTCAAATACAAAAACCCGACAAGAAAAGCAGACATCAACCCGACATTATTCGTCAGGCAAGAAAGCATTGATAGAATGTGCAGGCTTCGTTCGATGAAGTTTGTTTGGTTCTTGATATACCACACTACGTCCAAATAACTGGCAGAACTTCGGCAACCATTTGGTGAATCCTGTAGGTCGGCAGATGAAGATACTTTTGTGTTCGTAGATCGCTAATGCGTATCGCGCCCAATCGCCATCGGTTGCAGTCTCTTTCTCCGCGCGCATGAAACTAACCAAGAGTTTGCTCTCGTTCTTGTATAGATATGCCAATGTGAAAACGGCTTTCAATTCGTCTTGTGTCGGCTTTTCAGTGGATGCACTCTCCGCATTGCGGCTTAGATCAATGAGAATACCTATTTCGTCAGAAAGTAATTCGCGTGACTGCATGTATTTATCCATGTAGTCATGCAGAGGCTTTTCTCCAATTATCTTCATCGCTTTTCCGCAACGACGTTTGAGCAGATTGTGGTAATCTGGATCGAAAGTATATAACCGCAAGTCTATCAGTGATAATGGAATTGTGTAAGTGGGTGGAGTGGTCAAAGCCAAGCAACATTCTACAGAATAAGCCACCAAACTAATAGCGTGTTGAACTTCGAGATTATTCTTGTCTAACCCCTTGTCGTTAAAATAGCGAATGGTGTCATCAATTAGCATTGAGCATTTCTCTTTCAGTTGCGCTTTTGAAAGTCCTTTGAGAGTGTCCAATGAGTAAATGCAGTTATAAAAGAGTTCACCGGAAAAAATAGCAAACTTCTCTGCTTCTGTCATGATGGGCTTGCAGATAAACGCGAGGAAACGGAAGAGAATATGCTCTCCGTATTTATCTTCTACGGCTTGGTTTGGCTGCCGGTTCAGTAGTCTCGGACTTAACATAATCTTGTGTTTCAAGCATTTCTTTTGTTATCTCTAACCAACGATCCAACGAGTGATGCTCACCAAAGAGATCAGGATCATCCACATAATTCTGAAAATTCTCAATGATTCGATCATCCACTCCGAATTGAGCTGTCACATCTGCTCCAAACCGATATACTCCATACGAAGCAAAATGTACGTTTAATTCGTATTCCGGTTGCTCCATGCATATGTCTGCAAGCATCAGCATGTCCTCATGAACCTTGTCCAAATCTACCTCAGTATCATCCTTTGATTCTACGACCATCATGCCGTTTGCATGGAGTTTGCGCATGATGTTGGAGATAATGGTAAGCGCTTTTCCTGACGATGGGTCTGCCGATTCTTGTGCTTCGCTGAAATCAAGGCTGATACGCTTTACTTTGTCGTGATGGCGTGCGCGTATCTCTGTCACGGCATCCCAGAAAGTCAACCCTTCGCGAACAAGTGGAGTCATCTCCATACGCAGGTCATATGCTGCAAACAAACGATTAAAGGTGTGTAGAACGACTTCCGCCAATCGCTCCGGTTTGTTAAAAGCCGCGTTTTTTTGTAATGCGATCAGGTTCTGTCCTTCTCGGTAGTCAATGATAACCGTGGCGAATGGATTATGAGGGTGTGTTATCTTGTGTTTCTTTTCAATGGTCGTCTTCTTTTTGTTCGCATCAATGGTCATCACTATGATATCTTCTCTATTGACAAGTATCTCATTATCAAATTCTTCTTGTACGTTCTTGTCGTATGAACCATCCTTGCGCCGGAAGGTCTTCCATAATGATACCTCTTTCCCGGAGAAAACCTCTCGGAAAAGTTCTTCTTGCTCGGCATATTCAGGTTTGGCTTCTAAATCAGGAAAATTCAACTCCGCCTGCCGCGCAAGATGTTTTATCTCAAATGAATAAAACGCAAATACTGCCATGGTTAGTAAAGGTTTTAGTTGAACAATTACAATAGCGGTGCCATGTACAATGGTAGATAAGTGATACCATTCTCTTCTTTTACATCGCCGGAGTGTAGCACAACAGGAGTTGCCACTTGTTCAGCGTATTTCTTTCGGAATTTCTCTAATGAAGAAATTGTGTACTTGGTTGTGGATTTGACTTCTATGGGGCAGATATTATGACGATTGGTCAGATTAGGCTTCTGTGTTAAAAAGTCCACTTCCATGCGTTCCGAAGCATCTGTTTGAGAATATGAGGAATAAAAATATAGTTTGTGTCCGCTTGCGCGTAGCATTTGTGCAACGATATTTTCAACAAACATCCCCTTGTTGATTTCCAATTTATCCAATAGCAGTTTCTGATACAATTTCTCGGAAGCGATGGTATTTTCGTCAAAGGCATGTGAAATAAGCAAACCTGTATCCGCCATATAGCATTTAAGAGCAGAACTGTCCAGACGCATTCTCAGTCCGACAGTAGGCTCGGTGGCAGCATAGCAGATGTTGACAATCTGTGCATCTGCTAACCAGAAGAACGAACTCTCATAGTCGCGATATCGGGCTGTGCCGGAAATGTCTGCTAAGTGGAATCTCTTCTCATGTCGTTGCAGTTCTGAGGGAATCTGATCAAAGATACCTTTCACTTTGCTCTCGTACCCTACTGCATATTTTTCTATGTCTGCTCTATACAGAGCCAGAATATCGCGCTTGACCAAGTCTGTTTCAATAAAGTTCTTCGTGTCGCGGAAAGTGAGTACAGCCTGTGGCATTCCGCCAACTATCATATACTGCCGGAACAAATCCATCACTTTTCGATGAATAGGTCCCAGCGGAGTCTTCTTGGTGTAGCAATCACGGATAAACGGCATAAGCATCTCATTCCCCATTGCCCATAAGAACTCCTCAAAGTCCATCGGGTACATAGCGATACGGTGTTCCTCTGAAGGAATGACAATATCTTTTACATTGCGGTTGATGCTGACTAACGAACCTGTCTCAATATAATCATATCGTCCGTCTGCAACAAGATATTTGATAGCCGCACGTGCACGCGGGTAGAGTTGCACCTCGTCGAAAATGATAAGCGAATCACGTTCATGCAATTGCACATCATAGTACAACGACAAATGCATGAAGAACATATCCAAATTAGTGAGGTAGTCGTCAAATATTTTCAGCAGCTGTTTATCTGCGTCATTAAAGTCAACGAGGATATAAGTCTTGTATTCATTGCGTCCGAAAGCCTCCGCTATGTAACTTTTACCAATACGTCTGGCTCCATCAATCATTACTGCGACCTTACCGTTCCTTTGCTTTTTCCAGTCAAGCAATTCGTCATAAATCTTACGCCTCATCATATTGTTTCACGAATTTATAGGATTTATAAAGCTTGTTCTTCACGATTTTTAGCTATTTAAAATGCTAATTTCGCACGTTTTTATTCGTTTCCGGCTGCAAAATTACTAAAAATTTTTCTATCCCGCAAATTTTTTGAGCAAAAAATCATGCTATCCACACTATTTTCAACATCTAATTCCCTAACTCCGCAAATTTCACATCGTTTGTCGCCAGGAGTGGTATTCCGCTTTTCCCCCATTACTCTGTATGTTATGTGGCAATTCTTCTCATTTTCCCTCCAAAACTCACTTTCTCGAACGAATGTCGCTTAAAAATTTGCATATGTGCGGAAAAAGTAGTAACTTTGCGGCCGATTTTTTATGTGCGTATGAGTGCATGCGCGTGCATCGCACGCAAAGAAACGCGCGAGAAGAACGTATTAAGCCACAAAAAGCATTACTAATGAGCCAAACAATAAATGCAAATTGGAATCAGTACGAAGCATCCCTTCTTGTGGATGCTTATTGGCGCATTCGTAATGGAAAGATTTCAAAAAATGATGCAACAATCGAAGTGTCTAATCGATTGCGTCAAGCTGCAATATCAAAAGGTTTAACAATAGATCCGACATATCGAAACACAAATGGCATTTCAATGCAACTTGCTTCTGTTGAGTATACGTTAACTGACGGACTTCATGGATTGCATAGTCCAAGTAAGGTTATAGCAGATGTTGCGAATATGAGTTTAGATAGTCCGGAGGAATATGAAACAATTCTTGCAGAAGCGGAAGTAATGTATCCCTATGCGCCATCATTAGACCGAGAAGGCACTCCTGTCTTATTCCCCACAAAACAAGATATGGAAAATGATGGAATAAAAACGGAGTTCAAGATTAATCCGCATCTTCAGGAAGTACTTACTACAAAATTTAGACACGGTTTCCGTTTTTCTTCACATAATGAAAGAAAGCGTTTATCACATTTGTATCTTGATATTATTGGAGAACCTTTGGGAGAAATTAGTGATGACGAACTGTCTGCCTATGGAGTGATATATAAAGACATGCTGTATCTACCTTCTCAAATTTTAGACGAAGATAGTAAAATAGAATTGCTGAGCTATATTGCCGAATGTTTCGAGTCTGGCAATACCTTTATCTATTACTCTGTACTATACGAACATTTCAACCAAATGTTCTCTAATCAAAAGATGTTTGATGCAGAAATGTTACGTGAATACTTGAAAAAGTATGGCGATAGTGGATGGTTCTATAAAGACAATATGATAACGAACTCAGCAGAGTGTTCCGTAAATATTGCTGAGACAGTAGAAACTTTCATTAAGGAGTATGGCACAATTATTTCTTTTACAGAATTATGTAATGAACTTTATCACTTACCACGCGAAGTGATCATGCGGAGCATAGAACAAAAGCCGAATAAAATAATCTCTGGGGGCAGAGAATTATGTTTTCACATAGACAATTTCGATATAAATAAGTCGGACTTGCAGAGGGTAGAAAATAAATTAAGTTCTACTATTCTATCGTATGGTTATGCAACAAAATCAGATTTAATAGATATTATCAAAGCCACTACTCCCAATGTATGGGACAATAACATATCTCTTCGAGAGTTGGGTATTAGAAATTCTTTGTATGTTTTATTACAAGATAAATTCTCTTTCATTAGAAATATCATTAGCAGTATAGAGCATCCTGTAGATTCGAATTCAGCAATAGATTCATTTTGTAAGACTCACGACACAACGTCTCTAGCAGAGCTGAAAGCGTTCTGTTTAGAATGTGGTTCTGATTCTATTCGTTATGAAATAGCATACAACTATTATCTTCGCATTAATTATGATACATTTGTACACAAAAACACCATAGAGTTTGATGTTAATGCAATAGATGAAACTATAGAAAAGTTTACACAAAGTTCATATGTAAGCTTTTCAGATGTGGTACTAACATCATTCCCTCCCAGTCAATACCCTTGGAATATTTATCTGCTTGAATCCTATCTCGTTAGTTGTAGTGCAAAGTTCACTTTAGCACATGAAAGATATAATCAAGATAAAGTAGTCGGAGCAATAATAAAAAGAACATCCCACTATGATGACTATAGTAGTGTTATGACACAAATTCTTGCAGAGTCCGATATCGATCTAAATAAAACTGAAGCTTTGGAATTTTTAGTCGATAAAAAATATATAGCATTCCGCACTTTTAAAAACATAGAGAAAATATTAGTTAAAGCACAGGAATTAAGAAATAAGATGAATAAAAAATAATTATGTACTCATATACCTACGACAAAGAATCAGGAGGGGTATTGCTGAACACTACTCCGTTGGCATTTAGCAAAGAGCCACGTCCAGTATATTATCAAGAGATGGACACTCTTGGTTTTAATCAGCATTGGTCATATGCTAAAGATGACTCTGCCCCGTATATGTGGGCAGAAGCTAATGAATATTACTATCGTGGCAAATTAGTAGCCACTCTCAAAGGCGGTTCGCTTTATACAGCTCCAGAAGTAAATATTATTGATACTCCCGAAGAAAATAATGCGCCTCTCCGTTTCGTGGATATTGATATGATGGTATATAAAAATAAAGAAGTCCTCAATGGATTAGTACAAGATACCATCAAATTTATATACAACACATTCCTTGCATACAAAGATAAAGTTGATATATTCCACGTATCTTTTAGTGGAGGAAAAGATAGTGAGGTGGCTTTAGATTTAGTACAGAGAGCTCTCCCCCATAACGACTTTGTTGTGATCTTTGGAGATACAGGCATGGAGTTTTCTGACACATACGAAGCTGTAGAGATGGCAAAGAAAAGATGTGAAGACTACAACATTAAGTTTTATGTAGCAAAATCACACATGAAACCGTCAGACTCATGGAAACTATTCGGTCCTCCAGCTTCCGCAATTCGCTGGTGTTGTAGTGTACATAAGACAACTCCACAGTTGTTAACTATAAGGGAAATTGTAGGAAAGGAAAATTTCCGAGAAATGGCATTTGTAGGAGTTAGAGGCGATGAAAGTCTCCGTCGTAGCGGTTATGATTTCGTGTCATACGGTACAAAGCATAGAGGTCAGTATAGTTGCAACCCTATACTAGAATGGAATTCTGCCGAAGTTTATTTATATTTATACGCAAATCGTCTTCCTATTAACAAGGCATACAAAAAGGGAAATAGCCGTGCCGGTTGTTTAGTGTGTCCAATGTCAGCACGCAAGAGCGATTACATGAATCAACAATGCTATAAATCTGAAGCAGATCCATATTATGATATTATTCGTGAATTTAATGCGGTAGATAAAGGAAATGAGGCAAAACTAAGAAGTTATCTTGAGAATACAGGATGGAAAGCTCGTAAAAATGGACGAGACTTAAGTATAGCGAAAAAAGATTATGACGAAGCCACTACCAACGACGGAAAGTTGATCATTACCTTCTACAATCACGATAACAATTGGAAACAATGGATAAAGCCAATAGGGAAACTACTTGTCACAGATTATGACGACAAATACAAAATTCTATTTAGAGGTACAGAGTTTGATTTGGAAGTTTTACCGATAGAGAATGGATATTTAAAAGCTATTGTTAAAAATGACAAATCAAAATTAGGAATAGAATTCGTCAAAATGATTAGACGAGTTTTCCGGAAAAGTCATTATTGCGTTGGATGTAAAGTTTGCGAAGCAAATTGCAATCATGGCAATCTGAAATTTGACGAGGCAGGACATCTTCATATTAGCGACTCCTGCATACGCTGTGGACAATGTTTTGACATAGACACAGGTTGTCTCGTTTATAAATCACTATGGTTATCAAAAGGAAATGGAAATATGAAATCATCACTTGATAGTTATGCAACACACGCTCCTAAATTAGATTGGTTTAGCCAATTTATCAAATTAGAGAGCAGATTCTACACGGAGTACACGTTAGGAAATAATGAATTTCCTGCATTCAAAAAGTTCTTGCGAGACGCAGGTCTTTTGAGTAACAATACAGAGACAATCTTAGCCTCTCTACTACGTGAGCGTGGACTAGAAGACAAGCAGATATGGGCTGCTATGTATGTCAACCTTTGTTATTCTGCTCAAGTAGGTTGGTTCGTGCACAACTTTGATTTTGGAGAACCAATATCGCAGCAGTATATATCCGAAATCCTCGGCAACACAGAAGGAGTTAGCGCAAGTGCGGTTAAATCGGTTCCTAATTCTATTAAACGCATCTCGGCTCTCCCATTAGGCGAACTTGGCTTCGGCTTAATTGTAGATGCAGAGCGTAACAACTATAAGATTCAGCGAATGCCGTGGGGAAATCCGGACAACCTCGTTATATTATATAGTTTGTACCGCTTTGCAGAAGCTTGTGGTGGCTATTATCAATTCTCTCTAAGTCGTTTAATGGATACATCTGTGGATAGCGAAGGAATTAGTCCGGTACAAATGTTTGGCGTAGATTCTGAAACAATTAAACGCATTATTAATGGTCTCAGCGCTAAATATCCAGACTTCATTTCGTCATCATTTACTCTCGATCTTGATAATATTTCCTTGCGAGATGATAAATTTTCAACGGATGTACTTAACCTCTTTTAAACCTTGTTATAATCATGGCTAATAGTTATCGTCATTTTTTTGAAATAGATCCTGATTACTTTCCAGCGGTAAACGCTGATGTTATTAAGCACGACAAAGATTTGTGGAAGAAATTCTATCCACACTCTACATTTGTTGATTTGCTTAAAGATACAATAGGAGTTATCACACGCACTAAAAAATTAAACATTTGGGTAGAGGGAGCATATGGAACAGGAAAGTCCCATGCAGTACTCACTCTTAAACGATTATTGGATGCGTCAGAAGCGGAAACCAAAGAATATTTTCATAATTTTAGCTTAGACAACGACCTCCTTAATAAGTTTCTTAGTGCAAAGAATCAGGGGAAAGTAATAACCATTCATCGGTATGGTTCGTCAGCTATTCATGGTGATAACGACTTGTTTTTAGCTATACAAGAGAGCATTGAAGACGCGCTTAAAGAGGCGGGAATAACAAATATGGCTTCTTCCTCCATGAAGGACTCAGTCATTAAGTATCTATCAGACGAAGAAAACAAAAATAGCTTTGCTGTTTACGTGAATGGTAGTTACAAAAATCTATTTGCAGGAGCGTCCGTAGATGATATAATACACAATCTCTCTAGTTTTACCGGAGTCCCTTTATTAGAGTTAATGAGTAAGGTGTTCCGTGTTGCACATGAAAAACAAATTAAAGCGTTTACGCTTGATGACAAAGCCTTATGCGGATGGATAAAAGAAGTTATCAGCGTGAACCATCTTAATTCTATTGTATTTATTTGGGATGAGTTTACAGAATACTTCAAGAACAATTTAGATACTCAGACCGGATTCCAAACAATACTTGAACTGAGCGAAACTACGCCGTTTAGTTTCATTCTTGTTACCCATAAGAGCGAGGCGTTGTTAGCTGATCCAACGCAAAAGAGTAAGATTTTAGGACGTTTTAATCGCCCAACTCGCAGAATTGAATTGCCTGAGAATATGGCATTCAAACTTATGGGAGCTGCTATGCAAAAAAACAAAGATGAGGTGCTACGAGGAGAATGGGGAGATATAATAGCCGATTTATGTGACCGAACGGTAGAATCTCGCAAAATAGTAAAAAACATAGCTCAAATAGATGATGATACTCTACAAGGAGTTCTTCCGATTCATCCATACACAGCTTGTTTGTTAAAGCACATTTCGACTTCCTTTGAGTCAAACCAACGTAGTATGTTTGACTTTATTAAAAATGAAAATGGAGGAGAAAACAAGGGCTTCTGCTGGTTTATTGATAACTATGGACCTTACGACGAGAATCCACTTCTGACAATTGATATGCTATGGGGCTTCTTCTATGACTTAGGAAAAGATAGTTTAGCCCAGAATATTCGCATGATTCTTGACAACTATCCTCGCCTGAGCACAACGAAAAAATTGACATCCGAAGAAGAGAGAGTGTTAAAAACCATTCTTCTCATGCAAGCTATGTCTCTTGAGGTTAATGATGCAGTAGATATATTCTTGGCGACCGAAAAGAATCTTTCTAATGCGTTTGAAGGCTCTGATTTAGAAAATGAGGCTATTTCATGTGCAGAAAAATTGGTTCGAGATAATATCGTATATAAAAAACCAATGGGTTCTGATAAGTTTGTCTATAGTATTCTTACTTCAGAATTAGATAGCACAAAAATCAATGATTCCAAAAAGAAGTTTGAATCTACTACCACCAACTCGCTTATTTCGGAGGGTGCCCTGAGTGAATTTATCGAGTGGACGGATGCCCTCAAATTGAGATTCAAACCATATGAAGCATGTTTGGATAATTTTGAGTTGATTTCTTCCAAAGCAAATAACGATAATTCCACTTATGGGAAAATACCTGTTGTTTTATTATTTGCGAAGGATGAGCAAGAGGCCGCTATGTTAACACAAAAAATATCTGAATTCCGTTCTAAAAATCCAGATAGCATAGTTGTATTTGTCAATACGTCTAAGACCGTATTAGGAAAGCTTAAATTCGATGAATGGGTCGGATATAAAGCCAAGGCAGCAATATTTACAGGTAAGGACAATCAACAGGCTCAATATTATTCGAACTATGCGAATAACATTCTAAAGGACTGGAAACTTGCGATAACTAAAGGTCAATTTGAACTATCCTGCAAAGAATTAGCAAATACAGAATATCATCCTAATCTTGCGTCTATTATTGATGCGCTACGATCAATAACAGTTAAACGTTACCATCTATGCCTAGATCAATTCTCGGTTAATAATAACTTATGGATATGCACGACATTAAAACAAGGAGTAGAAAGTGCGTTACAAGAAGAATTGAAGGGAGTGTACAATTCTGGAAATGCAACAAACAAGCTGAATGTGGTTTTAGAATCAGTATGGAAGAAGCCCGCTTATTGGGAATCTATACCATTTTATAATATTTCGAAAATTAAGATAGCACTCAATCGCTTTGTTGATGAGCATTTAGAGAAAAATGGTCGTATATCAATCCAAGAGATATATGAATTCTTAAAAGTAGAACCTTATGGATTTATGCCATGTAACTTCTCCGCATTCATGATAGGTTTCTTGATGAAGGAGTACGTAAAAAGTGGCTCATTCTCATATAGCGATGATATATCAAGCGAGGAATTAACGGAAACGAAATTTGAAGAAATGGTTGACGAGGTTATTAAACTCGACAACACCCCAAATACCCGTTACCGCCAAAAATACATAGTAGCAGTTACCCCTGAAGAGAAAGCATTTTTCAACGCATCATCTAAGGCGTTTGACATATCACACCAGTATTGTACGTCTGTAGAGCATACACGCACATACATACGTAACAAGATGAAAGAATTCGCATTCCCATTATGGACTCTAAAATATGCAATTGAGGTAATAGATGGAGTTACTAAGGGGGAAGAATTGTGTACGTTATTAGAGCATTATTGCAACTTAGCAAATAATGTTAAGGATAATTCCGGTAAGTCAGATAACGACATAGCGATGGAAATTGGAAGAATCATCATATCAGATGAAAGCCTTATTGATCAATTATCCCTTGTGCTAACTAAAGAAAATTGCACACGAGGCATGGAATTATTCATAAAGGCTTATTATTCAGAACTACTATCCTTAGCAATAGATATAAATGACGGAGGTCAATATATCAATGTACTTAGAGAGAAGTTTGATGCAGATGCTGCCAACTGGGTCTGGAAGCAAGATACAGCTGAGAGCAAAATAAAGGAGTTGATATGCGAGTACAAAATAGCCAAGGCCACCTCTGAAGTTCTCCATAGTCCATGTAAGTCCTATAAAGACGCGTTGAATTTGTGGACAGCTCGTTGCAGCAATATGCATTTGGCTTATCATGTAATCAAAAATCATACAAGTCAAATAGATAGTTTGTTAGAGCGTTTATATTACCTATCTAAGTTATCAACCGCACTCACTACGCTCCAAAACGAAGCATTCTTACAAGAAATACAAAATCAAGGTAACGAATTCCTTAGATTGTATGCTAATCAATCAGAATACTTCAAGAAATCATGCGCAGATTTATTATCCGGTCTGTCTGATAACGACCAAGATAGTATATTTGGAAAGATTCCAACCAACTGTTTCACGATGGGTGAATCTGATTACAGGAATTGTGTTTCGGCTATTATCAAAGAATATCTTCAACAGCTTGACTCAATCTCGCTACGAAACCTATGGAGAGAGAATACAGGTACAGATACACCTTCAGCATGGTCTGAAAAATATAGAGTACCATTGCAAATAATGCTGCCAGAAGAAGAATGGAGTGATAACAAGCAATATTTCGCGTGTCTAAACGCATCTAATCCGGATAGTTCTACGACGAAAAAGGCTCTTTCCTATTTCAAAGCTTTTGCATACTGGAATGTACTAAGAGATGCGAATGCGCGAGATGAGGCATTCAAGAAATATATTATTAGAGATCGAATCGTTCTACTGGATGATATAGACTTGATTAAGAATTATTTGGCTGAGCATTTGTATGCAGAAGTATATGACTGGTGTCAGTCAACTTCACTCTCGAATAAGTTAGACGAGTTATTCAGAGATAAGTATATGAAAGACGGCTACAATAAAGCATTCGCCAAGATTGATACTATGAATCCGGATGAGGCCAAACAATATTTGAAAGAACTCATCAAAACCAATGCCCGAGTAGGTGTTGAAATAATACGTTCAAAGTAATATGACAATAGCAGAAGCATATAAAAAAGTCGATAAATACCTATCGTCCGAATCTCAAAGTCCAATAATAGTGGACTTACCTTCGGCGAAAGATTTATCTGAGTTTAAGACCCACTATCATGTTGGGAAAAATCGTTTTGTTGGCAGCTACAAATATGCTATCGCAGACAATCTTCCCGACATACCCAAGTTGCTTAATGCCGTATCATTATTGCCTGGAACAACATTCTTGACTGGGATTAGTGTTGCTCTAAAATTAAAAGGAGCCAAAGAGACAAAACGCTTTTTAAAGAACTTTATTTCCTTGGATACCCAAGGTAAATTGATATTAGTAACGGTACAATGTGCTGATTATCTCAAGTTTAGCGACCCGCGTATATCAGCCGCCAACAGGGTGTTAATCGTTTCTTCCGACACAAATCATCCCATAACAACATTATTATTCATATCAAAAAAACTAAAAAACACCTGTACCGTATATTCTGATGGTCTTGATAAGATGGTGGAATACTACGATCAATCTGCTGATATGGAATGTAATGTTGTAACTTCTAAAACAAAAAAAGATTTCCCATTATCCCTCATCCCTATTAGAGAACTTAACTCTAGTTTTGATAGTATAGTTGGAATATATTCTGCACTTAGTGGTATAGAAGAACAATGGGGAACATCTGAACAATGGGAATATTTAGCTAATACGCTCATTAAGCGCTCTAATTGGGATGATTTTCTTGTGTCCGAATATGCCGGAATACATAATTTAGCTAATTGTTTCCATCAATACTCATCCTACTCTCCTAATAAAAAGTGGGCACATTTCGTTTCGTTGAAGGTATGTGGAGTTAAGAATAACGAATATCTTTCATACGTCCTAAGTAAAACAGATAGATATGAGCATTTTATTCAAAATATCTACAATTTCATATTAGACTTTGATACGACTTATAAACATTTCAGGAACTTATATATAGAGAGAAGAAATATTCTCAAAAACGTAGCTGATGAAGGTGCTGCTAGTGAGTTTTGTAAAATCGTCAGTGGGAAGAACGAAAAGGCATTATACTACCTAACAGATTACACTTGGAGTGAGAAACGAATGTTGCTTTCGACTATTGCAAATTACAGAGACATTTATACAATAGATAAAGTACAGACTCTATTAACCGATGTTTCCCCTGATATCTCGGCATATCTTAAAAAGTTTAGGTTCAAAGAGGATATCTTTACTCATTATTTTGAGATGTATAAATATTGCAAAATTGCAAATAATATCTCAGAAGAAATGAAGGAGATTGTGAGCGAACAGGCTATAAAACGAGAGTACAATAAATATTTAGTTCCTCGCGCCTCAATTGTATCAAAATTATCAAAAGAAAATGCTCTTGTCTATTTCACGGACGCTATGGGCGTTGAATATCTTGGATATATTCAGGAGAAACTATATGAATTAGGACTTGTTGGTAATATTAAATATGGTCTATGTAATTTACCATCTATAACAAGTAAAAATAAGGAATTTGTTAGCGAATTTAATTTGTCTAACACCCCGATACGTGATATAAAGGCTATAGATGAGATAAAGCATAATGGCGTGATGTCATACAATTATGAAACAGAAAAGCTTCCTATCCATATATATTCTGAACTATCCGAGATACAAATGTTACTCAAACACGTGGAAAGCGATTTGTTGTCTGGTCAATATAAACGAGTATATCTAATCTCGGATCATGGAGCTAGTCGCCTTGCTGTGATAAATGAGCACGAAAACAAATGGGAAGTTGGCGAAAAGGGACAACATTCAGGGCGTTGCTGCCCAAAATCAGATATTTCAGAAAAACCGGAACAGGCAACAGAAGAAAACGATTTCTGGTGTTTAGCGAACTATGATCGATTCCGTGGAGGTCGCAAAGCAAATGTCGAGGTACATGGAGGAGCAACATTTGAGGAAGTTATAGTTCCAATTATTGAGATTACCTATCAGTCTGCTTCCCTTAAATGTATGATTGATCCTCAATCTGCTATTGTTACAGCAAGCTTTAAGAAAAATGCGATAGTACGTATTTATATATCAGAAGATTTTGAAGACGTTAAAGTTTTAGTAGAAGGTAAGTATTATGAAGCTCGCAAGACAGCGAATAAGTATTACTATATGGTTGAAATGCCTGATGTCAAGAAAGCGGGAAAGCACACGATGGATGTCTATGTAAATAATAGTATTATCGCCCAAGAGCTGACATTTGAAGTCAAGAAAGAAGGTATTAACGAACGTAAATTCTTTTAATCATATATGGAAAAGAAATTGAGAGAATGCTTTGAGGAGATGGTGGTTTATAAAGACCTCAAAGAAAGTAACTTTTTCAAATCACTAAGTTTACCATCATTTTTACGTGATTGGCTATTAAAAATGTTTGAAGATGAAGATGGTAAATTCGATATTAAAGAGATTACCGATTTTGTCCACACGTATATTCCCTCAAAAGCGGAGTGGACAGCAGTAAAGAACCGTATAGTGGTAGAAAATGAGCATGTTAAGATACTTACGCGTATCTCTGTAGATATTGACATTAAGAATCAAGAAGTGACTTTTTCCTTACCAGATTTTGGGTTGTCGAACAAAGATACCATTATCGAATCAAGAGTTTGGAATATGTGTCAAGATGAATTGATTAAAGCGAAAGAGACATGGGGAATAGTAGAACTCGGCTATAGATATCCTGATGACGTTTTGAAGCTGAAAGGAAAAATAAAACTACTCAGCTTCCAAAATTTCTGTCCGTACGATATAGATCTGGATTATTACAAAAATATTCGAAAGGAATTTGATATTCACGAATGGATTGATGTTATTCTAGGCGCAATGGACTATAATGCCTCCGGCTATAAAGACGAACATGAGAAACTATCCATGATTCAACGAGTTCTTCCTTTCGTTGAAAAACGTCTTAACTTAATAGAGTTGGCTCCTAAAGGAACAGGAAAATCTTATATATTCGGAAATATAAGTCGATATGGTTATCTATCAGCAGGAAAGATGACACGTGCTAAATTGTTCTATGACTTAGGACGTAGAGAAGATGGTCTTGTCTTCTTCCATGACTATATTGCATTTGACGAAATCCAAAAGGTAGAATTTGACAATCCTGCCGAAATGACTCAGACATTACAAGGTTACATGGAGCAAGGTACTGTCAAAATAGGAGACAAAAATGATGTTGCAGATGCAGGTTTTGTAATGCTTGGTAATATTGATCAGGATAAAATGGATGAATTCCAAAATATGTTTGACTCTCTACCTCTTATCTTTAGAACAAGTGCTTTAATGGATCGTATTCATGGCTTCATCAAGGGATGGGATATACCTCGTATGAATGAAGGCCTCAAAATATCCGGCTGGGCGCTCAATTCGGAGTACTTCACAACTATTCTCCATCTTCTACGTGATGATGCGTCTTATCGTGCTATTGTAGATAGGATTGTAGAGTATCCATCAGACGCAGACACACGTAATACAGAGGCGGTTAAACGTATAGCCACAGCATATTTAAAGCTTCTATTTCCACACGTACGTTCCGAGGAAGATATAAACGTGCGCGAATTCCAACAATATTGTCTGCGTCCCGCGGTTAAGATGCGCCAAATCATCCTGCGGCAAATGGGTATAATTGATGAACAATATCGAGGTAAAAATATGCCGGCGTTTTCAATTCGAGATATTCATGAAGAACTCTAAAGAATGCATATCTTGCGGGAAGAAGAATCTCGACAAGAATACCATCGGTATTAATAAGAAACTGCTGGGGGAAGATATAAAAAACTACTACTGCATAGATTGTTTGGCTTCATATTTAGGTTGTGATGTTGAAGACATCTACGCTAAGATAGAAGAATTTAAGTCTGAAGGATGTAAATTATTCGTTTGATGAATAAGATGATATATGCTGATAATGCTGCTACTACAAGGTTAAGTGATGCTGCTCTGCAAGCTATGCTGCCTTATATGCAATCTGAGTATGGCAATGCGTCACAACCATACTCCTTTGCTCGTGCGCCTAAAGCAGCCCTTGCAAAAGCGCGTGAAACAGTTGCTAAATGTATAGGAGCTTTACCGGAAGAAATCTATTTTACTTCTGGAGGAACTGAAAGTAACAACTGGGTATTACATAATAATATCCTTAGTGGTAGTGAAGTATTAGTATCTGACATAGAGCATCATTCTGTACTAAATGCAGCTAAGGAAGCTGAGATCCTTGATCATTATCTCCCGGTAGATGACGAGGGAATCGTGTCGCCAACAACATTAACCAATGCCATCTCTGACAGGACGGCTCTCGTTTCTGTCATGATGGCGAATAATGAAATTGGCACTATTGAACCTATTGCGGAATTGGCGGCAATTGCACACAAGCATAATTGTTTATTTCATACTGACGCAGTACAAGCTGTAGGTCATATAGATATCAATGTGCACGAACTTGATGTTGACTTCTTATCAGCATCTGCTCATAAATTCAACGGTCCAAAAGGTGTGGGATTTCTGTATATCCGTAAGGGTGTAATGCTTCATCCTTTGATTTTAGGAGGCGCACAGGAGTCTAACATGCGAGCAGGGACAGAAAATGTAGCGTCTATCGTGGCTATGGCTGTGGCATTAGAAGAAAATGTGCTTCATTTACAAGAGAACAGGAAACATCTTCGTCAATTGGAAGAGTGTTTCTTTGCTCAACTTACAGGGGAGGGCATTAAATGCCACCGTAATGGAGCACTTAATTCTATACCAGGGAATATAAGTGTATCGTTTGACGGATTAAGCGGAGAAGCAATCTTACATAGGCTGGATTTGAAAGGTATAATGATTTCTACTGGCTCTGCATGTGATAGCAAAGATACTCAGATTTCCCACGTCTTGAAAGCAATTAACTTGCCAGAATGTCTTGCAAAAGGCACAATTCGTATATCGTTTGGAAAATTCAACACGCAAGACGATGCCATTGCCATAGCAAACGCTCTCGCGCAAATAGCAAAGTAAGGCGTAAATGTTAATATAATAATTTCAGATATAACTATTATGGAATTTCGAGCGTTTAGTCGTGGTGACTTAAAATATCAAATAGAGTATACTCCCAATCAGAGAAGATGGAAAGATAACTATGTTGGTAAGAATAATCCCATATGTGATGAGGAAAGATGGTCGGAAGAAATTAAATATTTCGAAAAGGGAAAGTTGTCTGAAAAAATTAAAGCATTACCTACTGATACTGGTGGGATATATATGTTTTATCTTAAAGGCATTAATCTTCCATTCCTAGAACACTATATCCTGTACATAGGGCGAGCACAATATACAAATGATGAAAATATTAATCTCAGAGCGAGACATTACGTTTACGATAAAAGGGAATTAATCAAGTCAATGTTTTCTTTATGGAAAAATGATATCTACTACAGATACTATCCTGATACTGATAATGAAATCATAAATAAAAATGAAATATGTTTGATACGTGCGATTGTCCCGCCGTTCAACACAACTATCCCAAATAAAATTCAAAAGGAACCAGAAATTAAAGCATTCTAATATGATAATTCCGGCAATTCGAGGCTATATAGGAACAACAGTGTACTATATCGCAAACATGACATTCAAAGATGTGGCACGACTAGTTAACCGACGCAATTCGGATGAATTGTATAAATCCAGACCTTTGCGCGAAGCGTTGCAGCGTTCATTGACAGATAACTATATTAAAATTAAGGAATATATACTTAATCACAAAGACCATTTCTTTAATGCGATGGTTTTGGCTGTGTATGGTGGTAATCCAATGTGGGAGGAAGTAAGATATGAAATAGGTGATACTATATATGAGAATGTGGGATTGCTTAAAATGGATGGTGAGGAACAGATATTCCCAATAGATGGACAGCACCGGTTAGAGGGCATAAAGAGAGCACTTCAAGAAAGTGATAAATATGCGAATGATACTATCCCTATTATACTGATTGGGCATGAATGTTCTCCTGAAGGAATGGCGAAATCAAGACGAATCTTTTCAATACTCAATAGGTATGCGAAGCCAGTAAGAAAAGGGGATATTATTGCATTAGACGAAGATGATATAGTGGCTATTGTTACTAGAGAGTTACTTGAAACATATCCGTTATTTAGTGAGAACCGTATCAAAGTCAGCAATTCTAAATCTATTCCTTTAAGCGATAAGGTAAGTTTTACAACATTAATGACTCTATATGATTGCCACGATGAATTATTAAAAGTATTTATATATAAGAACGAACATAAAGTGCTATCTTCTGACAAACTGAATGATTTTAAACGAACCCGCCCTCAAGATGGTATTATCGAATCTTATGAAACATTTGTCGTTAGCTTTTGGAATACAATGAGAGCTAATTTTGATGAGTTAAATAGATATATTCAAGATAATTCAGAAACTCCTGCATCGACCTATCGTCCGCAAGGAGAAGGAGGTAATTTATTATTCCGTCCAGTAGGATTGTATCCGTTAGTTATGTCGATATGTAAGGTTTTAATGCATTCTACAATGTCTACGGAAGAAGTCATTGCTAAGTTCGCAAAGATTATTAATACGGATGTTTCATCTTGGGAAACCATTCTATGGGATAATATATCCAAGAAAATGGTTATGAGGAATCGTTCGTTATTGTATTATTTATTGATAGAAATGTTTGATTCTCATATCTTAAATGAAAAGGAGAAGGGTAAAATGATAGACAGGTATGCTTTAATATTTAATATGAATAGAGTCCAAGCGGAAGAAGCAATTAAATCAAAGTATGAGGATCTATGATGATAAAAGAACTTATATGAATAGCAGCACATGAGTAAGAGAATTCTTATATTGGAGGCATGTGGAAGTGCCGATGAGCCCCATGAATGCAATGGACTATGTGAGCAAGTACAGATGTATGGGATTGAGCATGTCTGCAAATGTGTACATGACAATGATGAGTTAGATACGATTCTCTCATCGAATGGACGATTCGATTATATTTATCTTAGTGCTCATGGAAATTCAGAAGGTTTTGCCAGTGAGGATGGTAAAGTTGATATGAGCTGGCAAAATCTGGCTTCGTTACTTTGCGCAACTGATTGCATGAAAGATGAGAGTATTTTGATGCTGTCTTGTTGCCGAGGTGGTTTGATGGAAGTAGCATATGAGATGTTTTTGACATGCCAGCATATATGCTATGTTCTTGGCCCGAGGCAAAGTTTGACTTCAGCAGACATGCATATATGCTTCGGGATTTTCTTGTATAACATGGAAATCCGGGGTTTAGATCCTGTCGTGGCTTGTGAAAAGATCCGCTTGGCAACAGACCAACGTTTCTCTTGTTACGACCGAGAGGAAGAGAGTATAAGCCTTATGAATTACAATGAAATGTATCACGCGCATCCATTCGATTAACATATACTTGCTGGGTTACCTTTAGCATGTATCTTTTTTTTGATGGTTTGTATCTTGGCTTGTGTCTTTTCATCCTGTTCCCCTCACCGGCTTGTGTCTTTTCATCCTGTTCCCCTCACCGCACTCCTCACATATGGCTTGTGTCTTTTTTGCTGCCAATTCTTGATGATTTTTTCAAAAAAAAGACACATGCTATTGCGCACGTCAAAATATTTTACTACCTTTGCACTCGTAAACGCACAGCAATGATAAATGAAGATCGAGGAAGCGATAACATATGCCATTATGTCGGATGGTCATGGGAAGACGACCAATCAGATAGCCGACGCAATCAACCGCAACGGTTGGCATATCCGCAAGGATGGCAAGCCTGTTACAAGTGCCCAAGTCTATGCGGTAATTTGCCGCTATCCCTCAATCTTTACTAAAGAAGCCGGACGGATTAGTGTAATGTTATGAAAAATGTAATTAATCGTGCCTATGGCTAAGAATATAGAACAAGTCA
>Ga0247611_10002694_pt1 | contig 27891 bp, 19 predicted proteins | sample 177DNAGHGhighgp2_FD_192422 | JGI IMG/M metagenome (GOLD analysis project Ga0247611, IMG submission 192422) | Sheep rumen microbial communities from Palmerston North, Manawatu-Wanganui, New Zealand - 1770 DNA GHGhigh gp2 | ecosystem: Host-associated > Mammals > Digestive system > Stomach > Rumen... | reverse complement strand
CAGCTTGCCCAAGGCGCCGTCAACAGATTCCCTATAAATTGAACTGTCGGTCGCCATCCACGAGTTGCTCAATCCCTCAGTGCCGTTACCGAGCCCGTTCACGTACTGCATAGTATCAATGTCGTCGGACACGTCATAAGTATTGTTGGAATTAATCAGCTCATCGCACGTCTTCAGAATTGTAAATCCGAAATTGTTGAGGAACTGAGGACTATCCAGCGGCACCTCGTAGAGATTAGACAATCCCGTATCCGACTTCAGCTTCACGGTAATATTCTCGTTATCGTTCGGATAGAACAATTCGACGAGCATATCGTGGTCACGACGATTAATGATGAACTTGCAGTGAGTCTCCTTCATATCGATGCTGGAGAGGTTCATTCGCATGCCGCGATAGTTGGTATTGGTAACGGCCTCGGTAAACACCTTCTTATAAAGGTCTCTGGTCGTAATCAAATTCTTACCGTAGGTCAACGGCTTATTCTGCTTGTATTCGCGGGTATCCCAGTCCTCGCTATCCTGTGGCTTGCTTACCGGCTTCGGTGTCTGCTTGGTCATCATCTTGATAACCTTAGTCTTGGATGGCACTACCGGACCGCTCTCTGTCGAAACATAAACCAGTTCCTTCATGGTCTGGAGTAGCTTGTCTCTGTCAATACGTGTACCCATGGGTCATTCCTACATGTGCTTGCATGCAGTTTATACGATATGCAAAAAAGCGATCGACCGAAGCCGACCGCTTTCCCATGTCGAAAACAATATCTACTGAACCAGGTCAAACTGGGAGTGAGAACCGGCAGAACATTCAGCCGCGCCCATCCACAGCACCATCGGATTGTCCGGGTCGGCACCCGGTACGAGGGAAGTCGCCTTCAGAGACATCTGCTCATTGCCCTTGAAGGACGCATAGGTGATATCAATATCGTACTCTCCACCAATGCCTTTCATATAGTTGAACAACTGGACGGGGAATACAGTGACGTTTCCAGGACGGAAAATCTTCTTGACCATCATCATATCCAGCCCACGAGTACACGTCGCCGGAACACAGTAGGTAATCTGCTGGGACATCTTGCCCTTGATGTACAACTTGATACCGCCGTCGTCAATTACCAGAGTAATGAACTCACACGTAGGCACTGCACGGAGCTTCTTGGCGAAATCCGTAACCATCTCCTCAGAAAAGTGCATCTCACCGATCTTGGTCATCGGGTCGTTATCTCGCGTATATGGGATATGCGTGTGAGTCTCCTTGAAGCAGCTTGGGTCAGCTGTAGGCGTACGGCAAGTAATGCCACCGCCGGAAAACTTGATATACTCGTACTTCCTACCGGTGATGGAAGTATCTACCGTAAGTTCGGCAGTTCCGCGACGCGGGAAATTCGCAAGTTCGGCATACTTCACAAACTCGTTCAGCGAGAAAATATTAATCCTCTTGGTATCAAAGTCCAAGTCGGCTGCCGACGCAGCAAGATGCGTAAACATTGCCGCCGCCGGTATATTGATGTGATTGCCTGGAAGACGACCCTTCACGTCCCCCTTGAACATAATGGTACAGCCAGCCTTCGTAATGGTGCTGACGCTCTTCAGCAAGTCATAGAACTGCTCGCTAAACCGAATTCCTACAGAATTTTCATTAGTTTCCGACATAGGTATAACCTCTGTGGAAAATATAGCACAAAGCTATTTCAGATTCAACTCGTCATTAGGGACTATAATCTTGCCGACATCCATCAACTGGGGCTCTATCCGGTTCCATTCCATCTGGGTGAAAGGGAAGTTCAAGTCACTGCACCAACTAGAGTCAACCTCTATCTGCATAACCTTCACGCCAAGTCGGCGCATGACCATAGACACTACATATGGTACACATCCGCGACCGTCGCCCAGCGTGTACAACCGATTAAAGTCTCGCAGACATGACATATAGCCTCCGCGAACGGCAACGAACGGCCCGTCAAGCACGGCTACCTCGTGCGAACCAGTAACGCCCATAGTACCGGCCACGCGCTTACTGTACAGCGCATTGCTGGAAGAGAACTCACTGTACATGCCATAAGTATTCGGACAGCGCATCCACGTACCATCAGGCAAAATGTACTCGTATCCGAACGGCGCAACCGCGCCAACATCAGAAGGCACCTCGTTCAGTTTCTCGATGAAGGACGGATCGTAAATACTGGACGACGTATGCGCAAGAACAATCCATGACGGAGTAACATACGGCTTGATATTTATGACTGACTGGATAGCGCGAGATATATTGAGGAAAATCGACATCTGGGGATTGCGCTTCCTACGCATGCTTACCGGCTTGTCGCTCGCAACAAACACAACCTCGTCGCGCTTGCCCAGAGTCTGCTTATAGATTATCGGAGCATTATTGGACTTTCGCCGATAAAGAATAGTGACAACGCATGGTGTCTTGCTAGCCTGCAATATCGTCTTGTTGTCTACGACAATACGGTTCTGCTCTTCCAGGCCAAGCAGCTTGCGCATCTGGTTCTTTTCGCGAATCTTCTCGTACCGCTTCTTGTACGCCTCCTGATGACGCTGTTCCATGCGCAACTCATTTTCGTGCATCGCCGCCTTGAGAGCCAACTCAACCTCGTCAACCACCGGCATCTCAGTAACCCTTTCCAGCGTACGCTTGTACCTCGTCTTCGCGGCATTCTTCGCAGCCTTGTGCCTCTTGCGCCGTTCAGTACCCTTTTTAGTCTTGTCGAGGGCTTCCATGTGTTTCTTGCGGTATTCCGATATCTCAAACTTGGGATCTACTGTCGCGCCGGACGCGATGACCGCATCGACATCCTCCTGGAGCCAACCCATCATCGGACAAGCAATCCAGCCCTTAGTCTTAGCGATTTCCACATTCTTCTCGGCGTACTCCTCCGGAGTCAGAATCAGAAACTCATTGGGGGTGCGTGTATTACGAGCGCCAAGCGACACGACTACACGGCACTTACCATCTATCAAGTTATCAATCCAGTACTCGCTCTTGTTGAACTTGTTGCGGATGGCTTGGCGAGAATAGTAGATACGTCCGGCATTGTAGTACTTGCGGTCAGCCATCAAGTTGTATACGCGGTCAAGTTCTTCCTTAGAATACAAGTTCATGACATGGTTCTTGCGTCGGCCTATCTTAATCTGTTCCGGATGAAGCAACTCACTCAACGGAGCCATTCGCAACGCACGGTCAGAAACCTTCATGTACACGCTGGCCAACGCGGTAGACATCTTTTCCGGCCACGGAGTCTTACGAACAATCTTGTGCGCCTTCCGCTTGTACTCGTTCAGTTGCCAGTTGGCAAACTGTATAAGATTCTCCTTGGTAATCCACCGGAAACGCTTGCGCCCAGTCCTTGTATGCACCCAGTAGACAATATCCAGATGCCCCCTAGCGCAATGCGCACGGAGACTGGCCGGCGTAGTCTCAAGAAATATCGCACTATCGCGCAAGTTCATAGTCTTCGGCAGATATTCCAGCATCTTCGTCGGCACATAGTTCTTCAAGAAATGCTCATAGTCACGATAGTAGACAAACTTTCCGAACCGGTCAGCCGGCTGTTCCTTGAGCAAGCCAGCACGCACAAGACTATCGTACTTCTGGTTATGTACACCCAAGTCAGTCATGATTTCCGCCCGTCTCAATTTAGCGAACGGATGAGTCTTCGTCGGTGGTTCAAGATTGGCGGCAGCCAGTTTCCTCATGCAAGTGTCGTACTTGTATGTCTTGCGATGCCAGAAATCGACCTTGTACGGTATGTCGTCAAAGAACTTCATCTTGTGCAAGTCTTCGACTGGCCGGTCAAGATACTCGGCTATCGTCAACGGAGTAACGAACTCGTCCGGAACTATGGCTTTCAACGTATCATGTTGCATCAGAAGAAAACCTCCACCTTCTGGCGAGCAGCCATCTTCTCCAGCATCTGGCGGCGATTCTCACGCTGTTCCTTTTTCTTGCGCTCGGCAATGTCACCATTCTTCAGCATGAACAATATCAACGCGCCTTCCGGCGACATGCATCGCTGTCCAAGAAAGTCTGAACACACATAGCCGTCCTTATCAACCGGCATCTCGCCAGACAGTACGGCACCATTTACGTCCTTCTCCTTTATTCCGGACCAATCAAACCACTTGTACCCTTGCTTCACGGAGGAAATCCTAGCCAGTTCACCGGGCTCGTCGTTATCCCATAGTACGGTACAGTTATCCTTATGCTCGGCTATCTGCGGATTGTCCGCAATGACCTCGTCAAAATGGGAAATACCGCCCATGGCTATAGAATTACGGATGAACGTAGAGTCAATCGTACCTTCCAAAATATAGAACGGCTTGGTCACGTCCAGGAAGTCAATGTTATACGCTTGCCTCTTGACACCCTCAAAGTTACGGTATCGCAAAGGATTGTCCGGATCAAGCGCACGAGCGTCAAACTGACACCATGAGCCGCCGTACCGGTAGAACGGAATGATGAGCCGATTCTTGAACTCGTTTCCGACCGGCACGCCCTTGTCATTCAATATCGGTGCGCCAAGAATGTCCTTCTTGATGAACTGGTTACCTTCCTGGCATACAAACCACTGGTCATACACCTCTTGGCGTATCTTTCTTTTCTTGCAGAACTCTACAGCCTTCTCCGCCAGCGGATGATGGTCAAGAAGCGAAATAATCTCGCCGTCCATGAACGGCAACTCGGATTTCTTCTTCGGCTCGGTAGGCTTCATCCGTTCTTCACGGTCGCTGTCGTCAAAACCAAACAACACGATACGGCCATACGCCGCGTCGTCATTCTCCTTCAGGTATTTCATCATGTGCTGGCTATAGCCACACTTGTAGCACTTGAACAGCCAGGTATCCCGGTATACGTACGCTTTCTTCTTGTTGGGACGGTTCATGTCACCGCAGAACGGACAAACAAAGTTGTAGTAGTCCGCACGCTTCTCCATCGCATATCCACCGAAATGCGACTCAACCGCTTCCTCTAGCGCTGTATCGGGAATATTCTCGTACGAAAAGGACATTGCTTACCTCATATTTAACGGCGCTCAATGTTAGTCGAGCGCCGTTAATAGAGTTTCTTACATGAAATCTATGGCTTAGAACGGAAGCTCGGTATCGTCGTCATCGCCTTCTGGCAACTGATTGGACATCGGAGCCGCCTTCTTGGCAGCCATAGGAGCCGGCTTAGCAGCGCTCCAGTTACCAGGAGCAGACTTGGTTGCCGGTGCGGATGCAACCAGTTCATCGTCAGCATCAGGTTCGCGAGCCGGAGCCGGATCAGCCTCCATGCCTTCGGCAAGGAAGTCTGCGCCAGACACCTTCGTGGCCGGACGAGCGTAGTTCGGATTGGCGGCACCGCTGAAGCTCTGTGCTTCACCAAACGCCTGTTCGCTATAGCCATTACCATTGTTGTTACGAGCAGAAGACACCTTCTCGATGAACTGACGCCAAGTGGCTTCAGCCGCCTCTTCGGTCGGAACGTCGGCAAGGTACTGCGTCAAGTCATGGCAGTTGTTGAGGATTTCAAGCATCTCGTCCTTGGTATCGGCGAGAGGCGTGGAATCAGCGACATAGTCAGAACCGTCGTAGGAAGTCATGCTCTTCACGGCATCCCAGCTGACGATGACACCGAAGTCAACGCCCTTCGTGGGAGAGTGCGGAATGAACTTACGCTTTTCCTTCTTCAACTTGGCGAGAGCGCCCTTGGCCGGTGCGTCGTTCGCATTCTTGGCATCGTTATCGACGCTGTCGTCGAACGGTGCGCGAAGAGTGCGTTCCACGGCGTCGCTGTGGCGCCAGACGAGAACCTTGCCATTGTTGGCCGGCTTGTTGTCGTCTTCGCGGACGAGAATATTGGTGAACCATTCCGGACGGGAACCCATACTAGACCACACCTTGAGATGCTTGTCGCCCTTCTCGTAGGTCTTTTCGAGTTCGTGGTAGCGGTCCCAGACTGCACGGCAGATGGGGCAGTCCTGGCCCGGAGTATTACGGCAGCACTTCACTTCCATGTGAATGCCGTTGAGTCGTAAATGGTGGTAGAGAACCTTGACGCTTGGATAGGTCTTGTTCTTTACGCCTTCAATGCCTTGCGGGAGAAGACGGATGATTGCGCTGTAGCTGGGGTTGCGCTTGCTTACGCTAGGCTTCCAGCGAATCGGGTCTACAGACCCTGCAGCCGAAGTGGCTTCTTCGAGGTTGGACACGGTGTCGATGTCTAGGTCGAGGAAATCAGTGTTGTTATTTGACATGGGATTACTCCTTGGATATCATGGGTTTTCTTTGGTTTAACTAGGGTTTCAGTGGTTTCGGTATAGCCGGTCCACCAACGGCTGAAATATTAGAAAGAATAAATTTGAAATGCAACTCGGCGAAATTAGCGGTTTTTTAATGGATTTTCCTCATTCTGTCTTCAGTTTATCAGATTTGTCATGTGCCAACAACTGCATCGCGTCGTATCTCTTCAACGCGGAATCGACTTGTTCCTCCAGATTTTCCGGCAATTCAAAGTCGAGGTCGTCAAGGTGGGCATCCTTCAGCGCGGTAGTGACCTCGTCCATCAACGTGTCAAAATCCCACGTCAACTGCTGGGAAATCACGTTGTTAATTACGCAGAGGTCAGAGAACTTTGCAGCATCGCCGACCAGCTTCTCATTCTCGACCACGTTCGTATTGTTCGGATCGTAGTCATCTGCAATATGCAATGAACCGTCTTGGTCAATACGGAGAATACCGGCGGCTTCCTCGTCGGTCATAGCCTTGGCGTCGCTTACTTCTTCGTCATCACGAGCATACTCGTCGGCACGCTGCATGTAACTCTTACCGATGAACGGATTGCGCTTCTGGTTCTCTACCAACCACTTCTTGTAAGCCTCAGTAGCAACCAGCACACCAGTACCGGCGCCGCCAACATTAGTGGAACCCATATTGACAATGGCGTTGACCAACTCGTCACGCTTTTCCTCTGTCGCCTTGTTCTCCTCGGCAACGTCGTCCTCGTGCTTGGCCAATATCTTCTTGAATGTTCCGCCAACCTTAAAATGCGACATAATTCACCTACTCGTCTAGTCCAGCCAGTATGAAAGCCTCTTCTTCCGGATTGTCCTCGGTCAGCTTGTCCGCGTAGTCGCTTGACAACTGCATCGGTTCATCAAGACCCAGGTCCGGACTGTCCACCATGACGGCGGCACGCTCGATATCGGCCTCGGTAGCGGATATTCCGTTCTCCTTGGCAACCAACAGCTTGATGTCCATGTCCAGCATGGCCGCCAACTTGGTAGCGTCGACCATAGTCTCGATAGCGACGAGGATAGCCATCATACCGAAATTCTTCTTCTTGAACTTGTTGTACATCCACCAGATACCGGCATTGAGCTTCTCGCTGTACTTCTTCAGCGTAGCCTCCGGCATCGTCAAAACCACGCACGCATCGCCATCAAAACGAGGTGTCTTCAAGTACTCGTTGAATACTCGAAGGATTTCCTTGTTGCTGGTGTTTTCCAGCAAAATTGAGTCAAGATTCACCTGGTCGGCGTCGTCTTCCTGTAGATATTTGTCCAATAAAGCCATAAATAGTCTCTTTGTTCACCCATCTACAAATTACATCAAATCAGTTGACTGGCCATATCCGACATGCTGGCGAGCTTCTCCAGTTGCTTATCGTCGAGTTTTGCGCCTCTAGGAGCTCCACCTGGACGCCCACCGGTACGGCCAAACTGTTGGTTACCACCGTTAGCCTCAGCCGCCATCTGTACTTGGGTACGGAGTTCCAGTTCGGCAGCGAGATCCTCCTGGGTAGCATCATACCAGCGCATCGTGTTGAAATCGTACTTAGTGTAGAACGGAACTTCATTCTCGCCAAAGCGGTTCTTCTTGACGAAGTTAGCGTACATATTAAGCTTCTTCAAGATGTCGTCACGTGTAATCGTAATCATGATATCCGCAGTCTCGGCAAAGCCGGCAGAACCAGACACAGACTCCAGACCGGCGTCAAGGCGAGAATAACCAGAACGGTTGAACTGAACAGCGGATATACCGGCCATATTACGGTCAATGCACATCTCGCGCAATTGTTCGGCCTTCTCTTGACCGTCCAGATACATATTCTCAAGACTACGACGGCTATGGTTCGGCTTCATGATGCCGATATAGTCAACCACGAGAACGTCCGGATTCTTCTTGTAAATCGAATAGAACTGGTCAATGCGTGCTTCAATCTCGGACGGAGTAGTAGTCGTCTTCATACGGACGACCTTCAACCGTCCAAGCTTCTCTACACCAGGAACCTTCGTATTCTCAATCAACGCACGACACTCGTCAACTGAAAGGTCAGCAACTTCGTACTGGGCGACTCCAGTCAAGTTGGCTGCAAGTCGGCGCCATACATATTCTTCGGAAAGTTCCAGAGAAATGTAAAGCACGTCATAGCCGTAACGGATGAAGTTACACGCCTCTGAGCCCATCACAAGCGACTTACCCACGTTAGGCTGACCTACGTAAAGCGTCATCGTCTTGCGCGGATATCCACCCGAGTTCGGGTCAGTCTTATTCTGTGCCGTAAATAGGTTGATTGGCCCGATTGCCGAACGGATTGGATGGGACATTTCCTTCAACCTACGCTGGGCTTCCTCGATATCGTCAACCAAGTCAAGACCTAGGCCAATATGCAGGCTGTAATTCAGCGTATCCCTTAACTTCGGTAACAAATCACGCACGGAATCCGGGTCATTACCGTACAATGCCTTAGCAGCTTCCCTCAACACATTTTCTGAGGCACGTTCATGATAGAAGCTTTCAAGCATAGTCACGACATAGTCCGGCTTCATATAGGGAATGTCGGCATTGCATATCAATAGAAGTTTCTGCCTCGCCTCCTCGCCAAAGCCGGTGTTACCCAAACCTACAATCAACTCTTGCGCTTGCGGTCTACGATTGTACTTCCTAATGAACTTGCGGATAATCGATACTATAGTCTTGTTAGTCTGATCTGCATACAACGAATCGTCCAAAAACGCAATCATTTTCGGCGCAACAGATACGTCCGTCAGATAGGTACGGAGTACCAGGTCTTCCCTCGTCAAATCATAAACAGCAGGCATACATCCTCTAAATACAGAAACTAAGCGCACCTCGTGGGTGCGCCCATTTTACTAGTCCTCGGCGTTCTTGTCCTCGTCGGAAATAGCATCAGCCAAGTCAGACGAGAGTACTGCCGTCTCCGCGTCTATCTGAGCCTTCTTTTCCTTCGTAGCCTTCTTAACTTCAGCCTCGTCAATGTCGAGACCTTCATCGTCTTCTACGAGGCGAGGCGGACGGAACTTGTAGGCAGTCTTAACGTACTCATCAATCTCGTTGAGAATTGTACCGAGGCCCTGCTTGGTAGTCATCATCTTCATCGTGCCAACAAACCACTGGTCGGGCGGAAGCTTCGGGTCCTTGATGACGAAGCAGTCCTTCTGCGTTGTCTTGCCGGTCTTTTCCTTCGGTTTCTGGAGGTTGGGGAACTTTTCCTGGCTATACTTTTCCACCAAGCCGGCATTCTCGGCAAGCTGTTGCAATCCGTAGTAACGGTTCAGACCGTGGTCATAGTCAAGATAGATGGGGCAAGCGAGCTTCTGCTTCACTAGACGGCTCTTGAACACTGTCGCGTTGAGAACGACACCCTCAATCTCGCCGTCCTTACTAGGCTTGGAGAAGGTCTTATGAAGACTGAGAATGATGGAAGTGCTGAACTTGGCGCCTTCACCGCCGGCAATCTTCTGCGGGTTGCCGTACATCGTGCCAGGATCCATGTAGATATGGTTCGTGATGAACATCGGAATGCCGAGGTTAGCTGCACGGTTAGTGATGGAACGGTACATGCCGGCCAAGACCTTGGCCTTCGTCATGTCCTGTTTCAGTTCACCCTTGGTGGCATCGTCAATAGCCTTGTTGGTAGAAAGGTTACCCTGAGAGTCAAGAAGGATAGCCACCTTGTACTTCAGCTCAATGCTGTTGCCACGGTCAATCTCCAAGTCCTTGATAATTCCGTTGACGGAAATGAAGAAATCTTCGACGGTAGTAATTTCCTTGATAAGACGATACTGACCGGGAATGAAGCCGTTCTGCTCTTCCAGATCCTCTTCGGTAGTTTCACCTTCGGTATCGTAGTAGAATATGTAGTAGCCCATCTGCTGGAGCTTCGCGGCGAAGTTGTTCTTGCCGATGTAGGACTTACCAGAACCCTGCTCGCCAGCCACCATCACGAACCTATTCAGCGGAAATCCACCGAACAGAGTACCAGATAGTAATGCGTTGAATGCGTAGGAACCGGTATCACAGAACCCGTAGGAAGGGTGCCTGATGAGCTTGTCGGCGTACCGGTCGCCGGTCTTAATCTTGTTCAGGAAGGAGAACTTGTCTTCTGCGACGTTTTTTACTTTTGCCATAATGCGGCCTCTTGGGAATATATGGTTAATTCGGGTTAAATTTAGTTAGGAATAATTTGAATTACAAATCGGCTAAAAAACAGTATTTTTGACCTTATTGGGCAATTCCGACAGCAAGTTTATACCTCCCTCCAAGCTCTCCCATGCGTCCGAAAGACTCATTAGGGGAGTCATAAATACGTCAACTTTGTCAAAATGCACCTTAGTCCAGGGGAAACGCATGTCCTTGATCTTCAACGGCCTACGCGTCATTATCACGTATGGTTCAAATTCATTCAACCTCTTGGCGTCGTACGTGCCCTCTATGTTATCCAGCTTCAGTATCGCCTGGTTGTCCTCCACACCGGTAATGCGCACTACTGGCGGAGTATTCCGGCACTCCAGATAGACGAGCGACTTGGAATGACCCATATTCGTAAACAGTTCTCCATACCTCTTATCGCGTATCACACTCAGATATGTACCGAGGTTGAAATATCCTACAAGCTGCCGGTGACGTGGCATCTGGTAACTGGTATAGACGAAACGAGCGAGCAACGGCTCATACAGCTTGCCGTTATTATCACCAAGCGAGGTCATTAGCCCGTAGATACCCTTCAAGTCCTTCTTTCCGTACTGACGCATGGAAAACGACTTGTCATTCGAGTCGATCACTAGAGTAGTGCTATTGAAACGGAACTTTGACGTAAACGAATAGCCGCCCAAATCCAGTCTAGAATTCTGCGGAAACCTATTTAACGCATTTGCTATACCGGACGCCGTAGTGTCGCTTGCAGTCACACTGTCGTCTACCACATGTATATCGACCGTACGACCGTTCAGGTGAACCGACGGAACGCTTACACCCATCGAATTGTTGTACGGAAGGTAATCCAGCGCCACATAATCAGCCAAACGGTTATTCTCAACCATGCCGAACTCGTCGGCAACCGACATATAGTCGCTATTCCGGTTCTTGACGTAAACCAAGACCTTCTGCCCAACGGTCTGTATCAGCATTACACCATCCTACCACGGTTCTTGAACGGCAACTTAATGAACTCCGTCCTGGCACTAGGCAATACACAGCACAACAACAGAAAGTATCTGTTTTCGCTATCATCAAACTCGCACGAGCTCTGGTCGCCGTCAATATAGACACGAGGCTCGTACATGTTCACCTTCTGGATGCACTCCTGTAGTAACGACAGTCCTTCCGCTTGCGACCCAAGCTTGAACAGTCGATCAGTAATTCCCGTGCCAAAGTTCTGGCTAAACAACCGTTCGCCAGGATTGGTCAAGAGAATAGAATACACATTCTGGATAAGGCTGGTCTCGTCAGTAACCTCGGTAATATTGTTGAAGCCCATGTCACGGTTATACAATGCGGTAGCCCCTACACGGGTCATGTCGACAACGCCAGGTTCTTTTTTCTCAGCAAGCTTCACACTCTTGCCAATATTATCTGACTTCACGTATACGTAGGTACCACCGGTCGTAAGTGGAATATCCGCCGATGACCCCCTAGACTTCCTATATACCATAACGTTTGATGAGCCATGCACGTCCGGTACATATACGTCTAGATAAGTAGAATTTCCGGCGACAATAGGAGCAACCCCCTCGCCAATCATCACCTTATTATTGAATATCGAATTACCAAACGTATTCACTGTACCGTCTACCGGTACAATTTTCAGAATTTGTCCAGCGTCTACTGTTGTCGCAGACACCACAATATCAAACGGGTCCGGCTTCAGTTCGCCAGCTTCGCCACCGGTAATCAGTATATACGGAGCCTTCGCAGCATCACCGCAATCGCTCGAACTAAAAGATATGGTAGGCACGCCGTCACCTACAACTTTTATCGCTATTGACGGAGAGTATACCGCATTTCCGGATAGCCAATCACTCAGCACCTCAGAATCAATCGGTATATGAACTTGGTTTCCATAATCACCGCAATCAGTACTAGGTATATCAGTAGCCTCATTCACATGCTTCATAGCCGGATTAGTCAAAGTCACGCTGCCAATCGGGATACCAGTAATGTGCTGAGATGCTATATCATAATCCATTAGCGGACTCCAACCAGCAGAATCCATCTGGTACAGCACTATAGTCGCTTCACTGCAATTCATGCTGTTTACATACAAGACCAGTTCAGCAACGGCATTTTCCGACTCAATAGTATTCGGTGAAAACTGCAAGCAACTTACCGAGTCAACCCGTTTACCATTAACTTCACCGCAACGGCATACAAGGATATCGCTTCTATTATGGGTGGCAGACTCCTCATTCGCAGAAAAATACGTGTCCATAACAGGTGTAGCCTTTAACGTATTCGCCGTGTGGTCGTATTCAGACGAGTTTTCAATCGTAAACGCATCGTCACTGCCAACCAATACGGACGGCCAATTAACCGGAATTGCCTTAGACGGTGTACGAGGACAATACATTAGCGACACATTCGGAACGGAATCGTCTTCCAGTACAGCCGATACAATGACTCTAGAGCCATCCACCGCTATAACCTTGGTATTACAACCATCCAAGCAAACAGTATCGTCAGCTTGCATAGGTACGACCATCTGTCCATAATTCTCATAATCATAGGTAAACTGCGCAGTCTCTGCCGTCAACTTAAATAAGGTTACCGGATTACATTCATAATAGCACGCTTCCCATACAGAAGCAATATATGATTTAGAACCATAATTATATTTAATACCAGAATAACGACCATCAATATACAATTTCTGTATTATAGAAAGCGTATCACCGCCACTATAATGGTCTACTGTATACGAATAGGTTTCGTCATCCTCCTTTGTGACCCTATATGTACCAAAGATACGCCGACCAAGAATTCCAAGCAAATGTTTTGACGTAATGCTAGAGCAATCTAATGTAACCGCTGTACCATCAGCTAATTCATCATAGGTAGTAAACTGTACTTGGTTAGACGATACCGTCAGGCTAGTCAATTCAATATTAGCCACTTTACGCTCAATTAATATATTGACCGGGTTGATTCGCAGTGCATCTACATACGATTCAGAGTCCTCATCAAAGAAATCACTGAAATCAATAATAGTATCTTGAGTTTTTTTCAATGGAACGACAATTTCTGTGTTAAATTTATGCGCATCTATACGAGGCGGACGAAATTCTGCATTCCAGTCATCATACAACGCCGTTTCAGTACCAACCATCAATCCGGTACCAACATCGCCGGTATACGACAAAAAGCGCGGATACGATAAGAATAATCGTGCACGATAATGCCCTTCGTCCAACGGAATGTCAGACAGGCTAATCGTGTACTGCAACCGCCCAGAATTATTTGATGGTCTAACAGTTACTTGCATAACAACTTACCTACACTTTAAAACATGCGGGTTGCCGCACCCATCATCAAATCCATATCATCGTCATCAGCCCAACCAGAATTATCCTCGGCATTATCCGCGTCAGGTTCAGTAACATCGGCGGCAGATGCCGGCGCATCGTCTACCTTAGTATTAGGAGTAGCCGGCGCATCAGTTGTCTTCGGCTGCTTAGTAACGCCCTCTTCATCCATACGCTTAGAAACATAACGCGCAATATTAGAAATTGAGGCTATATCATCTTCACTCCAAGTATCACATTCGCGCTTACTTAAATTCTCAAACGGCCTTAACGCAAAAGGAGGAATCGTCATCAAAGAGCCACCGCCAGATTGGTCATTCGCTCGATCAACATAATCCTTCATCCTAGCAAATAGATCACAAAGTGGCATCTCTATGCCATTTGGCAATGTATACTTAGTAGCCCATATAGCACTACGGCGAGATTGCCCATCCGCTTTCTCTGACGCAACAGCCTTGTCCGGTGACAGTGTATTATACACCTTCAATAACTTTTGTTCAACATTCATCCAGAAATTACGAAGCACCGCCAACATAGTCGTCAACAATTTATGAATATTGACATCCATGCCGCCACGGAGATTACGCGACACTTTGCCATTCAACTCACCATATTCTTGGTTAATTCCTAGGTCAACCAATTTAAGCGGAGAATCACTATAATACAGCGTCTTAGTCGGCAATTCCACGCCATACGCCTTAGCAAACCCCAACGTAAAATCAGCTATCAAGTTCACTTTGGCAAACGTAGCTGCATCATCATCTTGACTAGGTATTTGCGTTGTATCAAATGCGGGATTAGGAATAGCCTTGCCAATGTTTGTTGCAATTGACTTATATTTTTTAATTGCATTGACCACACGAGTGATAAAAGCATTTAAGTCAGTCTGATATTCTTGATATTGGTTGACCATCTGCTCTTTCATGTATTCAGCCATTTCAGTCTGATTGGCTTCAGAGTGATGCTGCTGAGATGCTTCATCGTCCTTATCGTCGGTAGGTTTCTTTTCCTCGCTAGAGGTAGTTTGAACCGTAGTTATACTAGTCAACAAAATACCCTTCTGGCGCAGTATTGACGCACGATTTTCCATCTGTTCACGGAATATCGCAGTATTTTTCGGGCTTAATACAATTTTATAGCCAGACTCCGGATATCCCGGTTTGACCATAGACAACTTGCAATCATATATTCCACACGCACGCAATACGCCAATCGGTTTGACCCTCACCAATTCTTCTAGAGCAAGTTTACTACCGTAAATCGCAGTTTGTTCACCCGGTTCAACCGGACCCATATTATAGTTGCATAGATAATGCTGAGGAGTATTAATCAACTCATACGCGGCTTTGTCTATCTCGCTCTCGGTAACTTCATCAAAAACACCCTTATTAAACATCTTCCTAGCAGTGTTTTCTACCAAGCCCTTCGGCATAAAATGCACTACTCCAGCAGGCAACTCATGTACAATAGTAACCAAACGTTCTACCGTAGCCGGCCCGCTCTTATCCTTGGCAATATAATTAATGACATTTCCTTGCCGGGTATACAAGTCATCATCGGATGGATTACCAAGCATTTCAACAATAATTGTCATGACTTGGTTCCATGCGCCTTCTCGCTGTTCCTTCGCTCGTGCAGAGTTAAGCTCATTCATCCGCGCATTCAGTTCTTCTTCATCATAACCCTTAGACATAAGTTCCATCTCTTCTGCTTGCCATATAGCTTCGGCAAAGTTATGTAACGCATTCTGAAGCAATGTAGTATCAACATTCTTCTGTAATCTATTCATGCGAACATATTCTATTAACGCCAATAGCTCTGTGTCAAACAGCGTGCGTCGACTCAGTGGTTTTCCATCATAGCTAGCCATAGATTAACGCCCCTTCTCATCAAAAAAGTTTTCAGCAACATTAAGCCACTGTTGAATGGTCATTTCACCAACAATAGCCATAATACCCTCTTGAACCGTATATTCATCCATAGTTGCACCGAATACAACACTAGGCTTAATAGTAATGCCAACCAAGCCAGTTGCCGCCAATAGCATCACAGTTTCAATTGAATCTGCAAGCTCAAGCGGACTTGTTATACCAGCTAGGTCGGTATTAGCCGGCAAATTCCGAGACCTATTATTTGTAATTAATTCAACACTACGGTCAGAATCCAGTGATTCTACATATTTAATCACATCCTCTTGTTCAAGCACTGACGTAATGTAATAATCACTATCCACTGCTTTATACGAAAAGTAAACTATATTTTCACCTAAATCCTTTAACGCAGGAATCTTCAACTTAGATCCATCACACGGAATAAGATTCTTTGGCATCTCAAGTATTTTTCTCACCAGCTGTTCGGCCAACTCCTTATTCCTAGTCCAGTGAGCAAATATATTTGTCATATTAAACGATTCGGTTTCCGCAGACAATGTCACATCAGACGTACATTTTTCCGCATATTTCTTAATACGGTCATAGAATTTAGGATTCTCCTGGTTAAACAGCGCTAATCCATGAGCGTCTGTCGAATATAGAGTAATATCGCCTAAACGGAACAATGTCAAGACATCATCCGTTCCTTCTATAAAGTGAACGTTTCCATGAGCTATATCAAAAGCAGTCCGAGTAATGGTATTGCTGAATATGTAATTTCGATGTTCCATTGAAGGCGGATGTCCGCCGCGCTTCATCAACTTTTCTCTCGCTACGGCATATGCGTTAGCAAACGCATCGCCACCAGCACATTTTCTACCATCCTCATATGTGCTACTGCCAGACGCGATATCATAGTCATTAATACCAAATGCAGTAAGCAACTTTAGCCAGATGTCAGCAAATCCAGAGATAGCCATAATATTCTGCCACATGTAAGATACATGCAGTTTATCTAGTCGCTAATCTGCTAGAACGGCAAATCGAGTAAAACCGGCACCTCGTCGACATCCTCATATTCATCACGGACGTCGCTTTCGTTCATCATATCTGGCGCATCGGCCTCCTGGGATGTCCCGTTGACTTCCTCGTCAATGTCTCGCAACATCTTGAGCAACATGGCGTAGCACTCCAAGTACTCATCGTCATCAACGACAAACTGCCCCATCGGCAAAGCCGTCCGGCGAATTGTCTCCACCGCACGACCATAATATCGGGCAGAATTAGGCACCCAAGCCTCATATACAAAACCATCGGGAGACGGCTGGACACCGGCCAAAACTACGTCCGGGTCACCCCCTACCAAAACCACCTCACGCCCAGCTGTCGGAATATTGGCATCGGCCACAGTAAAGTCCCTGTACGGACGGATAGCCTTTGCCAGTACAGAATCAATTACATAGATGTCATACATGTACCGTCCAGGAAGATATAGACTCCCCATAGGGGACATCTTTCCGTCCTGTATAGCCATCTTGACCAAACTAGGATCTATATCCACCGCGTCAAGCAACGGGGACTTCTTCGACCAGTCAAGGACATAGTCGTTCACATTGACCGAACTGTCCACATAGCCCAAAGACACTACATGGTTAGAATCAGAGTTGCATAGACGAGTGACTACCTGGTTCATCGAGTTCTCAAAATCGGCGTCATGCTCGTCAATGCCGGAAATAGCACGGTGAACCGGGAAAATATATGGAATTCCGCCAAATACCATTACATAAGTCATCTCTACACGAGCATACATGCCCAGAACGCCACTGGCCGTGAACACCTTGACCGGCGGTGACGAGTCCGGATACTTATTCAGAAGGGTCTGCACATACTGCTTGAACTGCTCCACTATGTCAGTGCCGTCTATATCGGAAAGATAGACAAAGACGTCACTGTCGCTGACACGGACCAGTCCGCTGGAAACATATCCACCGCTGGCAGACCTAAAGTTATTGACTGCGCCCTTCGCTAGACGACCGGCGGTAGACAGTATATATCCACGAGAAAACCAGCCAGCAGCCGAGGCTACCGACCGGTTGACCGCACGGACGGCATTTCTAAGCCGTCCGGCCACAGATGCTATCCTAGAGCGCAGAGACATCGACAATCAGTCCAAGACTGTTCTTGACATCCTCGTATACCGGCGTCAGCGACGGAGATCGAACGGATGTCTCCTCAAGATTTATAATCGTGTCGGCAATCGCCTTGGCGATGACTTCCGGAACTTTTTCTGTATCGTAGTCGATAGTGAAATCGTTCTTGACAGCGATCTTACCATTCTCGTCACGACCGACACCAGCCTTCTCGTATTCCTCGTCGGAAACGTTGACCGTATCGATGAATTCGTCAAACTTGCAACGCACCGGCCAGGTACAGCCCAGCTTCTGTGCATTGTTGATAATGTTGATACGGTCGGATACCTTCAATTTGACTATTGCCATAATAAAACCTCTCTGGCGCTAAATTATATCATTTATACGGCTATTTCGCCATTCCCTAGCCCTGGCCACGTCCTCGTCGGTACGTTCCACCTTCACGGAGAACACCAGATCCACGCTACCGACCTTCTTACGTACCGGAAGCGTATCAAAGTCAGATGGTTCAAAGTTCACATAGGAACTCCACGAACCGACAGACACCTTCTTGGTAACCCCAAGCACGAGGTCTTCCGGATATACGGAAACCGATACCGGCACCGCCTTGACTGCCGGATCGTAGCAAACGCCGTCCACCGGCGTAACCGTAAAGGAAATATTCAAATTACCGTTCGGCCCTCCATGCCTACCGCTATTTCCGGCACTGGGAACCCTCGTCTTCAACGTACCGGCAACATAACGGATAGCCTTGGTCACGGAGTGCTTCACCATGCCGGTGCCCTTGCATACCTTGCACGGGTCGGCCTTGACCTTGCCGTAACCGTTGCACTTCTTGCAATCCGACTTCTTGCCCATTAGTACCACATAGCCATATCCGCCGCATACCGAGCAGTTGTGCTCGCGACCGCCACCAGTACCATCACATTCCAGACATTCTGTATTGCGCTTAAACTTCAACGGCATCACGTCAATACCGCCGAGGAACACGTCCACCGGTATCTTGACATTCAGCTTGATATCCGTCCCCGGCTTCATGTCAGTATTGGCCTTCGGCGGATTCTTGAAATTCTCGGCAACGGTAGGACGACCAAATACCGAAGAAAGCATATTGAATTCGGCAACAAACGCATTCTGCGTGTCGTATTCCTTACGCTTCTCCGGCGTGTCGATCGTATGGTAAGCCTCATTGAGCTCCACCATTTTTGTGTCATCGCCGTCATTCTTGTCCGGATGGTACAACTTGGCCAGTTCCTTGTACTTGGCCTTGATTTCCTCGTCAGTCGCGTCCGGACTCACCTTTAGAATATCATAAACGCTCATCTTTCTTCTCTAGCGATTGCATGTACTCTTCGCAAATTCTGACTATGTGGTCACACAGTTTATCGGGGATAAGGGAACGTATAATGTGCCCTTTTCTTCCTTGTGTACCAGTACGACTTCCACGAGGCGCCGGCTCATGGCAAGGCGAACCCGGCTTACACGGCGGAAGAAACTTCGGGTCTGGATGGTTCGTCCAGATATCCGTAGGCTTCTGTCGAGTATCTCCGTATTGACAGTAACAAACTGTGTATCTAGGCAACCCAGCCATAAATGGCATTTTTCGCATCGCCCCCCTCGGATTCTCACGAAACCACAATTTCGGATTTAACGCATTAATCAATTCGGTACAATGAACATTTAACTCATCACAAAATTTAGCATACTCAGTAATCGGAGCTAAATACCCATTGATATTCCTTCTATGGTGTGATATCGCACTCACCGAGTAAGTCGTACAGTCTGCGCTCATCCACACCACGTCCGGCTGGCCGAACCGTTCAAGAATATCCTTGGCGGTAACCTTGGAAATATCGGTGTACCAGTCAATGTCCGGATGTACCTTGTCCCAGTCAATAGAGTAAACCTCGTGACCCTTCTTTTCAAACGCCTTGCCTATGCAACGCTCGCCAGCAAATAATTCAAGAACTTTCATAAAGCCTCCGAATATATAAACTATATCAAAACTATACGGGACACTATGGACGGGTTCAGAATACTGATAGAAACCGCCAAAAAGAAGCGGAAATACTATCCAAAGCCGAAATACAACGATACAACGAAGGCTCATCACCCTCGCGTAGGTTTTCCTGGCTACGGCTACGGAAGTAACCCAGGCGACCGTCCGGGCGAAACCCAAAAGTTCCAGCCCAGTCTCGGCGACGGCCCGAAAGTACCGGACGCCACTACCATCCATACCAACCACGACGACTACACCGGCGTCATAGCAATGGGCAACGGCGGCGGTGGAGGCGGAGCCGGATTCTGTGCTCCTGTCGCAGCAGTAATGGGCGGAGGCGACGGTGGCGGTGGCGGATGCGGCGAATCGATAGAAGCCAAGCAGATTGACGCCATCATCGAGTCATTCCGCGAGGCCAACCCGAACAGCGATGTAATGAACGAAATCAACAAGGTGTTCCACGGCATTATGGAAGGAAATGGCTTCCTGTACCACTCATGCGACGGCATGTCAGCACTGACACCCTACAAGGAAGTCCCTCCAACATCTGAAAGCCAAGTGTCGGCACTGGCGGCGTCATGCGAGGCAGCGTTAAGCGCCTTCAAGGGATATACCGGATACGACTACTTATCCTGGCGTCAGAAATAAAAAAAGGCGGCATTAAGCCGCCTTCTTTATTTTATAGCCCCTCATTAAACATAGGATCGTCAGCAAGCCTCTTTGCCATATCCTCAGAGGCGTCCGTTTCCATGCTTGCAGCTGATTTTTCAGCATCCGTCGCTATCGGGTTCGACTCACTCGGTGGTTCTTCGGAAGCAGCCGGTACCGGATTCTCAACAGGAACCTTCTCAGCCTCATCACTAACAGCATCCTCATCAGCAACGCCATCCGTGCGCTTGGTAACCTTAGACAAATCATACGACTTGGTTCCGCCATCGGTAATTGCATCGAACGCTTTACGGAAATTCTCTACCGGATTACCTTCATCCATAGCGGCCTTCGTACACAGAGATACAAATACTATATGAGTGAGCCATCCAAGGCTAGTCTTAGTCATCTCGCCAAAGTCCTTGGCTTGGTATGTTTGAGCAACCATACCCATCACTTGCTGAATTTTCTGAAGAACACCCTTATCATTCGAATCCATAGCGTCCTTAGTTTCATCAAGCACCTCCAAGCACACACCAATACGAACACCAGAAACATAACACATCAACGCAGTAGTAAACTTACTGACCGAATCAAATCCCTTACTTATCTTGCCCAGCTTGATAGCCAGCAAGCATATATAAGTAAACGTATTACGGTCAAACGTCAATCCAGGATACTTCAACTTGACAAAATTTCCATTCTTGACAATGATACCGTCGTCAACAAGGTCAGTTTCCAACGCATTCACCTCATCAAGATACTTCTCGTCAATATCCATCGTGTAGTACGGATTCACTCGTAAGTGAGCAATACGACGCATAGCGGCTTGACACGGCAAGATACTAGCAAACGCAATAGACCGCTTACCGTTCTTATACTTCTCAACGAAATCATTGTACCATTCTTGAGCGCACTCGACCCATGTATTATCGTCGGTCTTGCGTGAAGAAAAACGATCCATCAAATCAGTAATATGCTGCTTACGTGCTGTACTATCATCTCCCCAGATACCGGTCGGTATACCAGTCGGCGTGTCCAACACAAGCAGATGTTCAATAACGCTTACAAGTCCGCGTAAATCACTACCCATCAGGTCAATCTGAGAAGCTTGGTTTTCACAGTACTTCCTAGTGCCAACACGCACATCCTTTCGACTAAGCGATGCCGGAATACGAGCAAGTATGTTAGCCATATTACCCACCCATTCAATATCGGCACCAGACAACTCGTTAGACATCATCTGCGGATATGCATTAGGCTCGCCAGACACCATGCCGAGTGTATCAATATCAATATCCTCGCCGGATTTCAACTTATCAGAAACAAGGTTCATTATAACCTTACGGCCACCTTTCTGTCCAAGCGAGTTAGTCGCGACAATAATAGAAGACAACGGAGTATCCATGTCATTACATAGACGATAGAGTGACTGCATGGCGGCCTTCATCAAGTCATTAGCCTTATCGGCATAATCACCGGACATTTGAATATTGCCTTCCAAGTCAAACGTACCAAACCGATTGATAATGCGATTGCATATGGATATCCTGACCGTATGTACCAAGTCTTTAACATCCGTATACATGCCGTTCTCGCCAGTAATCAACTGATAAATCGTGTTATCATCAAGCGCAACACCGGTATCAGCGTTCACCTTTTTGCCGTTTTGGTTAAAGCCAAATGTCAGTGACCGAGTGTCATTCAAGATATCGTCTGAACTGCCCAGCTTGTCGGAATACATCTGCTTATATGCATGAACATTACCTCCGTTTCTCGCGGCGTCAAGCACACTAGCGACAGTAGGATATTTCTCCGTATCACCATGCCGTTCGTCATCTATGATAGCACTAATCAATTCACGTTGCAAGTCATTAGTAGCGAGTCCTTTATACAAAGCAACGCCGGTAAACGAACTCTCAATTGAATTGAATATACGCTTTTCAATGTCAGACACGCGCTCATCCATCATAGAACGATCAAATACATTGAAAGCCTTGCCCAATGTATACGCATACTTCGCCAATTCCGGATTTTCCTTCATGTCGTCAATAACCAACGAGATGTACGACTTTCGGCCAGCACGCTCAGAGTCAAGCGTCTCACCAAGCCTTGCAATCTGCTTAGTCATCTCGTCATTTCCCTTACTACGCAACTGGGTACGAGCAAACGCATCCATTGCACGGCCATAGCCACTACTTCTATTAGCAGGGTCAACCACAGACGATACACCCATCAACCTTGCTTGGTCAACATCATTTGACAGCCTAGACAGCAATATTCTTCCATACGAGCAAATCAACTTTATCACCGTAGGCACCAACTCGCCATTATCGGTACACGCTTCTATACGAGACAATGCGTCACTCGCAACTCGCCTAGACATCGGATTTCCACTATATTTTTCAATAATATTAGACGCATTGGTCAACGTAGCAACCAAATCTGATTTGTCGTCAGTGCTAGGTACCATGATATACTGAGACAGTATATAAATAATCTGGGCAATCGCACTCTCGTCCGACATGGTATATGCAAACAAACGGCGATCGACTTTCGTAGCACCATATGTCGTAGCGTACTTAGACAAGTTGCCAAGGCATTCAGCGGCTATACCAGCCTCCTTAATAGCGTACTTCAATTCATCGACAGTTACCTTTCCGTGTTCTATTGCATCAATAATTTCAGCCATATGCGGCTGTGCTTTCTTGTATTTGTCCAGCACTTGCTTAGCAGCACTCACAGCAATAGTCGAACGCTTGTAGGTCTTGATAATTTTTTCACCATACATCGTCATACCAGGACTCAGTTCGTACGTATTGCCAATATAGTTAACCCATGCGTCGATATTATCATCAGATGGCGCTGTTGTATCTTTTGACCGCACAAACTCCATAAATTGAGTAAAATCATCTTTAATAGACTCAGCCACGTCCTTGGCCGACATGTAATTGCTACACAACTTCAATACGCGTTCAATATAATCACCATCCAGTTCTACATCAGCAATATTGCTTGGTTCATCAATGGAGTTATGAATATCGTTATACAGTTGGTTGAGTTTAACGTTATTTTCATTCTCCTTCGACATAACAGTCAACTCAGGCATGCTAGGAGTACCGCCACGTGAAATATCGTAGTCAACGTCAATATTATTAGTTTCAACATCATCGGCAGAAGGATTAGCTATTCCATCTAATGATTTTAACAGCGCGGTAGCCTTAACGAACTGACTGATATTATACCGAGTAACCTTAATCAAGTTGGCTTGAGGGGATCCCTCCATCGTCATAGCCAAAGCAACTTGCACATGATTAATCGTAGCAAGGGTTACATTTTCCTTACCATAATCAACCGACTTTAAGAAATCTTGATACAATTGTGCAATATCGCTATCTTGCGATTCAGATAAATTCCGCTCATGCTCCTTAATAACATCCAATAACGCCGATATCCTATCATGGCCAGCCACAACAAACGGTTCAATCAAATCAGTAGCTTTAAGCTTAGCAGCCTTAAATGCAGCGGCACGAGCCGATTCAGTTTTAGCCGCTGATATCTTATCATCCAACGCCTTCAAGTCATGATATTTCTGCTGACTATTTTCCGGCAACATGCCAATCAACAACTCACGTAATTGTGGCTGTGAGGTCACCTCTTTCATGCTCATAGCGTGCGTCAATTTACTATAATAATAACACGTATTACGCATAACTACTCTAAGTGAACTTTTCGCTTCATAACGCATAGCCATCACATTGTACGCTGTATATACATCACACAACGGACTAATATCAACACTGCTATCAGGCGACATCATCTTAACGAATGTAGACACCACATTATCAATCACCGCTTGTCCACCAGCAACCAAATCTTCCGGCGTCGGCGATATTGATAAAAATGCATCTCGTAAATCCTTTACACGCAACCCATACGTTTTCTCTACAGTACGGTCAATATAATTAGTTATCGCGTTGTTGTACAAGTCACACATACGACGCGCTTTAGTCATCTCGTCAGAGACATTGGCCGTGACATTGTCAGCAACTCTTTTAATAATAGCGTCGCGGGTATCATCGTTATCAATTTCATCTGACGCAATAAACCCATAAGATGTTAAATCATCGCGAAAATCTTTATCATGCCACCGACGGTCAGCACGAGTGCTAGCGCTGACTTGTGAATTACTATAAATATTGGCGTTTGAGACTACATCAAGTTGCTTCTGTATCAATTCAGATTGTTGTTTAACGTCAGCAAAATCACCTTGTTTCAATTCTGAATAAGCCAATATACCGACCAATACAACCCATGCACGAGTTCTATTAGGTAAGGTTATCGGCATTAACGACGAACTAACATAATCCTTGTATACATTACGAATGTCGTTTCTCTGGATTACATCCGACTCAATAGTCCGATCAGTTAATGCACCGGTATACGCAACCGTAAGTTCATTGCCATCAAACTTAAAGAATTTACTTGATATTTCACCACTTGTCGAAAGGCCGAGCGTCTTCTTACGGTCATCTGAACTATATAAGCCGAACGATACGATTGGTTGAGGAAGGCCAGACGCACTAACATCTTCTTGATTTACAAGCATGCCACTAAGATCAGAAGACCCACCACATATCACAAGACGGCGAATAGCCTTAAACGCCTCGGACATATTGGACTGAGTGTCTTCGTCCAAAGGTTCATGGAACAACTTCTTGAACGGTGGCGATATATAAGTTTTTTTAAAGTTAGAATCAAAATAATTCTCATACAACTCAAGCGCATCAAGTATTGTGCCATGCAATATCAACGCGTTCATTGTATCAGACGCTTGCTTGCTAAGAATAGAGTCTAACGTAGTAGCAAATAACTCAGCCGTATCATCAGATGGCACCGGCAGTTCAAACCCGGCCTTTTTAAACGCGAGATACAGTAACCTATACATGAACTTTACATACCGTTCACTAAATCGGAATCCAGACAATGCATTGATGCCAAACACCTTATAGAACTGTCGGCATGTAAACCGAGTACGATCATTCAATGTATTCATCTGGGTGGTATTGTCGCCAAGTGTATCCATATTCTTTACTTCCATACGGACACGGATATCATCAATACCACTATCAGTATTCTCATCAGTATCGGAGTCAACCAACTCCGATACATTCACTTCTTTACCCAGGCCATCATCCTCATCATATACTTTCTTCTTCGACAAACCGGTACGCCACGTTTCCGACACCAACTTATAGAGTATTTTCGCAACCGGCTGATTTTTAGAAAACCAAGAATTTCCCTTTAGCTCTGCGCCATTCACGTACTTATTAAGTACGATAACAGCCATATTTAATTTAACAGCATCGTCTATCTTCTCGTCGGATATAGTATCCGGATTAATCCCGGCAACATCTAATATCGATTTCACTACGGTTTCATAACTATCATACTGCTTAGCAATAATGTCCAGTAAATCATTAACCTCCGACGCAGCGGAATAATCAGTATCAATAGTGGTCTGTGGACGAGTAGGAACCATTTCCTCGCACGAGCTTTCCAACGCATAATAAAAATCTCGCGCAGCCGTACGGAACATATTAGGATTAACCTCTACGTCACCAGACTTCCTTGTATCATAATTCACGCTACGGTTGATAGTCACTAGATTTTTAAATAAAGGAATCGCCTTACGGTAACCAAGCTCCTCGGCACGACGCAGCAACTGCATCGCCAGTTCTGGTATAACCACGGCAGTGATATAGACAAAACGCCTCTGCATGTATTCATCATCACACGCACGTATACCACTATTCCAACCACTAGTAGCACTGGCTACCTCACCCAGAACCGCCGCTATCTGTCCAGTTTTCGCATACTGCGTGTACGAAAACGGGTATTTAGTACCGCCATTCGTTTCTCCGGTCAATATCTTTACTACGGCTGAAGCCGTGCTAATAAGAGAAGCGATTTCATTTACATCAGCAGTCTCTAGCAATATTTCGGGATTCTGCATATACTCATAGCCTTATCACCATTCATCCAGCAGTTTATCAGTTTAATCGCACTGCAAAACTGATAAACTAGGTTGAAAATCACGTAAATGGTTAGGTATGGCCGATATTCAGCACATTTTAGAAGACTACCTTGATTACGCCGGGTTAGACTCCAATAAGGCAAGAATGCTCAAAAACGAAATGAGTAAGTTGCAAGGTAATCAACAACTTAAGCCACACGAAACAAAGAGCGGTAAGCCAATGGGTGATACTGAAATCACGCAATTACTAGAAAGGCTATGCCAAACACTACCCATACTTGACGGAGAGGTTCCTGTAGAAACACTCTTATCTAATCTAGAAACCGCATACGATATCGGTAAACTTAATCTGGATCCAAATGAACCCGATGAACTAACTAAATTGAAATCAAAAAAACCTATTAAAAAATGGCTCGACCAAGTCGTCAAAGACGCAAATACGCCAAATACAGAGGTTGCAGAGAAAGGCAAATCTCCAGACCTCATTGATGATGAGATTTCCGATTTCGCGGCAAAATTTGCTGAAGGATTCGGCTCAATGTTTAGCGGGGACGTTGATACGTTAAGTTCCGACAATACAATACCTACCAACGAGCAACCAACTAATACGGATGGTCAATCAAGCGATAATACGCAATCTACCGACCAAGATACGCCATCTACCGACCAAGCGAACGAAACAGACAAAACTATCAAAGCGGCAAAGGATAAAATAAAAAACAAGCTCGCAAATGCACAGAAAATTATAAACGGGTCAACTACACGTAAAGGAACTAAAATACGTTCATTAGATGATATTGTATCGTCAATATCAAACCCAGAACAAAAAGCCGACGCAGAACGGCTTACTGTTGAAGCGAAAAACGCACTAAATGATATACAAACCGCTGTAAACGATATTGAGTCTAGTAATGATAAAAATTTCATTAACTTGATCAATGGCAGTGTAGATTTACATGTAGCTAGTATTAAAGAATATGCACAAAAAGTTCGCGAGCTCGGTCGTAAATCAGCACAACCACCGACTAATGGCGAAACTCTTAACAATACCACACCGCCTACAGTAACCGGCGCAACCGACACTACCGGGTCGACTGGTGCAACCGGCGCTACCGAGCCAACCACTTCGCCTACGGTAACTGGCACTACCAGCTCTACCGGCACCACCAGCACTACTGGGCCGACCACTTCGCCTACGGTAACCGGCACTACCAGCTCTACCGGCACCACCAGCACTACTGGGCCGACCACTTCGCCTACGGTAACCGGCACTACCAGCTCTACCGGCACCACCAGCACTACTGGGCCGACCACTTCGCCTACGGTAACCGGCACTACCAGCTCTACCGGCACCACCAGCACTACT
>Ga0247611_10002693_pt1 | contig 27895 bp, 22 predicted proteins | sample 177DNAGHGhighgp2_FD_192422 | JGI IMG/M metagenome (GOLD analysis project Ga0247611, IMG submission 192422) | Sheep rumen microbial communities from Palmerston North, Manawatu-Wanganui, New Zealand - 1770 DNA GHGhigh gp2 | ecosystem: Host-associated > Mammals > Digestive system > Stomach > Rumen... | reverse complement strand
AAACCTGGTATCTATATCCGCAACGGAAAGAAGTTTGTGGTGAAATAGAACGGTCATCTGATTCTTCTTCCGGATGTGGGAAGCCCTCTACCCCCGGAAAACCGATAAGCCGGTTTTCCGGGGTTTTTAGAGGGAAATAGACGAGGAAGCAAGAGGACGATGGACGAGGGACGAGGAGATTTTTGGGGGGACAAGGGTTGATGGAGTGGATTTTTTTAGCCCGATTATCCGCATTTTATCAAACCATGAGCAGAATGTAGGGGGGAGTAATTCGACTGCGGGCAAACAATCCACATAAATTAGGATTGCAGGTGTGGGATAAAATTCGTAATTTTGCAGCCGAAAACTCATCCTGTAAGAATTATGAGGACTACAATTATTATTTTTTCATTAGTTTTCACCCTTGCCCTGGAGACCCATGCCCAAAAGCAGGACGACATGAGACAAGCGGTGGAATATCTTGCTTCACAGGAACTTGGTGGCAGGTTTCCTGGCACAGCCGGCGATACCCTTGCATCTAAATATATAGTAAGCCAACTACGTGGACAAAAACTCAAGCCCATTGTCAAGGGAAAGAAGGAAAAAGGATTCTATCATGACTTCACATACTCAAAAAAGGGGATGAATTCCACCCCTACAGATGAGCGTGCTACCCATAATATCATCGCTGTACTTCCAGGAAAAGACAAGCATCTGAGAAACGAATACATCGTTGTAGGTTCGCATTACGACCATTTGGGCATGGGAGGAAAGAATTCCGGTTCTCGCCGTCCCGACACATTGGCCGTACACCCAGGCGCCGACGACAATGCGAGTGGCGATGCCGTGGTACTTGAGTTGATTAAACATTTTAAAAAGGTACGTTCGTCACGCAGTATTATATTCATATTCTTTGGTGCAGAAGAACAAGGTCTTATAGGTTCCAAGAATTTTCTGGAATGGATGAAGCATGAAGATGACCAGCGCATCAACCTCCCTGCCAGTAAGGAAAAGATAGTGGCCATGGTGAATCTGGATATGGTGGGACGTATGCGAGACAATGCCCTGAGTGTTTCGGGCACAGGAACAAGCACAGAATTCCAGTCGATTGTGGAAGAAGTGGCAGGACAAACCCACCTTCACGTCACCTGTACCCCCGACGGCTATGGTCCAAGCGACCATGCTTCGTTTGTCGCAGCCGAAATACCTGTTCTCTTTCTTACCACAGGAGGGCACATGGAATACCACACCCCAGACGACCTTCCCCCGACCTTGAATTACGATGGCATGCAGCAAGTTCTGGAATTCTCACAGCAAGTGATTTCCCGTCTGGCCAATATGCCCAGGACACCTGATTACATCAATGTTCCAAGCAGCAACAAAATGAGTCATGCCAAATTCAAAGTGACTTTGGGATTGATGCCCGATGTTATGGGTGCAAGTCGTATTCCCGGACTTCGTGCCGACATTGTGGTAGCCGGGAAACCAGCCTACACAGCCGGCATCAGGAGCGGCGACATTATACAGGAAATCGACGGCAAGCCCGTCAAGGACATCAATGAATACATGGAGTGCTTGTCGGAACTGAAGCCAGGCACCACCATCCCCGTGAAAGTGCTTAGGGGCGAAGAGATTTTAGTATTTCAAGTTCAACTAAATCCAGCAAAAGAATGAGGAAATTCATATATTGGCTTGTGGCGATTGTCATCACATTGGTGTTGAGCGTCTACCAGCGCATGACAGGCCCCACCCATCCTATAAAAGTGGCGGTGGAACTGAATGGGGATAGTTATAAGATTAAATTGCCCAGAAGCGGGGTCCAGCACGACGAGACCGTAGCGCTTAAAGGCCTGCCGTCAAGCACCAAGGCACAGATGCATTACCGTCGTTATCCAACGACCAACGACTACACCACAGTAGATTTCAACTGGAAAGACGACGAGTTGCAGGCAGTATTGCCCACACAGCCAGTCGGCGGCAAACTACAGTATTACATCACTGTCGACGGGAAAGACTATCTTGCTGATGAGCCAGTCCAGATACGTTTCCGCAACGATGTACCGGCCAGCATATTGATACCACACATCCTGTTTATGTTTGCCGCCATGCTGTTTGCCGTCTACACCCTCTTGCTGGTCATCACCCGCAAGGAATACAGCAAGTGGCTGAAAATCACAGTGGGAACCTTGTTTATTGGCGGCTTCATTCTGGGGCCACTTGTTCAGCATGTGGCATTCGGACCCTGGTGGACGGGATTCCCCTTCGGCACAGACCTTACAGACAACAAGACCCTCATATCCTTCCTTTTCTTTGCTGCGGCCCTTGCAACATTAAAGTGGAAATACAACAAGTGGCTTGTCGGTCTTGCCGTGCTGCTCATGATTATTATTTTCAGTATTCCTCACAGTTCATACGGGTCGGAGTATGACTACTCTACCCAGCAACTGGGCACGGGGAAATAAAATTATTCACTCTATCAAAAAGAAATTATGAAAGTCAAAAGTTTAATGACAATGCTGGTCACCGCGGTGGCCTTAGTGTTAGGTGTGTGTTCATGTGGAAGTGACGATGACGAACCCGAGGCAGCCCTTGCGGAACAAGTGGCAGGAGCCTATACCGGCGAAGAGGACTTGATAGTCATGGGAGAAACCACCACTACCACCACGAGTTACGTATTTACAAAATCCTCAGACATCACTGTCGACATGACCATTCCCGCATCATTGGATGGTGCCATGACTCTTCCTGCACTTCCAGTGAAGAATATCCCCGTGGCAAATGAAGGGAACTCCATAGTAGGAAAGCTGGCCTCTTACACCGGCACGGTAATCAATTCCGACGGAGCAGAGAAAGCATACACAATCACTAATTTAGTTGTCCTATTCAGTGGCAAGACAGTTGTTGTAACGTATATATTGAAGTACGGCAACATGCCATTTGCCTTTAATGGATCATTTACAGGAATAAAGAAATAAGTTGTGACAACGAATATGGCGAATCGGTTCTCACGCATCCTTTTAGTCGGCATGGCCCTGTCCATGCCGGCTATCAGTATGTTTGCGCAGACGCCACCTGCAAATGACATACGTGACTCCATCGAGATTGAGCCGGTGGTCGTGACAGCATCACATTCGCCAAAAACCCTTAAGGACGCGCCAGTTGTCACGCGTCTAATCACCCTCCACGACATCAAAATCACAGATGCCACCAACATTCAGGACTTGTTGACCCAGGAGATACCTGGTATAGAGTTCGGCTTTGCCATGTCTCAGGAGACATCGCTCAACATGAGCGGTTTTGGCGGCAATGCCGTGCTTTTCCTGGTCGATGGTGAGCGCATGGCAGGCGAGACCATGGACAACGTCGACTACAACCGCATGAATCTCGACAATGTGGGTCGTATAGAGATAGTGAAGGGCGCCTCTTCGGCGCTCTACGGGTCGAATGCCGTAGGAGGTGTGGTCAACATCATCAGCCGTGAGAATCTTGAACCCTGGACGGTCAATGCCAATTCACGCTACAACTCCTTCGGACATGAATGGCGCAATGGAGCCAGTTTCTCGTTCAACACAAAGAAATGGAACTCTCAGACAAGTTTCAACCATACCATGATAGACCCTATTGACTTGCCCAAGGCCCACACCACCGAAGAAATAGCGCTGGAACTGCTGAAGAAAGCCCAAGGCTTGCCCTACGACGAGTCGGTACTGACAGACGATTCCGACATAAGCCGCCTGTATGGACAGAAGACCTACAACATGAAGGAGCGGCTAACGTGGCGTGCCACGGACAAACTGACTCTTATTGGCCGAGGCAATTATTTCTTCCGCACAAGCGAGCGCGACACCCACAATTATCATTTCAATGCATACAGTGCCGGTCTGAAAGGCAAATACACGTGGAGTCAAGGTAGTCAGTTGGAATTGTCGTACGCCTTCGACCAATACGACAAGGCAAATTATCTGCCAGGCGGCGCACGTACCCATGACCACGACTATAGCAATCAGCAGCACGTCGTGCATGCGCTGATGAGCCATTCAATGGGCAAGAACAACCTTATTCTTGGAGCTGACTACATGCATGACTACCTCACGACCTATCAGTTCATCGACAACTCCAGCCATGCCCAGAACAACATCGACGGCTATGCACAGTTTGACTGGAACATCACCGAACGACTGAATTTGGTGGGAAGTATCCGATACGATTATTTTTCCGCATCATCTCAAAAAGCCTTCACCGAGCGTCTTGCCGTGGTGTATAAACAGCCATGGATGACCTTTCGCGCCAACTATGCCAGTGGTTTCCGTGCCCCTTCTCTCAAAGAGATGTATATGCATTTCGACATGGGCAACATGGGATATATGCTTATCGGAAATCCCAACCTGAAACCCGAGAAGAGCCACAATATCAACATCGCCATCGAGCGAGTGAACCGCATCAAGCAGGGAGGCATTATAGACGGTCGCTACAACTTCACCATCATGGGCTATTGCAATATCTTCGACAAGCGCATCACCACCATCGGATACGACTGGGTTGACGAGAAGACCCAGAATGAATTACCGGGTGCACTTTACAGCAACGAAGATGGCGTAACCGTCTGGGGCGTGGATGTCAGCGTGGGGCATATTCTGGACTGGGGTCTTTCGATGAAGTTAAACTATTCATGGATGCATGAGACGGGCAACGTGGTGTTCTCGCAGTTCTACCAACCCCGTTCCCACTCTCTTACATGGCGTTTGGGCTACACCCACCGTTTCTCCCGCCTCTATGCCCTTGACGCGGCACTCTCAGGGCGCAGCCTTGGCAAGCCACAATCGGGCAGCAAGGATGTAGACCAGGGCTATAGCATCTGGAAACTGATGCTTCAACACCACATCTGGCGCGGCATCAACCTCAACACAGCCATCGACAACCTCTTCAATTACAAGCCCAAGTCATATTACTTCTGCTCACCTCTGACCACCGGGACATCCTTCAGCATAGGTTTGTCGGTGGATTTGGACAGCATATTATAAGAGTATTATTACCGAGTCTACTTTAAAAAGTCGGCCTAATCAACCACTGTAGGGGCTTACTTTATGTATGTCCGCATCTTTCTCAAGTTTTTCTGTCACGAGACTTGTCGCAGACCCACTGACCGAAGGGAAGTAATTTGAGAATTCTCTAATTCTCTATTTCGTGATGATAAAAGATGAATGCATTTGAATGGGTTGAGAAACTTCAGTATTATCATACTCCCCCACTCGATTGAGTGAGGGATTTTTTGTTTGTAGTTTTATCGGGAAGTCTGGGCAGGCACAAGCGAGCCATGCCACATACGGGAAAAGGTCAACTTGCATACAGATATCGGGAATAATGAAAAAAGCATGACAGGGGCCAAGGCTTTGTCATTTATTATGTGTATATTTGCATCACAATTGCGATATTGTACCACTACATATATGCTTTGCGAATGAAAAACAGAAAATAATATGACGACAAGAAGACAATCCACAAACATTGGCCTTATGGCAGCCAGCAGATACGCTGTATCCATGGTATTAATCTGGGTGCTGACAAGTTGCCTGAGTGGCTGCAAACCATCTATCAGCGAAGATGTGCAGGCCACACAACCGCCCCATTTGGAAAAACGAGGCGGCGTGACACAACTCATCGTCGCGGGAAAGCCTTGGCTGGTGCTTGGCTGCGAATTGGGCAACAGCACTTCATCGAGCCGTGAGTACATGAAAAGCGTATGGCCCAAACTGAAAGAAAGCGGTGTGAACACGGTGCTGGCTGTGGTGTCGTGGGAACAACTGGAACCCAAAGAGGGACAGTTTGACTTCACCGTGGTCGACGACCTCGTAGCCGATGCCCGTAAGCATGGCATGAAACTCGCCCTGTTGTGGTTTGGCTCATGGAAGAACGGCATCACCAGTTACACACCCACCTGGGTGAAAAAAGACGCCAAGCGTTTTCCCCTGGCACAGACACCTGAAGGCAAGCCACTGCCCATACTCACCACGCTGGGCACCGAGACCTGTGAAGCCGATGCCAAAGCGTTTGCTGCCATGATGCGCCACCTGAAGGAGACCGATGCCATAGAGCAGACTGTGGTGATGATACAGATGGAGAACGAGGTAGGCCTTCACGGTCATCCCCGCGACTATTGCCCACAGGCAGAAGAAGCCTATAAGAACCAAGTGCCAAAGGCACTCACCGACTGGCTCACATCCCACAGCGAGTCACTATTGCCAGAAACCCGCCGTGCCTGGGAAGAGAGCGGCTGCAAGACACAGGGCACGTGGGAAGAGGTGTTTGGCAAGAACGACCGCACAGCCGAGATATTCATGGCTTGGCATTACGCTGCCTATATGGACCACATCACCGAGGCGGGAAAGAAAGAGTATGACCTGCCCGTCTTTGTCAATGCATGGATTGTGCAGCCCGAGGATACACGCCCCGGCAACTATCCCTCGGGCGGTCCGCAGGCACAAAACCACGACATCTGGCGTGCGGCAGCCCCTCACATCGACATGCTCTCGCCCGACATCTATCTGAACGACTTCCCCACCATCCTGCGACTCTATTCACGCAGTGGCAATCCGGTGTTCATACCAGAGTCGCGCTCTGGCCAGAACGGCGCTGCCAATGCCGCCTACGCCATCGGTGCCATGGGAGCCATCGGATATTCTCCGTTCGGTTTCGAGCGCAACTGCGATGATGAGACGAACGCCACTTTCTGCCAGTTCTACAAGAAGGCAGGTTGTGTGGCCGACACCCTCCTGGCCGCCCAGGCGGAAGGTAGAATTGGCGCCACATGGTTGAAAGGCAGCGACCCAATGAAGGTGAAAGACACCATCACACTCGGCGACGAACGCATCGTGTGTGAGCTCGTTTCCAGTGGCATGCGCAACGGCGGCGCCCCACAAATCACCGGCGGCACCTATGCCCCCGATGCCATAGGCTATCTCATCGCCATACGCCAAAACGGGAGTTATCTCTTCCTGGGCTCCAACATACGCGTGACCTTCCTGCCATCCAGCGGCGAAGGATACGTGGGGCTGGCCAAGGTAACCGAGGGCGACTTCGACAACCACGGCCAATGGCATGAAGGGCGATGGCTCAACGGCGACGAAATACAGTTGCGCTACGACCTGCTTTACGCTGTCGATGAGGGATTCTCGGGTCAAGGCCTTAACTTCGGACGTCCAGAACCCGCCTTCCTTCAGGTGGAACTATTCAGGTACTAACATCACGCCACCAACAACAAAATAAGTAGTGGACAACAGAACTGTTTTGACATGGATAAAAAGATGCTATTTCTACATGGTTTCTATGCCAGTGGCCAGTGCATTCCGGCATTGACCCTGCGTGAGGCCTTGGCAGACAAGATACAGGTGCTGACACCCGACCTGCCGACACATCCACGACAAGCCCTGAAGCAAATAAGGGAAATATGCGACAAGGAGAATCCCGTCATGTTGGTTGGCAACAGTTGCGGCTCCTTCTATGCCCAGATGCTTGCGCCAGTTGTAGGCGTACCAGCCTTGCTTGGCAACCCTCATTTCCGGATGACGGAATTTCTGAGGCAGCGCATCGGTGAGCATGAATTCAAATCGGCCCGGAAAGACGGCAATCAGCGGTTCGTCATCGACCAATCACTGATAGAAGAGTTTGCCGAACTGGAGGCCATACAGTTCAACAACTGCAGCCCCTGCTACAGGGATAAAGTGTGGGGACTGTTTGGCGAGCATGACACGCTGGCACACTTTGAGCCACTGTTTCTGGAGCATTACAACCAGTCTTTCCACTTCCCGGGTGGCCACACGCCCACCGCCGATGAGGTGCGTGCCTGGTATGTGCCACTGATAGAGAAAATGCTGACACGAATAAATCGAAAGCGGTCTATCCCGTATGCTGGCCATCCGTTTCGACATTGAGCATCTGACAGGCAAGGAGGCCATAGAACTGGTGAGGCAGCGAGAAATGATGTGAGAACGATAAAAGACAAAATGCAGCATTCCTGTTGAAAAAGTTTGGTGGTTTTCTTGAAAAGCAGTAGTTTTGCAGAACAAACAAACGGAAATTGCTAATTAATCAAACATTATCATGGAAGTTATACAAAGTTTCACCATCGACCACACCCACCTGAAGCCGGGCATCTATGTTTCCCGTGAAGACAAGGGCTTCACCACCTTTGACCTGCGTATCACTGAACCCAATCAAGAGCCCGCCGTGGCTCCGGCAGCCATGCACAGTCTAGAGCACTTGATGGCCACATGGTTTCGCAATTCCGAGGCGAAGGACGATGTGGTGTATGTAGGTCCGATGGGTTGCCTCACGGGTATGTACATCATCATGACAGGAACATACACTGTGGAGGACATGCGGCAACTGACCATCAGATGCTTGCAGTGGATACTCACGCAGACCGAGGTGCCCGCCACACGGCCCGAGGCTTGCGGCAACTACTTGCTCCACGACCTGCCCATGTGCAAATGGGAGAGCGCACGCTATCTGGACCGTCTGAAAAACGATTTCCACTGCGAATACACCAAGTTGCAGATTACCCTCGACGACGGGAAAGTGTTTGCCGACGCATAACGGCCTATTGTCAGAAATACAAGGCAAAAGCACCTGTCATCAGTACTAAGGGTGACGGAGAAGCATGGCATAGCTACGAAGTGTAACAATGACAATAACCAGTGAAAGATTAAGACAGACCTTCAGCGAGGGTGGCGCCCAGGAAATATATCAAGAGGTGAAAGCCACGGCAGATATCCTTGGTTTCGCTCATCGATATGTTTTCGATGGAGACCATCGCATCGCCAGGAGTGCCCTGTGGGGACTGACCAAGGCCAGCGACGAGGAACTTGCCGAATTGCAGGTGCTGCTCAATGAACTGATAGACCAGGCCATGCAGACGGAGAACTCTTCGGTGAGACGATTGACCCTGAGCATCATCGAGCGTCTGAAGATGGAGGAAGACGACCTGCGGACGGATTTCCTGGATTTCTGCCTCGAACACATGGTCAGCATCAAGGAATATCCTGGCATTCAGACATTATGCATGAAACTCGCATTCCGCATGTGCCAGTTTTATCCAGAACTGGCGGAAGAGTTGAAACGCACCATCGAGGATATGGAAATAGACTATTACAAACCCGCCGTGAAAGGTTTGCGCAAGAAGATACTCAGCGGGAAATACCGATAAAGAGAAAAAGTGGGAAATATCCATGTAACTATACAATTCATCCCTGTTGCTTGATGGGCAACAGGGATGAAAATGTTTATGGCAGGTACTTTCATTTCACAACGACCTTCTGGCCATTGACGATATAAATGCCTTTGGTAGGTTGGTTGACAATCCGTCCGTAGAGGTCATAGATTGTCGGAGTGGATGATTCGGCCTGAACTGCGGATATACCCGTAGTTGTGAAATCGGAATAATAGAGTGTACCCGCATTGACAACCTCATTCTTGCTTGGGTCGTTCACATCGTAGTCATAAATCATGGCTACAAGTTGTAGATTTTCGCGAACATAATCGGCCCTTAGGTCGAACGAGCATTCGTAGCGATAGTCATTGCCATTCCATTCTATCACATCCCCCCAGTCGCTGTTTACCTTGCGTGTGGCATGCTGATGCATGAAATCGGCGGAGGCACCCGACTGGTGGCGTGGACTGATGTTGTTTTCGACCATAAATACTGTGATACGTGCAGGGTTAGCGGCAATGTTTTCCTTAGCGCGGTTTCCACTGACGGTCACCTTCACCTTGTTGTTTTCCTCATCGACCTCGGCATCAATTTTCACCGACACCAAAGCTGGTTTCACCATTCTATCTTCAACCGCAGACTTCAGTTGATCCAATGAAGTAGGATTGAACACAGGTGTTGAGCCATTTTTTGTCGCCCTGTCAAGCATAAGGGCAGGAGCATAGGTGGAGCCACCTTCGTTGTAATACCACAAGTAACTGTTGGCGCAAGGTACAGTGAGGAAATCGGTAAAGAAACCCGCATGATGACAAACCGCCACCACTGCGTCTTTATATGCCTCGCTATCGAGCAAATCGTGTACATATCCAGCCACACGCGGGCAGTTGCCACATTCCTCGGTAGTGAACTCCTCAAGGAGTACCACCCGTGAGTAGTCGTGCTCCACGGTCTCAAACACATCCGAAGCCACATTGTCCTCCATATTCAGGTCGTCGCCCTCATTGAGTCTGCTGATAGTGACGGTGACACGTCCCGCTCCCACTTGTGTGATAGCCGGAGATATCTCGAATTCAAAGAGATTCATACCCTGATAATCGACTTCTGTGTCGAGATGCGCTGTATAGACCTCGTCGATGCCATCGATTCTTGCCTCGACATCAAACCCTGTGACTTTCTGCACACCCATGTTTTTCACAATACCCAGAATATTCATTTTCCCCTTGTCGAGAACATAATATTCCGGGGTATCGATTGACACCAGGCGCAGATTGAATGCCGGCAGATGGTCTCCATATACCATACCCTCCACACAGAGAAGACCTTCGTTGGAGCGGTCGACCCATTCCTCATCTCCCAACTTCAAGTATAGCGCATGGGGTGTGGGGTCAAGAAACACCGACAAACCCTGGTTGACCGATGTCTGGTGATAAGAATAACCGATATACAATCCAGTGGTATTTTTGCCATCCAGCGCCAGAGGGGTGTTGAGTGCTATTTCATTCCATCCTTTCTGTATATTGGCCTTGGGGATACCACCTTCGGCCAGGTTGTCGCCATTGAGGGTCTCACGTACCCACACGCACATGGTGTCGATACTGATTTTCTGCGCCAGTCCGGCACGGATTACCCTAAGTTCGTTGCCGGCACAGACATTGACGTCGCTTGCAGGCACCCAAATGGCACCGCTCACCCACACGTTTTTCTCCGACGAGCAGAATTCCCTGTGGACTGTACTGCTGACGTCACCGTCGCAATAGCCGAGGTTCACGCTTATATCCTGAGCATTGCCCGCCGTGCAGACAGCGAGCAATGTCAGAAGCAAGGATAAAAATTTTCTCATTTTCAATGATTACTTAATGATGACTTTCTGCACTTTCACAGAGCCGTCTTTCATCTCAGAGCGCACCACATTGACGCCTTTGACAAGTTTGTCAACCCGCTTGCCATCAATCGTGTAGTATTCGCTGCTGATGATATTCTTGTCGCTATTGAGAGCGTTGATACCCAGTTCGTTGAACTTATCGTTTGTAAACAGGAACAAGTCGTCGAGTCGGAGTACATATTGTCCTGTGCAATCGTGGTGACGGAATACGAGGTAGACAGTCTGTCCGGCATAACTATTAAGGTCGATAATCTTTTGTTGCCATCCTTCCACCTTGGTATAGTCTGAATTGTACTCTGAAGGTTCGTTGATGGTCTCCTCAATGATTGGCTGGAAGTTATTGAGGATATAATCCACATTACCATTGTTGAGGCAATCGATTTTATCGACGATATAGAAACTGTAGTGCTCAGCAAATCTGTTGGGATGGAAGGCGCTGATAAAGAATTCGAGTTTGCCACCATCTGCAGGAATAGCCATAGCGGGCGAGAATGCCCAGTTGTCGGGTGTGAACGGGAGGTCAGCATCGCTCGAAGAAGCCGAGCCAATACATTGTATGCCACTGCGCACATAGGCCGGTCGCTCACCCCAGAAGAACCATCCAAGTCTCCATGTCAGGCCATCGCCATCTCTGTCGAATACTTTCCATCCCACAGCGTCGTCCTCGAAGTCTCCGGGATAGATGATACCCTTCTGTGCCTTTGTTGAAGCGACAACAGGCACCACTACATCACCGGCATTAGTGGTGATGATGACATTGCCTGTGTACTCTTTTTCCTCGTCGGAAGGTACGGTCGGGCTGAATGTCAGCGTGACGTCCATGGTGGAGTTGTATGCCACATTGTTGTAATAGTCTTCAGGCACGATACCTCCAAATGGTTCTCCCTCCTTTTCCGGACGGATGGACTCCACTGTAAGAGGCTCGCTTCCAACGTTTCTGAGTTGCACGGTAGTCTTTGCGCTACGTCCCTCGCTCACATAAGTAGGTTCGAATACCCCACCCTCTTTGTTGACAAGTTCCACGGCATGTTCTTTGAAGTCTTCCACATGGAGGCGGATATTCTTGACCTCAAATCTGTTTTTGCCCACTGTCACGGAGTCGCCGTCCTGGGTATAGACGAAGGTGAAATAGTCGGCTCCCCAAGTGTAGTCATGCGGGATGAAAGTGAGGAATGATGCCCATGAGCCTTCGTTGTATGAAGCAAATGCCTCTGAACTGACATCGACATCATAGCCATGAAGGTCGAGAATTCCCATGTTGTTGCCATTCTGGAATTCAAATCCAGCGCGGTCTTTGTACCAGTAGGTGGTATAGTCGGAGAGGTCGGCGGGAGGATTACCCCATGCATGTCCCTCCCATGAGAGTCGTGCGATTTTTCCCTCAGGAATCATGATTTCGAGTTTCAGGCGGGAAACAGTGGGCACGAGGTCACCATCGTCGCAGTTGGCATTGTAAGCCACGCCGTCTTCCACGATGAAAGGTGCGTCGGGGCTTGTGCTTACCGTAATATACTCCATACCCTCGGTGATAATCTGGCTGAAGTCGGGCATCTCAAAGACTTTTGCCTTGACTGGGACGACGTAGTTTCCGGCCGAGGTGTTGATGGTGATATTTCCAGTCTTGACACCAGGCACACTTGTTGAGAACGTGACAGGGATGATAAGGTCGTTGAGCGAGGTGGCTGGTTTTACAGCAGTGACATCAGGTTTGAATTCATCGTTGTCCGACTCTATTCCCAGCAATGTGAGAGGATTGGAGCCACGGTTCTGAATCAAGATATCACTTGTTTTGCTTGTATCGTAACCATCTTCCACGATGAAGTTACCGAAGTCGAGAGTTTCAGTCTTCAGTTCAGCGGCATCTGCTGGCAGATCCTCAAAGTCGAGGCTAAGACCCGTGAGATACAGTCCGTTTTCCTTAATGCCTGAGGCATACATATTCTGGTGCTGGAAGCGCACGTAATGGTCGCCTGGAGCCAGCTCCAGCGTTCCATTCATCGGTCCTTCGTCGCTGACAGAGAAAGCCGGTGCCTCGCTATCTACAAAATATCCCGAGAGCACACCCCATGAATAGCGGAACGATGGGTCGTTTTTGTGATATCCCTCAAAACTGAAGATACCTTTTTTGCCTTCTGGCACGTTGAAATACACATAGAGGTCGGAGATACCTTTCTCACCATCCACACCCGACATGGCGGCAGGAACATTGTTGAACTCCACCATCCTGAACGGATAATCAATCGATGTGTTGAATGTGAAGTCACCTTTCTTCACAATGGGTGTATAGTCGGGCAGGGGTTCGACAGAACCGGTGATAGAAACGACAACACTTCCCTCGCTCTTGCCTGTGTCATAGTTGATGACGGCATTTGCCTCAACATCGCCTACGGCTTCTGGGCCAGCCAACTCAAATACAGCATAAGCGTAGGACTGTCCACCGATGACGCCAACTGATGAACTGCTGATATATCCTTCGGGGTCGCTCTCCACATCGACGGCATATTCCACGTCGCCCTTACCGATGTTGATGATAGGAATAGAGTCTTTCACTGCAGCCACATTGGGGAATGTGCCTCCAAGGTCGACAGACTCGTTGAATGTGATAAGGTCGCCTGTCTCCTTGGGGACGCAAAGAACGATTCTGCGGTAGGATTTGTAAAGACCATACGACTGACCGCCGGTTGGTGGATAATAAGCCACGGCAACAGACTGGTCGGTGGTGAGTTTCTCGAAATCTCCCTCAACGTGGAAAACAAGTTGCTCGTCGGGGTAGAGAGTTCCGGTGTTGTCAATTTGTCCACAAATGAGCGTACCTACATAGTAATTGTAAATCGAAGCCACCACGGTGGCTTTGCTGAACACGGAGGATGTTGGCACGGTGACGGTCTTGGTAGCCTCATCGTATGTTCCCGTGAAATCACTTTCGATTGTAGGTGTGTAGTCGGCGGGGTTGTAAAGCGAGAAGAAATTCTTGAATGTCACTTGATTTCCATCGCGTGCGATACCGACATTGTAAGTGGAGATGTCGCCTCCGTTGGGCGCAAACTGATAGTTGCTTGTGGTGCTTTGTGCGACAGTGTAATACTCCACAGTATCCACGGCCTCGCCCACGCGGTTCATGGATTTCTTAATGGTTTTAGGCCGAGCCGAGCGAGCACTTTCCGGCACCATCTTCTCAAGTTTGAGCAAGTCTTCCTGGCTCATCCAACTGAAAGGATGGTTGGTCGATACCGGGCGGTTCATATCGACCTGCTGTGCGTTGACCATCAGGACAGCGAACAGTGCTCCAATTACGCATAAAAGTTTTTTCATAAGCATAATGTTTTGTTAGTAATAATTGTATGAAATATTGTTGTTTGCTCCATTGTATTGGCTGAGTTCCGCAACAAGTCGTCGCTGTCTCACTCTAGATATTTCGCTCTTTGCTCTTTTTGCGGTGTGACCCAGATGTCTTTTCCCGCCATGTGGTAAACCTTCACCCTGCGGGTAGTATTGTTCTCCTCGATAGTGCTGATGCCATTGGTGGCGGCTCCCCCGAAATGGAAGCTGACTGTCTGGTCGGTGTTTCGCTTGATGCTGGTAATAGGTTTTCCCATGTATTTTCTTCCAGCAAGGTTGGGTGTATAGAGAATTGCCGCGGGCTTTGAGTAATCGGTGAGTGAGTCGCGCTTGGTATAGGGATATGTGTCACGCTGCAGCGAGAAGTCAGTCTTGGCATCATCGTTGTCGGCATGGAATATCGTCATCCGCTGGTGGTCGTTGATGAATGCGCCATACGTCTGAACGACATTCACGCCATTGGCCTCCCATATTTGTTTGTCGAAATCCACATGGATGATCAGCAGTCCATTTCCCGGCAATGCGGCATCCCATCCCACCTTCTGCCTGTTTTCAAGCAGATAATATTCGTTGTGGTTGGCATCATTATAGATGATGTATGCGTCGCCACCTTCAGAGAGCGGTTGCAAACCATCGACCAGCACCTCATCATCACCTAGTTCGATAGGGTCAAGCCATCCCAGCACCATTCGTTCATAACTGGTATATCCAGCGGGGATGAATCCATTGCCGTTGTAGTTTCCCATGCCCATCACATCCCAAGTGTACATTCCAAAGGCACCAGACGAACCGAGTGCGGTGTCATAATGCTCTGGAAATCCGAAGCAATGTGAGAACTCGTGGCACATCACCCCAATTCCAGAAATCATGGTCGAGGTGAACATCTCGCTGCTGCATGCATACTGGTCTATCGTGTAATTTCCTATTTGCAGCACCTGTCCATAGTCACTCATCGACAGGCTGTGCTTGTGTGGCCAGATAGTATAGGGGTCGACGCTATTGTGCTGTCCCTCGCCGGCGAAGACGACGAAGACCTGCTCCACCTCTCCGTCACCATCCCAGTCATACTGGCTCCAGTCCACCGTTTCGCCTACCAACTGACATGCCTCGGCAATCATCTCACCTGCATGGATGTTGTGAGATGAACCATTGGCGGCATCCTCTCCATAGTATTTGTAACTGCGGGAGAGTTGCACGGGACCGACCACGTCAAAGGAAAAATCAAATTTTCCTCTGCTCTGGCTGAGGAAATAGTCGCGTACACTACCCTTGAATCCCATCTCGTTGGTGAATCCCAGGGTGTTAGCCACATTGAAATAGAGTTCCTGATCATGGTCTTCCTTCAACTGGGAGTCGGCAAAGTTGGCTAAAATGATGAGACCCTTGTATTCTCCCTCGTAATGCTTGAAGTCGCCAAGCCTTGGTGTGCGTTGAGGCAAGGCCAGTGGGACACGCCTTGCAAGGAGTTCGTTGGTATGGACTTCGTGAAGTTGTCGTTTTTCGTTGAGTTGAAAGCATCGCCCATCGTCGGATTTCCAAAAACTGAGATGCTCGTCGCCTACCAGTCGCACTCGCAGACTGTCGCCCATTTCCGAAGCGAAGACCCCATAAAGAAGACCTGTGGCAGGAACCGCCTCCGTGGAAAGGGGGAATAGCATGACCAACATCGAAAGAGACAAAAACCGTAGTAAGGATATCATAAGTTTATCGTTGACAATCGTCGTTTTGTGTAGGTATATGTTAAAATGTAATGTTTTCTTTGGTTTTTTTACAAAATAGCACTAATTTTGCCGCTAAGATAACAAATTATGATTAAAACAGCACTAAAATATCCGTTTCTAAAAGTGACAATTCAAGAATTGGCACACATAAGGGGTATTCTATGTATCATTTTTTGCTTTTTCCTACTGTTTTTTCCATCTCTCTCGGTGTATTCATCCCCCCAAGTAGAAAATTTGGAAGATTATTACAAGCGGTATGCCAACACCCCCATCGAATCTGTCTACCAGCAAGGGATGGATTACCTGAAAAAGGGTGAGACAGACAAAGCGCTTGCCTGTCTGACAGTAATCACAAGCCGGAATTATGACAAAATGAACGACAAAGAGCGTAAGATTTATGATTACGCCCTAAACAATGCCGGAGCCATCGCCCAGATGCGTTCTGACTACCTGATGGCCTTCTCGCTGTTCACAAGGGCTCTTGATTCGGCCGACGACTCTATTACCTATCGCACTCACAACAATATTGCCGGTATATACATCTATTATAACGACTACGAGAATGCCCGCAAGCATCTGGGACTTGCCTACGACATTGGAGTCAGACAGAAAGACTGGCCGTCGGTATACAACACCTTTCACAACATCCTTGACCTGAACTGGGACATGGACAGTCTGCACAATTCCATGTCGCTCATTGAGGATTTCCGGAAGTTGCCCATTGCCCCCAGGGACAGCAACTATATGTTTATCTCTCATATAAGCAATGGCATGAAGTCGTTGTACCAAAAGCAGTATTCCGAGGCTATCGGCCATTTCAACAGGGCTATTGACACTGCAAGAGACCTGCCTTTCAAAGAGAATTTTGAGGTTCCCTGTTACATGTATATCGCCAAGGCGTATATGGATATGGGAGATTATGGTGCAGCCCTGTCCAATCTGCGTATTTGCGAGAAAAAATCGCTGGAGGGTGAGGCTCTCGACATGCTCATCACCACCTATCGTTATATGTATCTATGCCACATCCGTTCGGGGGACATGTCTGCTGCTCATAGTGCCAAATACCGATACATGGAACTGAAAGACTCCATTAACAATGCCAACGAGTATGGCAAGATAAAAGACATGGAGTTTTTCTACGAGTCGAATAAGTATGAGAATCAACTTCAACAATTAACATCAGAGAAAAAGATTCGTGACATCGTCATGTGGGCCATCGGCATAGGCCTACTTCTCACCTTGCCATTCCTGGCCTTGACAATATTCCAAAACAAGAAACTGAGCGAGAACAACAAAGACCTTTTCAAGAAGAATGTTGCCCTCATCAAATATCAGGAATATGCAGAGAAGTTGGAATTGGAAAAGGCCAAGGAGGACAGCAATTCCAAGATGCCCGAGAATGAGCGTTACAAGTCGAGTTGCCTTACAGTAGAGGGCAAGGAGATGCTGCTTGCCCGTATCCGTCGTGTGATGCACACCCCTTCGGAATTTTGTCAGGATGACTTTACCATCGACAAACTTGCGATGCTTGTCAACTCCAACACGAAATATGTGTCGCAGGTAATCAATGAGAAACTTGGCAAGAATTTCAACACCCTGCTCAACGAACAGCGTATCAACGAGGTATGCAAACGGCTTGTCGACACCGCCAACAATGGCAACAAGACCAATGACGCCATTGCCGAGGAGGTGGGCTTCAAGTCGAGAAGCCATTTCATCCGCACATTCAAGAAGATCACCGGCCTTACCCCCACACAGTATCAGCGTATGGCCAAGGAAGAGGGTATGGCTTCAACCGACATGACCAATAATTTGGGGCAGGAGTAATCGGAATAATCAGAATATTCAGAGTAATCGGAATAATCAGAATATTCAGAATAATCAGAATAATCGGAGTATTCAGAATAATCTGAGCTATCGGAGCAATGATTATTTCATTCCGGTGCGGCTACTGAAATTGATACGGACGCCCTTGTCGTCAACCATCATGTCATTGCCTCCGTTGTTGCCATTGCTGAGAGTCGGTTTGCGCTCACCGTCCAGTATCTCGCGGCACATATTCTTAATGTCGGTAACACGCTGGAGAGTCTCCAGATTGTCGCCACTGTAATGACCGGGAAACAGGAAATGGATATCATTCTTCTTCATATAGTTCTCTATCCTCTCGGCAGTGTACATTTCGGTCGAAAGATTGGTGAACACCAGCAGGTTGGTTGAGCCGAAAGCATCACCACTGAACCCATAGTGCCTTGCCTTATCAAAGAACGTAGTGCTTCCGGCAGTATGACCGGGAGTAAAGATAACCTCTATCTCACGGCCGCCAAGGTCTATCACCTGGCCATCGTTAAGATACTTAATCTGCCCCTTGTAGTTACGCATATTATTGGGGACAATGGTCATGTCGCCTGCATTCAGATAGACCTCGGGGAAAGGCCCTACCCCACCCACATGGTCGCCATGGGCATGGGTTGCCATCATCGTGACAGGTTTGGAGGTAATCTTTGCCACGATCTTGTCCAACTCAGGTATGTAGGTCCCGGCATCAATCAGAAGTGCGCGCTCATTTCCCTCAACAATGTAGAGGGATTCATTATATACCCTATGTCCGTTTCCTATCCATGTATGCTCGTCAAGTTGGCGGAACACCACTTCATCGTCCTGATAAACCACTTTGCCGCGAAGGTCACGACTATTTATATCTGTACTCTGCGCCTCAACCGTATACGGTATCAGGCCAAGCAGCATTGCTACAATAAGGCTGCAAATTTTCATATTTTATATAGGTTCTGGATTGTTGACTTTGAAATTCTGACCAAATTCTCTTTTTGTCCTTACGGAGACAAAGTTACTCCAATTCTTTGAAATACCAAAATCTTTTGTCAAATCTTTAAGCGCTCATGATGTTTCTGATATTAAAGAATTGGGAATGTGTAAGAAATGGCAGCAGACTGACTTGATTCTGATGCATAAAACGTACACTTGTGGCGATTCTTGGCAGATAGAAGCGATAAAAAGTAAGGTTATTTGAAAAATCTTTGGAGATTTCATTTTTTTTCTTTTACTTTGTCACGAAAACTTATCCGCTCAATTCTTGCAGGAAAGGAATGGGAAGGAATACTCTTTAAATCACCAAGAGTGGAGCGGGCGCGATACCTAAATTATTCACTATTAAATATCTAAATCATTATGAAGAAAACCACTTTGACACTTCTTGCAGCCATGACACTGATGCTGTCGAGCTGCCTCACAACCGGACTCGGAACAACATCCAACACCAATCCTACCGGCAATATCCTAAGTACTGTGCTGGGCAGTGTATTGAGCAATGTATTGTTCGGCGGATTGACATTTGACCAGTCGAGCCTTATTGGCAACTGGAACTACAGTGCTCCAAGTGCTGCCTTTACCACCGAACAGGCTTTTACAAATGCCGGAGGTGCTGCTACAATAGCCAACATTGCCTCTTCGCTGGCAAACAGCTATAGCAGCATCGGTATCAATCGCAGCAACACTTCTTTCTCGTTCCTTGAGGGCAACAAGTTCTCGGCCAAGGTGAATGGCATCCCATTCAGCGGAACCTATACTTACAACCAACAGAACGGAGAAATCGCCCTCAAGACAGCCACTGAGACCATTAAGGGCAACGTAACAAAGACCGAGAAAGGCATGGGACTGATGTTTGACGCCAAGCAGATGGTCAACATCCTTCAGAAAGAAGGCAAAGTGAGCAATACTGCCGCTGTTCAGGCTGTCAGCAAACTCGCTCAGAGTGCCGATGGTGCCCGAGTAGGCTTCGAACTTACAAAATAAGAAGAGGCTATCTTACAAGAAGTAAAGCCTCCAGGGTGTAAACGAGTTTTACGAAGAGGCTAAACTTGAACAGAAAGGATGTAATAGAATTGTTCAGGTCAAAACGGTAATATTCTGTCCTACGAAAAGAGGGTGTGTCAAAATGAAATGACTTGAGAACAAAACTTACAGATTGTAAGGAAGAAGAACGGCCTGAAAGGCCAGCAGCTGTCAGCCTAGGGCAATCGCCCTAGGTATAAGGCAGAGTATTAATGTCGCCATACATAAAAACCCAGGGCATTGCCCAGGGCTATTGTCTTGTTGGCCTTTCAGGCCGACACAATGATTACAAATTGAAAATACCGGTAATGCAAATCTCCATTTTGACACACCCTCTTTGTTATAGTAAAGAATAGGAGAAGACACTTTTTCCTGTAACGATGGTGAGATATGGGCACATTCGGGTGCATGGTGGCTGAATAAAAATGAGACTTAGCGAGTTCGGATGTTCTGCCGGCCGAACTTGCGACTGGTTACGGTCTCTTCAGCGAGGCGATATATTTCGAGGGCTGGATGCCGGTGTTTTTCTTGAAAAAACGGGTGAAGTGCTGAGGGTATTCGAACCCGAGATTGTCGGAGACCTGGGTGGCGGAGAGGCCGCTGACCAGCAGGCTCTTGGCACGGTCGATCAGGAAGCGCTGGATGACCTGTGTGGGACTCTCGCCAGAGACACTTCTCATCACATCGCCGAAATAACTGGGCGACAGGCAGAGTTCGGAGGCGCAATATTTCACGTTGGGCAGACCGTGCTGTCGCTGCAAGCCATGCTCGTAATAGTCGGTGAGCACCCACTGGAAACGCGACAGCAGGTCGCTCTGCCTGCGGGCGGCATCCTGAAATTGTCGCTGATAGAACAGCAGGGCATAGTCGCACACCAGCAGGATATAGTCTTGCAGGATGCGGTCGGTCTGTGGCGTCGACTCGCGGTGCTGGATGAACCTGCGGATCATCCACATCAGTTGCCATAGCAGCTGCTTCTCGCCCTCGGTGGTGTGCAACGCCTCGTTCACGTTGTAGGAAAAGTAGTGATAGTCGTGCAGCCGTTGCTCGAATGCCGTGCCGCGCATGAACTCCGCCTCGAAGTGCAGTGTCCAGCCATGATACACTTCGAGCGTGCCGTCGTCGGCCTTGCCAATTATCTGTCCGGGCGAAGCCGCCGCCAACGATCCTTTCGACGTGTCGTATCCACCCATGCCATAGGTGGCATTGGCAGGAAAATTGTCCTGAACGAAGAAGGCGTACACATCGCCCATCTTGTTCAGCGTGTGGGCAATCGGTCCCAGTTCGTCGAAATGTACGACACTTACCATCGGGTGATGCACCTCTGCTCCTACACTCTGCGCGTAGTCGTTGGCGTGGTTGAGATAGAGATAATCCTTCATTTCGTTTGCAAAAATACGTTTTTTTATCCAAATTATCGCATCAATGGCGAAAATAGATAAATTTGGTAAATATTCCTTTAATTCGGATAACCCCATGAATCGAAGTTAGTTGTACTTTTGTGCCAGAAATCAAAAAGAAAAAAAACATGAAGAGACCATACGTGATTTGCCACATGATGGCATCGATTGACGGACGCATAGACTGCGCCATGACGGAGCAGATTGGCGCCGACGAGTACTACGAGGCTCTTGAGATGCTCTGCATCGACACGACGATAGAGGGTAAGATCACTGCCGTGAACCACTATGCCGAGAAGGAACTGTTTGTGGCGCAGGACGCAACACCTGTTGGCCACGAAGAGTTCTACAAGAGCCACGACTCCAAGAGTTGGGAGGCGGTGGTTGACACCCGTGGCACCCTGCGCTGGCCAGAGGAAGACACGTCCGACCGCATCTGTATCGTAAGCCAGCAGGCTTCGCGCGAATACCTTGACTATCTGCGTGAGCGTGGCATCTCCTACATCGCTACGGGCGAGACGGGCATCGACCTGGGCCGTGCGCTCAGCATCCTGCAGTATGAGTTTGGCAGCGAGCGCATCGGCGTAGTAGGCGGCGGTCACATCAACGGCAGTTTCCTGCGCGAGGGTCTGCTCGACGAGGTGAGTATGCTCTACGGTGCCGCCATCGACGGACGCGAGGGTTTCTGCGCCGCCTTCGACGGCATCGAGGCCAGTCATACCCGTCCCTACATGCTCCACTTGAAGAGTGTCCGTCAGTTGGGCGACAACTCCGTATGGATAAGGTACAGCATTGCATAACCAACGAATAAAGAATATGGACACAGACAAGAAGATGAACAGAAGAGATGCTTTGAAATGCATGGGGTCTCTGATCATAGGAGCAACGATTGCAACCACACCGATTGCTGCAAAAGTCATAGCTCCCAAACCCTCAAGAATAAAGAGACTCATCTTTTTCTTCTCGGCAACGGGCAACAGTCTTTACGTCGCCCGTGAATTGGGCGGTGACAAGGCTGAATTGCGCAGTATTTCACAGGAAATCCACAATGAGAATCCCATCTATGAAGCGGAAGAGATCGGCTTCGTCTGTCCGGTCTATTGTTTCATACCACCGGCAATCGTTCAGGACTTTATCGCCCGCTCCACTTTTAAGGCCGATTATTTCTTCACCGTAGGGACCTATGGCGCACATAGCACCATTTTTCCAGAGTTCGTGGACAAGTTTGCCAAAGAGCATGGGATGCGGATGAACTATATTTCCACCATTCAAATGGTCGACACATACCTGCCGTATTTTGATGCAGAAAAGGAAAAGGCCGACCCGAAGAACCAACGTATTCCAGAGCTGATTGCTATTGTTCTCGCGTCCATCAATAACCGCGAGAACCATATCCAGGCGGTCTCTGAGGAGGACCGTATGATCTGCGAAGGCTATTACCGTCATTCCGGCAGGGACCGTCAAAGACCTACGGTCACGCGTTCCGAGAAGATAGTCTTTTCGACGGATGCCTGCATAGGATGCGGCGTCTGCACCTCGGTGTGCCCACACGGCTCTTGGAAGGTCATCGACGAAAAGAGCGTTCCGGAAGGCGACTGCGAGAACTGTCTGGCATGTGTTCACAACTGCCCGCAGAAGGCCATCTCCATTATCCCCACGCCTCCAGAGCCAGAAGAGCCTAACCGCAGTGCCCGTTACCGCAACCCCAACGTGAAACTTGGCGACTTGATAAAGGCCAACTGCCAGAACTAAATGAAAACAGAAACGAGTATGAGACAGATTTTATTATTATTGACAGCTATACTGCTGACATGCTGCTCGAAGGACAGCGACATAACGGCACAGACTATGGCACAGAAATTATACATCACCATCGACAATCAGACACAAAGCGTGACGCTGGTTGACAATGCGGCCACACAGGAACTGGTGAGCCGCTTGCAGTCGGGCGACATCAATGTCACACTCGACACGAACGGGAGTTTTGAGATTTGGGGACCACTGGGTTTCTCGCTACCTACCAGCAACCAACAGATAACAGCGCAGCCCGGCGACGTCATTCTCTATAGCGGTTCGAACATCTGCATTTTCTGTGGAACCAATTCCTGGAGTTACACCCGTCTGGGCAAAATCGACGGGCTGTCGGAAAGCGAGTTGCGTACATTCCTCAAAATCGGGCAGAGCAATATCGCAGTGAAGTTGTCGCTCTCATCAGGAATGACAGCCATCAACAGCGTCGGTGGCAGGTGCTCTGAAGACGGGGGCTACTATTCGCTGAACGGACAAAAAGTGGAGAATCCCTCAAAAGGAATATATATCAGAAATGGCAAAAAGGTAATCCTATAACGTATGAAGAAAGTATTATTAACCGCAGTGCTGATGTGCCTGACGCTCACGGCATGCAACAAGAACAGACAAACTACAAACAAGAATATGGAACAAACAACATTACAATTAACTCAGGAATGGGACAAGACGTTCCCCAAGAGTGACAAGGTGGACCACAAGAAGGTCACGTTCAAGAACCGTTATGGCATCGAACTCGCTGCCGATATGTACACGCCGAAAGGTGCGAATGGGAAGTTGGCCGCCATTGCCGTCACCGGCCCGTTCGGAGCCGTGAAGGAGCAGTCGAGCGGACTCTATGCCCAGCACATGGCTGAGCGCGGATTCCTGACCATCGCCTTCGACCCCTCGTATACTGGCGAAAGTGGTGGCGAACCGCGCCGCATGGCTTCGCCCGACATCAACACCGAGGACTTCCTCGCTGCCGTTGATTTCCTCTCCACCCAGGACAATGTCGACCCCGAGCGCATCGGCATTATCGGCATCTGCGGCTTTGGCGGCATGGCCGTGAATGCCGCTGCCCTCGACCCGCGCATCAAGGCCACCGTTGCCTCGACGATGTACGATATGACGAAAGTGAACCGCGAGGGCTACTTCATGAGCAGCGACTCCAAGGAACAGCGCATGGCGGCTCGTAAGGCAATGGCTGCCCAGCGCACGGAAGATTATAAGGCAGGCACTTACAAGCGTGCCGGCGGTGTCATCGACCCGCTGCCCGACGACGCTCCCTGGTTTGTGAAGGACTATCATTCATATTATAAGACCAAGCGTGGCTATCATGAGCGCAGTGGCAACTCCAACGATGGATGGAACGCTACAGGCTGTCAGTCATTCCTCAATCAGCCCATCCTCGACTACGCCAACGAGATTGAGGCTCCCGTGCTGCTCATCCATGGTGAGAAAGCCCACTCACGCTACTTCTCCGAGTATGCTTTCGAAAAGATGACGGGCAAGAAGGCTTTTGTCTCCTCAGTTGCAGAGTGCGCCACAGCCAACGAGATTCCCACAGGCAAATACGCCGGCAGTTACAAGGAGGGCAACAAGGAATTGCTCATCATCCCCGGCGCCTCGCATGTGGACCTATACGACGACGTAGCAAGTGTAATCCCCTACGACAAGATGGAAGCGTTTTTCAAGGACGCGATGAAGTGAAAGCAGGGAGAAAATCATGCTGATATAATGACGATACAAGAATTCAGAGACTATATGGCTTCGGGCAAGCCCATTGAGGGCGGCTCGGAGCCGCACATGATGTTTCACAAACTGTCGCAGGAGGCTCTGCAGATAACGGCAGAAATCAATGGAAAATACCATACGCCAGAGGAACTGCACGGGCTATTGGAACAACTTTGGGGGCGCGAGGTACCTAAGAGTGTAGGCATGTTCCCGCCATTCCATACCGACTGCGGCAAGAACACCATAGTAGGCGAACACGTATTCATCAACATGGGTTGCAAATTCCAGGACCAGGGTGGCATCACCATCGACGAGGGGGCGCTCATCGGCCATAATGTGGTGCTGGCAACCCTCAACCACCTGGTCGACCCTACCCGCCGTTCTGGCATGACCTACGCACCCATCCATATCGGCAAGAACGTATGGATAGGTGCCAACGCAACAGTGCTGGCTGGCGTGAGCATCGGCGACGGTGCCATTGTAGCCGCTGGTGCCGTGGTGACGAAAGACGTGGAGCCCAATACCATCGTTGGCGGTGTGCCCGCAAAGGTGATTAAGAAGATTGAGGTGTAACCTAGGCTAATTTGAGAAGCGGTCCTTTTTCGCGCCCTATAATTATAGTGAATACCGCTGCAAATACATTAAAAAATACTCTATAATCAGCGGAAACATGCGTTTTTCTTTATGTTTCCGCTGATTATAGTGAGTTTTTGACTTTTTAAGATCCAAATGGTGAAAGATATTAAGGTTTAGTTTAGGTTATAGATATATATACTATAGGGATGAACTAAACCATACAGTGAGCTGTTAAACAGAAATATTTGCTTCTCTTTTCTTTTGGACGGCAAAAGTGTCATATTGAATGACTAAGAAGCTACTTTTTATATATAATGTGCCATTAAAAGGAAGATTTTTAGTAAAATATGTACCAGGTAATAATATTTTTATTACTTTTGCAACAAAAAGTTTAAACATGACTCTTCAAAAGTGGATAAAGGATAGGGCGATTCATGGGTATCCTACATTCTCTATAGAGGATGTGAGAGAGTCTGGAATGTACTCTTCAGACCAGATAATGAAGAATGAACTCAATAGGCTATGTTCAAATAAAACTATAGTCAATGTGTATAGAGGGTTCTATGTGATTATTCCTGTTCATTACGTTCTTCGTGGTTCTGTACCTGCAACCTATTATATAGACCAGCTGATGACTTATCTTAGCAAGCCCTACTATGTATGTATGCTAAGTGCTGCAGAATTACTCGGTGTGGCACATCAGCGACCACAGCAGTTTTCTGTGATGACAACATATCCAAGACGTCAATTGGTGACAACTCGAAACGTAACCACCAACTGGTTTTATCGTGATTCGTTGCCCGAAGATGCTCTTGTTATAAAGAATACGGAAACCGGGACAATCCGAATTTCAAATTCTCTTTTGACGGCAGCTGATCTTGTACAGAATCAGCAGCATGTTGGTGGGTTGTCTCGCGTTGCTACCATACTTGAAGAACTGACAGAGCTGATTGATATTGACAGCCAATTCTCAGCTTTAATGTCATACGTTAAGACTGTGACATGGCAACGTCTTGGTTACATTCTTGAAAACGTCATCGAAGAAAAGGAAGCCGCAGATAAGCTTTATGAGCAGCTTCGTGCTTCATCAGCCCGTATGGTATATAAGCCATTAAGCACATCGGCAGAAGATAATCCATCAAATAGAGATAGCCGATGGAAGATAAATATTAATGTGGAAATCGAAACAGACGATATATGATTAACAGAACAGCAATACAACAGTGGAGCGAACATGCTCCGTTTGTCATAGACATGCTTTATCATATCTTAGAACACCAAGGTCACGGCCATCTTGTTGCAATCACTTCCGCAGGTGGACTGCGAGGTGAAGCTATGGCTCCAGCCTATAGTGCAACTAAAGCCTATCAAATCAACTATATGGAAGCCCTACGTAAGAAGGCTTTCAAAAACGGAGGGCATTTAATTGTTACAGATATTCGTCCTGGTCTCGTCGACACCTCAATGGCAAAAGGAGAAGGATTGTTTTGGGTAATGCCTGTTGAGAAGGTAACCAGTCAAATCATTTCAGCCATTCGTAAGAAGAAATCCCAAGCCTACGTAACCAAACGATGGCATGTGTTAGCGATAATAAACAAATATCTTCCTTATTGCTTATATAAAAGAATGTGACTTCCAACATCGCAATAAGAGTATTATTATGAAAGCAGTTTAGTTTACTCAGCTTTATATATAAAGAGGGATAAACTAAACCTACTTCCCCACGCACCATCGACAATCAATTGAATATCAGCGTTCAGTGAATTTAATCGGTACACGGCCCATTTTCGAAAGTATTTCGAAAGTAAGCGAAAGTGTAAATGCTTGATAATTATCACTTTGCCATTTTAACTTGTACCGCGCCTTTTTGCTCGATTTGAGAAATGCTCGCTTGAATGTATTATCCCACTGGATATCAACGAGTTCCTCTCTGTACGCTACATGTTTCAATTGCGCTGCAAATTTACACATTTTTCACGAAAAACGTGCAGGATGTGCTATCTTTTTTATTGTTCATCCCAACGAATAGAATATGATTCTAACAACTTTGTTGGTATTTGCAGTTCGGTAGCGGTTTTGCGCCAGTCTTTGATGGCTGAGCGAACCTCCTCGATAATTTCTGATGCTTCTTGGTGTTCAAGCATGTAGCTCTCACTTGCAGAGAGTAAGGCGTTGATGTCTGACTCTTCTGTGTATGAATCGATAAGCAAGCATTGATGTGACTTTGTCCCTGGGTTGATGTCGTATGTTGGTGAGAGCGTCCAGCCTTTCGGGGTAAGCAGAAAACCGTGATTGCGGAAGTGGTCATCGGTGTTGCCAAACATGACGTTGAAGGCCACTCTGCGATAGAGCTCACGGAGATTCTGCCGTACATCGGTACACCCACGAAGGATGAAATCAACGATGTCAAGATAGCCGTTAC
>Ga0247611_10002692_pt1 | contig 27909 bp, 24 predicted proteins | sample 177DNAGHGhighgp2_FD_192422 | JGI IMG/M metagenome (GOLD analysis project Ga0247611, IMG submission 192422) | Sheep rumen microbial communities from Palmerston North, Manawatu-Wanganui, New Zealand - 1770 DNA GHGhigh gp2 | ecosystem: Host-associated > Mammals > Digestive system > Stomach > Rumen... | reverse complement strand
AAGGTCATTCGATGCCGAAAGGGTTGTTTCCAAGCCGTTCGAGATACCGCTCCATCCCGTCCCGTCGGTATAGCCGTTCCCTGCCAACAGATTATAAGTGCCGGAGGTCCTGGGTGTCACCTTCACCGATACGCCTGAAACGGAAAAACCTGCAGGTGCGTTTACCGTCACCGTCCCGAGCCGGGCGAAGATATGCTGGAAGACGAATGCATTTTGCTGGGCATACGACGGCGACGGAAGTACCGCGCAAACGACATCGGATGACGTGTTGACCGATACCGAACAGGCATTTGAACTGAAGGCCATCGGAGCTGAAGAGCTATAAAAATGCAGTCCAAGGTCAGAAGCGGGCCAGAATCTATTCGCAGAGAACACCCCTGCATTCTTCGTGAAATTCACGGACGTCCAGAAACTCTGCTCACTACTCGTCCCCATCGTTCCCCGCGTAGCCGTCACATAAATGCTTGTAAGGTTAGACGTAGTAACCGCATCGACCTTCGTCTCAGCGGTAAACACATCATTAGCAGCGAACACAATCGGAACCCCAGACTCCCCCGTATCAACATCCTTGCTGCATCCGGCAATTATAAGAGAAATAATCACCGGAAGCAGCAGATATATGAATTTGTTCCTATACATGTTCAAAATGTACTAACTGAAAGACAGGTCGTGCGTTTCAGAAGACCATGCAGTGAGACTTACGCTGATGACAATCTCCGTGGCGGCGCCACCGGAAGCCGTGCCGGTGATGTTATTGATTTTTCCCGCCACAAGGGTGACACCGGCGCTCTTGGTGAACGACGCCGACCAATCCCCCTTGGTAAGAGTGTATGAACATTTGATTACATAATATCCAGGAACCAGGTAAAAATCCGAGCCGGAACCAACAGACGTTTCTCCAAGAGCCGTCAAACCGCTCCAGGTCCCGTTCTTCATGCTGTACGTCCCGGCCGTTCCCGCGCCGGAAATCGACCAGCTTACGTTGGAGATCGTGTATCCGCTCTGGGTGTTCATCGTGAACGAGCCGGTACGGGCGAAGATATGATTCAACGTCACGGAAGGGGTCGTACTATTTGTCGACGTGCGGCCGCATACGACATCCGTCGTGTTGGATACGCTCACGGACGAATCGCCGTTGGTCGTGAAATTAACATTCGACACATAGTAATTGTACGTCGTCGGGGAATACGTCTGATACTTCCCGGTCGAAATCTTCGAGGAGGACACGGAGGAGGATGCCGTGGACCACTTTGCGTACTCCGTTCCGGAACCGGTCGTCGCTCCCCAATAAAGAGTGGAAGGGACAGCCGTCACAGCCGTGGTCTTCGTATCGACGTTAATGTCATCATCGCCGACGACAAGGAAAATCTCGGCAAGGGGATTCTCTTTCTCCGTTTCCTTTATTTCAGCCTCACCGGCATTCTTTTGACATGCGACCATCATGGTAGCGGCAATCATCATCAAATACTTTGCTTTCATATCGTTTTAATTATTATTCTTTAGGAAAATCAATATTATCAATCACATTCAATCCCCAAGGAGCGACGCTTACGTTAAACGTCACCGTTGTCCGGTCCACACCCTGATCGGGAAGCGCAGTGCCCGGGCCCTTGATAACCAGGTCCGAGACGACGTAATGCGTGTTCCCTTCCATCGCGGGGAGGTCAATCGGGTACCACTGCGGGATACCGCCTATCGTTAGGCGCAGACAAAGCCGGGTCCGTCTGGGAGCCCAGGGGGTATCCTCCGCTTTCTGGTCCCCGGCCGATGCGTTCGGCATGGAATAAAGGACGACGCTTGTGGTGGTCCCTGATGCACTGAGTGCTGCCGAGCCGCTCCAGGACAGAAGGCTCCCGAGGAAACCCGCAGGAGTAGCATCCGTCGAGCAGTTATACCACAGGTCACTGACAAGGGCGGACGGGGTGCCTGACCAGGCGCAGTCGCCCCGCGCGTTGACAAGGATGGCCCTGTCCAGGACGCAAGACGGAGCAGTGTCGAAGTCATTGAGCCATTCGACCGCTATGCGGCTCACGCTCACCTTACAGGCATAACGGATGAGCTCGATGCCGTCCACCTCGATAGGCGTTCCGGACGTGTTCTTCGGGAAGGTCGTCGTGCCGTTGGCGTGCATCACCATCGTCGATGCGGTAGTCTGGGAGAGCGTCGTCTTCGCAGCGAGGAAGGCCTCACGTGTCGAGAAGGAAGATAATGCCGCGGACGCCGGGGCATTCGCAACGAGGTACCAGTCCAGCGACTCGCCTGCGGTCACCTTGGCGCTTACCGTTGTCGTCCCGGCTCCGTCCGCATGCGCGTAGCAGTCAAGCAGACCGCCATCGCTCCTAAAAGCCAGCAGGTCAAGCGAACTGACTGCAACCTCCCCGGCATCAGTGACGGCCCCGGCCTTCGTCTGAACGGGCAGCGTCACGAATGACACCGCGACACGGGTGTCCTTGTCCGCCGCGACTTTGTCGCCAGACTTATTACACCCCGCAAGCAAGACAAGCAGGAGTGTACCTATAACCGAGTATATACGCCAAAGAGTACGCATCAGTTCATCGGGAATGTAGCGGTTACGGAATTGGTTCCCCACTCGGCCACGCTGACGGTAAACTTGATTTCCTCAGCAAGACCGCCCAGCGTGGTGGAAATATTGTTAACCTTGCCACCGACGATGGAAACATCATAAGACTTGTTCGAAAAAGTTTGAACGTACTCACCTCTCGTTGCAGTCCAAGTCGCCGTGAGCGTGAAAACTCCAGGAACAGTGTAAATATCATTTGCTTTTGTTCCGGGGGTAGAATTGGCAATTCCCGTTGCGGAACCGTTCGCCGTGTCGGACCAGCCGGTACCATCCGTCTGGCCAAAGCCTGTACTGAGATTATAGGTTCCCCTCACCTTCGGCGTAACACTAATGCTTACGTTGCTGATGGTATAACCATCCACCGCGTTCACGGTCATGCTGCCGATCCGCGCAAAGATATGCTGGAACGTCAAGGCGTTGACATCTTTATAGGTCGGAGATGCAAGATAGGCACACACGACATCCGTTTCATTCGAGGCGGAGACGGTATTCCCTGCAGCAGAGAAAGTCAAGTCGATGTTGCTTGCATAGAATGAATACGGATTGGCGTTCGTCAGCGGCCAGTACTTGTCTCCGGTAAATTTCGAATCACCGTCCGAATCCGCGTAAGAGATGTTCGTCCAGACAGCCGTCTCCGTGCCGGGCGTTCCGGTCACGGCGGAAGCCTTGAAAGAGGAGAGGGATGATACAACCGAGGCCTTTGTCTCGACGTTGTATTCCAGGTTGTGATCGCTGGCGGTGAACACGATTTCGTCGGTCTGCACGGGCGGAACCGAGGTATTCTTGTTACAGCCCAAGGCTGTGACAGCTGCAATGACAGCCATAATGATGTGAATCTTTTTCATCTTTATAAATATTAAATTACATAATTTCCATTACCGCTTCCACTCTTGTACACAACCACCGTCCATCCGGCAATCGTGACAGAAACGCTTGCCAAGGATTCGTCGGCCATCCGGATATTGATTTGAATATCCTCCAACCGGTCGGTAGACCAGTCGTATCCTCTCTCGCTGGCAATCTGTCCGAGCGGGAGCGACAGATAATGCACCATCTCATCCTTCTCCTGGTTTTCAATCCATACCTCCAGGAAAAGCTTTTCCAGGGCGGCTTCCGGGGTTTCAAACGCATACTTGTCCTCTTCCTCCTCCTCCGCCTTGGTATTCATCGAGCGTGCGATATCATGGAAAGGCATCTGGCGTGGGATGCGCACGTGACGTTCATTGTAACTCAACTCCTCCGCCTTGGCACGATAAGGTCCATAATGCAACCCGCTTCCGGGATAGGCATATCCGTCCACAGCACCCGTCGCATAAATATCAATCCCATACCCGGACGAGGCTCCTTCAATTTCAACGAACACGTTCACATAGAGGTTGGTCAGCGCCAGCGGCGCCTCGTAAAGCTCATCCGAACCTATCTCCATCCCAAGGTACGCGCCAACGGCGTCCGGACACTCTTCCCCTTCAGGGACAAGAAGAAACCCGTCCGCGAACCATTCCGCAGGCCAGCCTCCCAACAGCGCGGCCTCAAAGAACCGGTCCTTCATCACAGGGATATAATAGCCGCGATTGAGCTCATACACCGAAGCAACCGCATTCTCTGTCCTGACGCCATCTTCCCACATGCTGATATCGAGATTCTCCCACGAACGTGTATCGATAGGCGGAACGGCCTTAATAAAAACATGTGCAGGACAATCGACACGTTTTTCCTTTATGAGCTCATTGCAGGAAGACAACGAAACTGCACCCAGCAGGAACACCACAGCACAGGCGGCCTGATGGGATAGGCGGGAAACAGTATATTTCAATTCTTTCTTTCTCATTAAAAGTTTTTCATTTTTAGAACCCCGAGGCAGGGTCAGCCGCCCCGGAATTGGAGAGATAAGAAAGAAAATTAAATAACGTACTTGTCGTCACTGCCGTCACCGGTAGCAACGAGGACCTGCTGCCAGTCGGCAACACTAATCTGGAACTGCACGTTAGCCGCATTGACGGGCTCATCGGGGTTGGTGGAGCCCAGACGGGTCAGGACAAGCTCGTTAATCTCATACGAACGATTGGCCTTGATTCCCGCATAGCCGGTTCCGTCATCGGCGGCATCACCGAGAGGATACATGTCGTTCTCTGCAATGGGGATAGGATAGAAGTACTGCTTACCGGCATACTCAACCTCAACGACCAGTTTGGTATGACGAGGGGTCCAAGATTCGCCCATGATAGGACCAAAGACCGCAGGTTCGCCAACGCCCCAGGGAACATTATTAGGCATCACGTAGAAGACGTGGGCGGTGCTATTGGAAGCGTCCTCTGCAATCGTGAAAGGACTGGCTACGCCCTTGAGGAAGATATTGGCGGAAGCAGTGAAATCAATCTTACCGGGATACTGCCATGCCGCAGAAGGTACATAAGGGGTAGTGCTGTCCCAACCGTACTTATTGTGCCAGGTAGCATCGCTTCCGGTCTTGTATACACCATTGGTAACGTGGCCGTCATAGGAAGCGCCGATACCGTACTCGCCAACAACGTTGGTCATGTAGACACCTTTCACGGTAAGTTCACCATTTAAGGCGGCCGACGTGAAGTTCTTGGTGATTTTCTTCAGTTCGACACGTGCAACGACCGACTCGACGGTGACAGGTACTTCGACATCGCCAGGGGTGAAATCCTTCGTCGCATAACCGATCATCTCGAAGTTGTCCAGTGTCCCGGCCGGATCCACGCTCTGGTTCTTCAGAAGAGTGAACGTCAGAGCCTGGAACTGGCTTTCCGTCTTAATGGCGGAGGACAGCGTCGCGGCGGCGTCTTCGTTGTAGTTGATAAGAATGTAGATACGCTTGCCTGCGCCGGTGGTGCATTCCAGGCGTTTGGTGTCGTTACCGAGCTTATCGGTGTCAACGGTCCCAATGTGGCCATCGCCCACGGCAGTGGTGTAATGCCCATAGGCATCCAGGTCGCCGGTGGCGTTGAAGACGAATGCGTCAAAGGTGTTCACCTGCTTTTCGGTCGCGGTTTTCGCGGTCGTGGCTTTCACGGTCGAACCGGCCTTGAGGCAGAAGGTGACATGGGCAGTACGGCCTTCCTGAGCGGAGGGGGCCTCATTGGAAGAGTTCTTGTTGCAGGAAATGGCGCTCATAGCAGCCAGGGCAACGGAAAAGTAAAAAAAGATTTTTTTCATAAAAATTTTGTTAAGAAGTGAATTGAAAAAAAGTTAAAACGGATTAACCTTCCAGTCTCCGGACGAGATTTCTACCATCGAGACCGTCTTGCCGTCCCTGGTTACGTTGAATACAATATCGTCAAGTTCGTCTTTCGTCCAGTCGTACTTGTAATTGATAAGAATGTTCCCCAACGAAATGTCCGTGATATGTTCCCATGACGCGGACTCCGTTTCCCTGTACCAGAAAGACACGCGGAGCTTCGAAGCGTATGAGACCCCATCAGGGGTTTCCTGCCGGGGAATGCGGGCCTCCGTCTTGTCTTTTCCTTCATTATGCGCCATGCACATGAACTCCCCTTGGTGGATGGAGAAGTCGGGGACGGAATAGCCGTCCACCCAACCGTCCACCTCCGCAACTATCTCCCCGATTGTGGGTGCTTCCCCAAGGAAATTGAACTTCAACCTTGCAAACAAGCTACGCATCGGCATCGGGCAGGAGTACAGTTCCTCATCCGAGAGAACGGTCGAAACGGCTCCCCCCTTCGCAAGGGGACACTCCCTTCCACGCGGGATAAGGATAAGGCCGTTTTCAAGAGTGGTTTCCGTCCGCTTGAGACCCTTGATTTCACCACTCCATCCGGCGAGGCCCACGACGGCAAAATCGGTATTCTTCGTCCACTCGATGACCTGGCCGCCGTTGAACTCATCCGTGCGGATCTTACGCTCCTCAAGGAAAGAATCCTCCACGTGCGGAAGAAACAAATGGACATACGACCAGACCGACTGTTCCACGCCGGGTGTTGAGGTGATGGTTACCCATGCCGGACAAGGAGTGCGCTCCTCGCGGACGAGTTCGGTGAGCTTCCGACAAGAAGTTAAGGTGACTGTTGCGACAACATAACACATCAAGACCGCCAGCAGGTAAATGCTGCGGGAGATATCTACGTAACGATTATTGACAGAGCCTCTGGTCTTGCCTACCTTGTGCATGAATAAAGGCAAGCACTCGTTCTAAAACAACACAAACAGCGGCTGTCGCTAAGATAAGTACAACGGTGCAAAGTTAACAAGATTTTATTCAAAATCAACGGATTCGGCATAAAAACGGCAAAAATATTAGCAAAAAGATACATTTTTCGTTTCCTTTGCACAAAATGGGCTATGAGAACGAATTTATTTATGCTGCCAGTCAAAGTTGTTATCTTTGCATGATGTCTTTGACATGTCAAGAAGGAAGCCAAGGCTGCCCGCCCTTTCCTTTCCTGCCTTTTCCCTGGGTTGGAAGGCGGGAAAGGAAAGGGCTCAAAAAATCAAATATCTGCCCCCGAAAACCGCACAAAGAAAAAAAATAATCATAAAAACTTTCACACCATGAAACACATTCTTCACACCAAGGCCCTGATGGGCTTGATGATTTTCCTGGCGGGGGCCGTCGCCGTCGTGACCTCCTGCAAGAAGGACCCCCTCGATGAGTTCAACCCCAAGACGGATACAATCGCGGAAGCCCCGTTCTCAGTGAAGGGAACGGAAAAACGAAGCGACGGCGGATACGTCCTCGATTGGAAAATCAACAAATCCGGCATCGACTGCGTCCAGGAGGAGCTCGACGAGCTTGCCATAACGCCCTTCAATACCTTTACCTTCGAGGCTGTGCCGGAGAGCGCCAGCGCGACCTTCCCCGGCGTCAACGCCAGAACCGACAACGGATGCGTAAAGCTTGAGCGCAATGGCCAAAGCAGCTTCTCCATCTCCTACGTCTCCGACGGCGACGCCACCGTCACGGTATGGAACGGAAGCAAAGACGGGAATGCGTCCATTACATTCAAGGTCAAGGCCCGCAAGACCATCCCCGTCGAGGGGCTCCTCGTGAGGATTGACGATAAAGAAGAAGTGCTGATTAATGTAATTGGAGGGCAATACAGCGCCGAACTACATAACAAGCAAAAGGAATTCCCTTTCTACAACGTGAAGTACTTGTCACAGGACAAAGTGACGGAATCGTTCGAAACCATTGAAGAGATGTACAGTTTCTATGATAGGGAAGACCTCAATCTTCACAAGCTGGAAATCCTTCACATCCAGCCGGAAAACACGACCGTCAGGCGGCTGAACTTCAGCAGTATCGCTTACGGGCATCCCGGCGTCGTCTCGAACATATTCTGCAAGGGAGAGTTCCAGTGGTTTGACAATGTAAGCGGCGGGCGTGATTATACAATCCCGAACGGAACGGACGTGAGTATCCTGCACGGCAAATCGATTTTCTTCTGCGCCGAAGCAGGCGTCAACCCCAATATCGTCATGGGCTATTATTGCCCTCCCGGACATTATTTTCTCATGCAGACGAAGGTGGCTGAAGGGACCAGGGCTGATTCCGCCGGAAAGCTGTGGGCAATTTCCAACAGCGTCAAGATTATTCCATAGAAGAACCGTTGTCACTGAAAGAGGGATGGAACTCATCGCGAGGACCGTCCCTTTTTTGTGGCATTTTGTTTTTCCATTATTTAACTTTATCTTTGCAGTACTTATTTAAGTACTTACTATGATTACAGCAACCTATACTGACCTCAGGTCAAACCTTAAAGGCTATCTGGACAGGGTCGTGAATGACTCGGATAACGTTATCGTCAATCGCGGAAACGGCTCGGCAGTAGTGATTATGTCCATGGAAGAATATGAATCCATGGTGGAGACGGCATATATCATGTCACAGCCTGAGCTTGTTGACGCTATCCGCAAGGGAGACGAGGACGTGAGAAACGGTAACTATGAAATAGTGGACGTAGATGAGTTATAAGATCGCCTTTCTCCCCAATGCACGCAAGGATTTCGATGAATGGAAGAAAGCCGGAGACGAGAAGACGGTTCTGAAAATCAAGGAAATCCTGCGCGATATAGCCGAGCACCCTTACTCCGGTATCGGAAAACCGGAACCGCTCAGACATAACCTGTCCGGTAAGTGGTCCCGCCGCATCAACAAGACTGACCGGATCATTTACTCCGTGGACGGAACCCTGGTTTTGGTATACGTGTTCTCGATGAAAGGGCACTATCAGAAAAAATAGGACTCCGGTGATTTACCTTAAAGGGCGGCCCCGTTATCGGGACCGCCCTTTGCGCTATTCGATGTATCCGTTGTTCGGATTGACCGGCATATCCTGCAGAAGATGGATAATTAGATAACCGTTTCTGTTGTTGTCCTTTTCACTATAATTATCTGTGAAATACCGTCCCGTCAGCCCGTTTTCGGACCAGGAGACTTGCGTATAATCATAGCTTGGATCAAAAGTGCAGAAAGGAGAGGTTATGGATGAATTCTTCCAGGTGCTCCAGTTCCAGGTTATTCCGTTACCGCTGCCGTCAGTCGTCTTCAAGATGGCGTAACCTATGCCCAGGCAACAGTCAGCGTTTACGATATTGAGGTTGCGACGTTGAACAAATCCATACGGGGCTGTAAGGACCCGGTCCCCCGAACGATATTCAAATCCTTGTTCGTCAGTAAGGGCAAGGCGTACAAACGCAGGATTACCGGAAGCGACATTGATAAAGAGCCTCTTTACTTCGCCATTTGATGTTGCATCCTGGTTGTTCAGGAACCCGCCGTACAAATACCGGATATCCCAGACATCCGAAACGGTCTGTTTCTTATAATTCCTGGGACTGTTAAGGATATCTACAACATATTGAGACGAATTACTCTGCGGCTTCACGACGGTTGCAAAAACAGCATGCATATAAATTTTCGCTTTACCGATTTGCTTAGACAGGCTATACCGAGCCCTTTCGCCCCCAGCGGCAATGTCATACCTATTCTGCACGTGGATATATATAGGCTTCTTTCCCGAAGGGTGGTAAAAACTGGGGCCTCCTTCCGTTCCGGCCGTAAGCCCTATGGAAACAGAATTACCTCCGCTGTAAGTACCGACAAGCGCATCGCGTGTAGTTTGAATCTCCGATGAAGTCTGTGTCAGTACATTGGCCGGCTGGGCATAGAGCCTCTTGTTGCTACCTGATGCGAAAGAATATGTCTTGGACGCATTGTATGTAGCAATCTGCGATGAAGTCATGTGACTGTATATCGTTGTGAAATCATGGAAGGTCTCCTCATTATTCGTAATGTCTACATCCGCGAACGGGTCCTTGAAGGAAGTCGAATAGGTCAACTGCTCCACGCCGGCCTGAATAATGACATTGAACTCCGTTCCGAGCCAGTTCCTGATGTCTCCCCGGGAGTCGGATGTGGAATATTTCAGCGTCTTGACATAAACAGCCTCGTTGCTATCCATTTCAAGGAAGTTCGTGAAATGACCATGCACGGCCGGAGAAATCCTAACAATGCTCGGCTTCAGAAGCGACTCATACAGGGACGGCGCAAACTTGGTTCCGTAGCCTTGGTAATCTACCTGGCCGATGGTCATCGTCACGCCTTCTAACGTCTCGTAATGGAGCATCTTATCGGAAGGCGTTCCGTCAACCCAAAGGGCCTGGCTTGTCCAATTCTGCACCGCTACGGGGTTGTTTACCGTGAAGCTGATCTCGCCCCTCTGGCCGTTGGAAGCTGTGGCTACGATGGTGTAGTCGCCGGCGGCGAGAAAACCGACAAATGTTCCAGTCGGACTAGGACTGTTGAACTGGAGGCCGCCAGCACCGCTCTTGACGGTATATGTCACGGTGATTCCGGACGATGCCTGACCGCTTACATTGAGGCGGGCCAACTGAGCTACATACTTCGGGTCGGTATAACTACTGGCCCAGGAAAGCGTCAGGGGACCCAGGACCGTGACCTCCGCGCTCACGCTGGTATAGCCCGTCTCGAAGTTCAGGCTGGAACCGTTGTAGGTGGCGGTGATGGTCGCCGTGCCTGCAGCAACAGGGGTAACCAGACCGGCGGTGCCCACCGTGGCGATGCCCTCATTGCTGGAGGTCCAGGTGAAGTTATTGTTCCAAAGGACCGTCTCTTCGCCAGACTTCACGCCGTTCACATACTTCTGATACTTCACAACGGAAGAGCCGTTGGCACCTCCCACGGTGAGCGGATTGGGCGTCACCGTCAGGCTCACCAGACGGTAGGTCTCGTCGGGGGCCGTGACCTCCAGCGATGCGGTGTCTGTAGCGACGTCAGACTTGTAGGCCACCTTCACGGTTGCTGTACCGGTGGCGAGACCGCTCGCAAGACCTCCGGTGGTGATGCTTGCCTTGTCCGTCCCGGAAATGACGGACCAGCTGATGTCGCCCGCGGAAGGTGTGAACGGAGCGCCGTTCTTGGTCATGGAATAGTTGAACTGCAGGGTCTTGCCCATCTGCACGTTGGCAGGCTTCGGGGACAGCGTGATGGTGTACACGTCGGATACAACGTCCAGTCTTACCCGGGCCGAGTGGTAGGTCTTGCTGCCGGCGGTGTAACTGGCCTCCAGATAGCAGGTGCCAACGGACGTGCCGGTAATGGTTCCGCCGGAGATGGTGACAATGCTCGAACCCGCGGAACCGTCCTCGCTCGTGTAGGCGGTAATGGTTGAACCGCTTGTTACATCAGACGATCCGTTCCACCGGACCATGGCGGTACTTTCCCCGCCGACATAGACGCTTGTGGGATTGACGGACAGGCTGATATAGTTGGTGTCGGCCGTGAAGGTCACGTTGACGGAGGCGTTCTGCACACCGTCGGGACTGTCGCACCGGACGTTGATGGTGAACGTGCCGGGAAGCAGCGAGGTAACGCTGCCGCCGGAGACACTCACTGCGGCATTGTCGCAGCTCCAGACGGCGCTGTCGGTCACATCGGTGATGTCCGTTCGCGTACCGTTCACGTACTTGTCCAGATAAGCGTTCAGGGAAATGGTTTGGCCTACCATCCTCGGCGACGGGCTGGTGGGGTCGATACGGAGCGCATACGACTCCACGTCAGGCTCGGTGACAGTAAAGGTGATTACGTTCGATTCCAGTCTGTAAGCTGAATATCTATCGGACAAAGCATCCATCCTGTACGTTCCGATTACCGTGGGCGTCCATCGTCCGTCGGTTCCAATGTACTCGTTGCTATAGTCGTAGAAGACCTGCTTACCATAAGTGTCCAGACCAAAATAACCATCCCGCAATCGGAACGTCGCACCGTCCAAGCAACTCCAACTATCACTCTCTTGGTGCATGTCAAGCGAGAATTGGAAGGTCCCGCCAAGCGGAACGGATGCCGGCGTAACACTAAGAACCAGGGTAGGCGTGACGCCGAGACATGAGAACCACACACTACTCGTATACGTCCCCATCTCATCTTCAATCGTAGCACGAACATACCCGCTCCCCTCAGCAATCATAGAATAAACGCGTCTGACACCTCTGGTATAAGATTGTGTGCTGATGTAAGACATGAAATTCCCTGGCGACCAGTTTTCCGTTGTCCACGTAACAATATCCGGGTCGAATGGTTCAAAACTCGACGTTTGTTTTAAGCCTTTCTCGTATCTGTCGACCTGTTTTCTCAGAGAGCAAACAGCCCAGTCGCCGACATAACCTCTGTAGGACTTCAAAAAAGCTTCGTCATTAACAGTCAGCGTGTATCTCCATGCCGACCACGACAGGTTGTTCTCATGTTTCCAGTCGTCCTCGGACGTGCCGTCCTTCTTATAAGTCACGGCCCAGGTATAACGGCAGTTTCGCGTGATGGAGAAGTCCGACGTCGCGTTCTTGCCCAAGTAACTGCGGTAAACCATCGTGCCAGAATACAGGCCGGCGCCCTCTGTCGTAACCTCCATGTATGTCAGGCAGTCTTTCATAGCAGAAAGGGCGCTGTTGTCGCCGCTCTTGTCCACCGACGAAACGATGGACGGAACGGTGCCCTGCTCGTTCTCCGGGATATAAAACACGAACGTGCCGGAGCTGAGGCCGTTGCCGGACTCAATCTCCTCAGAGAACGTATCCGACGCGAAGCGCGCCCAGCTCTCCCCGAAAGGGGTCAGGTGCTTGTTCATGCTCTTTATCTGGACGGAGGTGATGGTCGCATCCCAATCCAGGCTCAGGTCTACGGCCAGCTTCGCAAGTAACCTCCGGACCGAGATAGTGGTTTCGTCGTGATTGGCCGTGTCGTAGTTCAACACGCCCGCCATGGGAATGCCCCTTTCCTCGATGCTGTCGTCGGAGCCCGTGTACGCAGGGATGTCGTAAGTGACAGCGGCAATCATCGATTGGTTGGCCGGAAGGACGCCGGTAAGATCGCCCATGTTGACGAAGGCATAGACGGTAGCCTCCGAGTCCGACCCCGTATCCAGGACGAGATCCTCTCCGGCAACAAAATACTCCGTAGAAATGAGTTGTCCGCTTGAGGCAGAATACGACGCAAGGGTTACACACGTAATCTTCGTTTCGATATACGGGTCGTTGATAACCGATTTAGTGTCGACGGGCTTTAAATCGTCAATCTGCAAAGAGAAAGGAACTCCTCTCCTGACAATGGCTTCGCGATAATCGTGGTCCTCTTCCTTTTCACAGGAGGGGATTATGACAACGGCTGCAAGCAAGGCGGCCAGATAAGTAACTGTTTTTTTGAAAATGGTCATGATTCTTTTCTTTCTGTGAAGGTAAGGGATTAGGACTCCTCGATAACATTGTAATTTCCCTCCCAACCGGCTACCGCCGTCGAGAGGACGACATCAAGCGTCCCGGGAATGAACTCCTCCGGGTCGGAGGAACCCAGGTCACGAATAACGACCTCGGCTGCCACATAAGGCGTATTGCGCTTCATGGCAGGAAGCTGTATCTGGTAATAGAACGACTCCCCGTCGACCTCGGTCTCGATGATAAGACGAGTACTGCGCACGCTCCATACGGAAGTGTCATGCGTATCGTTCTCCGGGCTGGAGGGATTAGGATAGCAGTAGAAATAATGCTCTTGTGTATGCGGCGATGCCGTTGAGATGGTTGTACTCAGTCCCGTATCCCCGACAAGAGCATCGATGGCACCACTCACCTGCTCACCGCCCCAACGATGCCAGCCCATCGTATTATACCACATCGAACGCGACCCGTTCAACTCAGCAGATGTGTAATCACTCCCATACCTGGCGGTCCGATAGAGATTGGTCAGATAGATGCCCTTTAGTATCGTTATCTTGTTATTAAGACGTGCGACGGTGTAGTTGACGGAAATCCGCCGAACACCCACCTTCGATACCAAACGGGCTACCTTTACTTCGATAGGAGACATCGCGTCATCCGTGACAGTAACCGCCTTCTCCCCTTCCATCACAAAACAGTTGTAGGCATTGGAAGAGAGTTCGGACACTCGGTTCAGTAGTTCCGTCTTGGTGACACCCGCCCGGACCGGAACGGTCCAGGTGCCGGAAGTTGGGTAATTAGCCAGCACAACTATCGTATATGTGCCCGTCATCAGCCGGATGCCCGCGTGTAAGTTGCTGCCGCCTACACCGCACTTGACAGCCACGCCGGAATCGTTAAACGCCCAGTAGGCCCACCGCTCAATACGGGACTCGTTCGGGTCGTAAAGCCCTGTGAGCTTGGTCACGGCAGGAACCGCCGCCCCACCCAGGGACAGAGAAACATTCTGTTCCTTCCGGAATGTGGCAACGCCCGTCGAAGAACCGACCGTAGTGCCTTCCGTCTTACTACAAGCAGAAAAGAGAATTACGGAAAAACATGCGGTAATAAGAAAACTATTAATCTTTCTCATAAAAAAACATACATTTTAACTATCGCGTCCGAAGGGGGTATCACCCCCCTTCGGGCAATGATTATCTCAATGTGGGTTTTCCCAACCGATAACCGTCATCGCTCGTTGTACTTAGCGACAGTCGCGCCTGCATCGCTGCGGTGCTTGGCTCCTTGGAGGGGGGTCAGCCCCGCCAAGAAGTTCACAACTAAAAAATCCTATTTATTATTACAATCTCGCTTCACTGCGGTACAATCACTATATGTCAAAGATAAGTTCATCCTGTCCTTCCCAATCCATCACGGTGATATTGTAAACCGACTCAACATAATCGATTTCCAGATAGATGTCCGGCAAGTTCTTAGCTTCCCAGTTGACACTTCCTAACCGTTGGAAGAGCGCCGACAGGCTGAACGAATCCACCATACCTTCCCTTTCATAGATTCCGGGCTTAGCCCAGAGTTCCATCTCCAGGGCGCTGTCTGCCTGACGCGGGAGGATGAAATTAAACGTCCCGCCGTATTCTTCCACAGGCTCATACATGAAAGGGCCCCTTATGGGAAGACCGGTCCGTCCATCAATGCCGCATGTGTTACCCTTGACGACGATACGGAACGGGAACTGGCCGTCCGCACTCTCGAACTGGTCAAACCGGAGGAACTTGACCGTCACCCTGGCGAAGTCCTTCACAAGCTCGACCGGCGCCGTGTAATCCTCTTCAAATCCGGGAGCGAAATACTCGAAACGGAAAAGCGGATCTCCTTGTTCCCCTTCATCGATAATCCAGTCGGAATCGTTGACAAGGTGGCTCTTGTCGATACCAAGCAGACCGTAACCGTTCCAGGACTCGGCCTGTTTCAACTCGAACCAGAAACTGCGGTCTTGAATATCCTTCACATTTGTATTCGCTTCCTTTATACGGACATCCTCCGGTTGGCGATAGACTGTTACGAATACCCTGTCAGAACTATTGTGCTGTTCGGCATTCGCAATATCGAAAAAGAGGAAACGAGGGCATTCACTCCTGTTCTCGAAAATCATTCGATGGCAGCCTGTAAACATTATGAGGGCCGCAAGCCCCAGTGTAGTAATGCAACTTTTTTTCATTTTACCTTTTATGTCTTTTCCCTTGAGAGGGAGCCGGGACTCGAACCCGTGGTCCAATGGCCAATCCGTATCTGCTTCCTCTGTGCTTGTCTTGCGACGGCTCCGGCTACAGGTCGTAAGTCAGGGTCTCTTCACTGGCCCAGTCCTGGACAGTAATAGTAGCGCTTACCTCGCCGCTGTTAGTGAGTTGGTCGTTGTCGTCGTTCTGCTTGCCGCGCATGGTAATCTTAAGGCTGTTGATATTGTACGCATGGTTGCGGACAATCTCGGGAATGCTAAAGACATAGTAGGTATCCTCGTTTACAGCGCCACCAACGGACGTACCGCTGAGATGAGCCTTGATAATAAGACGGGTACGACGGGGAACAGTCACGCCTTCGGCGCTGGTATCCTGCACGGCAGTCGTCGCATTCGGGTAGACATACCATGAATAGCCCATAGCGGTTTGGACGCCTGCGCTGTTACAAGCGATACTCAGGGGCATATCCTTGGTGAGGGCCTGAATAGCAGCGGGAGCGGCCAGAACGTTCGCCTGGTTGCACATGTTATACCAGCTACCCACCTGGGAGAGGTCGATGCCCGCACCGGAGGAGAGGCCGTCAATACGAACCTTGCCGACCACGTTCTTCACATATAAGCCGGTGACGGCGAATTCAGCACCTTCAAGGTCGGTGTTCCGGAAGTCCACGGTAACATTGTTCAAGGAAATACGTGCACCGAGACGATAAACATCAATTGAAGCATTGGTGACGACATTTGCCTGGGACGGGATATTGGCATTGGTTTCCTGAACATCCACATCGTTGTTGTATCCAGTCATCAGCAGATTGGTGATACTGTTCTCACTCAGGTCAGAGACCTTCTGCTTCAATGCTTCGACATTTTCAACATTGACGATGCGGGGGGAATTGACGACGGCCCACACTTCCTTCTGGCCCGTCAGGGAGGTCAACGTCATGGTGTAAGTCCCGGTCACGGTGCCGGTCACCTGCTCGAAGCGGTCAGTCTCCCGCTTTCCCGTAGCCTTATTGAAGATAAAAACATGAACCGTGTTAATCTTCGTCTCAGCGGCGGCGGTACTCAGCGCTTTGGTGGATGCGCCGGCCGGAGCCGCGAGGCTGATTTTGACACTGCCGGTAGGGGCTTCGATAACCTGCTCGGGGGCATCTACACCCTGGATGTTCTTGTTGCAGGAGGCCACCATGATAGAAGCCAGTGCAACGACGGAAAGATAAAAGAGTTTTTTCATGATAGATAATAAATTGAGGTTTTAAAAAATTGTTTGTTTTTCGTTCTGTTAATAAATATCGGACAGATCTTCATCGTCCTGTTTATTGAGGCCATAGCGTTGGATAAGGACATAGATTTCCGGATCCAGGTTACCGCGGAACACATAAGAGTGGTCGGCGCGGCAAGCGTCCAGATAACACTGGACAGCCTTCTGGTCGTCTTCGTTACGTGCGTACAGCACGGCCAGCATGTAGTTCACGGCCGGCGTCCGTTCCAGCTCCTGCAGGATGGCCATGGCCGAGGCGTTGTACTCCAGCGACACGTAGGCAATGGCCGTGTTAAAGTCTTTGTAGTCTTTCAGATAGGTGAGTGCCAGCTTGTAGTCACGGTCCTTCAGGGCTGCTACGCCTTTCATGTAGGTGGTATCCAGTTCCGTAGTCTGGACCGACTCTTTGATCATCCCCCTCCGGTGGAGGAAAAAGTCAAAGCGGACGGTGCGCAGCCTGGGGTACAGGACTTCCCTGAGCCTGGGGTAGAAACCGCTTTGGGAAAGTTCCTTTTCTCGCTGGTCCAAGTCTTTGATTTGTAAACACTTTGTATATACCATCTTCTGCGAAGCTGTAAGCGTGGAGTCGCTGTCTACCAGGAACGAGAGCAGGTCCCAGTTTTCGCCCGCCGAGCGTGATTTGAACGGAATGGCCGGAAGGTCCGCCTTCCGGGCTTTCACGCGTCCCACCGTCTCTTTGCCATCGTCGCCCACCGTAAGGGTGAAGGTGTTCCTGGCCTCCTCGTTCAGGGCCCGTTGCACCGAGTCCCGGTAGGAGCGGATGAATCGGTCAAAGTAGTCCGCTACGGAACCGGCCCGCTGTTTTGCCAGGGCATCGTTGGCCGCCTGCGCTCCTTCCGGGGAAGCCGATGCGCCAATGACGATGGAATCCAGCTCAAAAGTGGGGTTGGACAGCAGCTGGACGATGTTTTCGCGAATCCGCGACAGCTCTTCCCGGTTGTTGCCCAGCGCGGGCTCCACCTCCCACTTCCCGCTCCGGAAGTCCACGTAACAGGCCGTGTTGGCCGCTGCACGCCGTTCGATGGTGCGTGTCAGGTAGCGCTCGGTCCCGTCCGTGAACGAGGAGAGGGAACTGATGTAGAAGGTGAGCGGCTGGGAACGGGCCATGGTGTAGAGCCGGTGGTCGCTCTCGAAAATTTCGCCCGACAGCACCACGTCCACTTTCCGCAGTTTGGGCCGCGTGGCAATCCGCTGCGTATAATGGTACACGAAGTCCCCGTTGGGGTTCTGCAGGACGGTATCCAGCCGGATGCCTTCCGTAACGATAGGAACCTTCACGTACCTCGCGTACATGGCATCCTGACGGCTCTTTCGCCGCTCATTCAGGCTTTTCCCGAACTGATTGGTGTAATGCGCGATGGCGGCCTGCTCCGTAACGCCGTACAGGGAATGGAAGACCTCGTCCGAGACAAAACTGGAATCGGCTTTGAGGGCATACAGTTCCGGGATGTTGCGCCGGATGAAGATGTCCAGGTTGCGGAAGTCCAAAAAACGGGTGCTGTCCGTGATGATGCTCCTCAGGAATTTCTCGTACTGCTGGTAGCCGCGCAACTGCTGCTGCCGGTACTCTCTGCCGGTGATCAGCACCGGTTCCAGGCGCAGGGAGTCTTCCAGGATGAACATATCCGGATAAAAACGAAGCTGCCAGCGGGTATCCTGCATGAGGGCCGGGACGATGATCTCGAAGCGGAGGTCGATCCGGCCGTTCCGTTCGGCCACGTTCCGGAAACGGGCGGTAATCACGGCCGCATCCAGGACATCCGTGGCTACCATTTCACCGGAAGCCTGGTCCTTGACCGCTTTCATGATGAGCACCGTGTTGCCATCCTCGTCCTGCACCGTGAGGGTATCCCTCCGGGCAACCGCGATGACTTTGCGTTCCTCCTCGATTTCGTTCCGGGACAAGGCGAGCGTGGCCGCCAGCTCTTGCTGACGGATTTGCCCGATCTTCCTTGTGGGCCCACAAGCAAGAAGGAACGCCAGGACCATCGCCACGGAGGCGCTCCAACGGATTGTACTACGTGTCTTCATCTCAGAAAATCAATTGGATAGCCACCCGTGCGTCGGGAAGCACAAACACTTTGCCGCCTTGCTCCAGGGTGACGCCGCAGCTGGGGCAGGAATAGACGGTGTACTTCTTCCATCCACCCCAGGCTCCCACGCCCATATCCAGGTTCCAATGCTCCGACAACATCACGGAATAACCGCCCCAAATGCGTGCTCCATACGCGTCTCCCTCTTCCGTTTCCCGTTTGATGATGCCGCCCGCATTGTACACCATGTACCGGGCATCCATTCCCGCCCACCAGCCGGAGTATACATGCCAGGGCCACCAGCGTGCACCACCCCAGACCGTGAGCTGCCGCAGTTGCAGCTGCTTGTCCGGGTTGTCCTTGCGGTAGGTCCAGGGGTTGAGCGCCGCGCCTGCGTGCAGGGAAACGGTCCTGCTCACTGCAACGGAAGCGTCTGCGTTCACGGTCCCCAGGGCCAGCCATCCCATGCCATCCGTTCCCACGGTGAAGCGCTGGGCGGCCGCCGCTACGGCTGTGCCCACAAGAAGCAAGGCGGCCAGAAGTGTTTTCCCGACGGTTCTCATCGCTACCAGTCTCTTTGAACCTGCATGGGATCCTCGCCCTTGGGAATGAGCGCCACCTTCCGTGCAATGACTTCGGTGGCGGTCCGCTCCTCGCCGGACTGGCTGATGTACTTTCGCATGCGCAGGCGTCCCATCACTTCAATCCACACGCCGCGCTGGATGCCGTAAAAATCGGCCATGCCTTCTTTCTCCATCCCGTCTTTCCCGCTCCAGGCCGATACATTGAACCAGGTGACTTCGGGGGAGGGATTGCCTTCTTTGTCCACGCCGCCATATTCTGTAACGACTGAGAAATTGCACACGCGGCTGTTGTTGGAAAAGTTGGTGATTTCCGCCCTTCCCACTACGCCGCGGAGGTGTATCTTGTTTAAAAATTCCATGACTCAAAAATGTTTATCATGTTTCACTTTCGGACCGGCCTGGCGGTGCGCGCTTGTCCGCTCCGGTCCGTTTGCAAAGTAAAAGAGGCCCCGGCGGATTCGCTTCGCCGGAGCCTCCAGGAGGTGCAGATTTTCACGTTTCTTACGATTTTTTGCGGTTTCTACCGTTGTTTCACAAGAAAAACCGCACATCGTAAAAATCTTTCTTGCGAATGCGGTTTTTTGTTGTTCCAGCGAAACGTGAATTTTTTGAAAAATCTTTTTTACGATGCTTGGAAATGTAAAAACTGCGGTGCACCTTTGCCCCAAATGATTGCGCTATGGTCTACAAGATTGAAGACATGGGACATCCGGTGCGTTGCCTGAATTGTGGAAGGGAAATCCCCATCGGCCGGCCCGATAAAAAGTTTTGCAGCACAGACTGCAAGAACCGTTATCATAACAGAAAGAAAAAACAGCACAGGGGAGTGGTGGAACAGCGTGTCCTGCGCATCCTGGAGCGCAACCATAGCATCCTGGACAAACTGGAGCGGCTGGGCATCCATTCGGTGGACCACTACACGCTGATTGGGCTGGGGTACAATTTGGAGTATGTAACCTCGTACCGGAAGTCGGGTGTGCACCACCAGTACGCATGTTTTGACATTCACTACGAGCAAACGCCCACGCGTATCAAAAAAATCGTCCGCACCACCATAAAAAGCAGCGCGGACGAAGTGGAAACGTCTGAGTGACAATTATTTGGCCTTGGCGGCTTTTTGCGGGTCCTTGAACAGGATCCAGAACAGAACGCCCACCACAAAGGCATAGCCGGAGAAGATGTACCAGGCGTTGGGCCAGTTGGCCGGCGTATTGAATACGTCGCAGGCATCCACGACGGCACCGGCGGCCAGGGTGCCGATGGTGGCACCAAAACCGTTGGTCATCATCATGAACAGGCCCTGTGCGCTGGAACGGATGTCTACCGCGGCGTTTTGCTCCACATACAGGGAACCGGAGATGTTGAAGAAGTCGAAGGCAAAGCCATACACGATGCAGCTCAGGACGAACAGCAGCACGCCGGGCATGGCGGGATTACCCAGCCCGAAGAAGGCGAAACGGAACACCCAGGCGAACATGGCGATGAGCATCACGTTCTTGATGCCGAATTTCTTCATGGCAAAGGGGATGAGCAGGATGCAAAGGGTTTCCGATGCCTGCGAAATGGCGATAAGGGCATTGGAATTTTTGACGGCAAACGTATTGGCCAGCGCCGGGTCTGCGGCGAAGGAGCCCAGGAAGGTATTGGCATAGCCGTTGGTAATTTGCAGCGAAGCGCCCAGCAGCATCGAGAAAATGAAGAAGATGGCAAACTGGGTGTCCTTGAACAAGCTGAAGGCCTTGAGGCCAAAGGCATCGGCCAGGGTCTCGTTCTTTTTGCTCTTGTCGATCGGGCAGGCAGGCATGGTGAGCGCGTATCCGCACAGAATCAGGGACAGGATGCCCGAGGAGATGAGCTGCGTGTAGCTGTTCTGCATGGCCACACCGCCAATGTGCAGGAAGTTGGTCAGCAGCATGCTGCAGATGAAGCCTACCGTACCAAACACGCGGATGGGCGGGAATTCCTTCACGGGGTCCATCCCTTCCTTGGCCATGGCGTTATAGGACACGGAATTGACCAGGGCGATGGTGGGCATGAAGAAGGCGACGCTGAGGCTGTAAAGGATGAACAGGGGAGCGAACTGTACTTGGTCCCCGGAAATCATGCAGTAAACGCCGGCTCCGGCCATGAACAGGCCGGCAAAGCCGTGACACATGGACAGGACCTTCTGGGCTTCCATTTTTTTGTCGGCCACGATACCCATCAGGGTGGGCATAAAGATGGACACGATGCCCTGCATGGCAAAGAACCATTTGATTTGCGAGCCCAGGCCGATATTGCCCAGGTAGCGGCCCAGGGAGGTGAGATAGGCGCCCCAGACGGCAAACTCCAGGAACAGCATCGCGACGAGCTTGATGGTAACGGGTTTAATCTTCATTTGCATATTAGAATGTGTTATTATTTGTCCGATGGTTTTCAATCATACAAAAATACAAATATTTTCCGTATTTTTGCAGTATAAAAAAGAATTGATGTTCAAATTCCAACGCATAGCAACAGACCCGTCCTCCGCCGCCCGCGCGGGAGTCATCTCCACGGACCACGGGGAAATCCGGACCCCCATCTTTATGCCGGTGGGTACTGTAGGTTCCGTTAAAGGCGTATATCACAGGGACTTGGCGCAAGATATCAAAGCCCAGATCATCCTGGGAAACACCTATCACCTGTACCTGCGTCCGGGCCTGGACACCTTATATAAGGCCGGAGGCTTGCACAAATTCGAGCATTGGGACGGTCCCATCCTCACGGACAGCGGCGGTTTCCAGGTGTTCTCCCTGGCGCCCATCCGCAAACTCACGGAGGAAGGCTGCAGATTCTCTTCCCACATAGACGGCAGCAAGCACATCTTCACGCCGGAAAACAACGTAGATACCCAGCGCATCATCGGGGCCGATATCGTCATGGCCCTGGACGAATGCTGCCCCGGGGATGCCGACGAGCGCTACGCCGCCAAATCCCTCAAACTCACGCAGGGCTGGCTGGAACGCTTCGCCCGTCATTTTGACCGGACGGAGCCGCACTACGGCTATCAGCAGGTGATGTTTCCCATTATTCAGGGCTGCGTGTATCCGGAACTCCGCCGGCAGGCCGTGGAGCATGCCCTCAAACTGGACAACGCCAACCGCGGCGGCTATGCCGTAGGCGGCCTGGCCGTAGGGGAGCCCACGGAAAAAATGTATGAGATGCTGGAGGTGACCTGCCCGCTGCTGCCGCAGGACAAACCCCGCTACCTGATGGGCGTGGGAACCCCCGCCAATATCCTGGAGGGCATTGCCCGCGGCATTGACATGTTCGACTGCGTCATGCCCACCCGCAACGGCCGCAACGGCATGCTTTTTACCTGGGACGGCATCCTGAACATGCGCAACGCCAAGTGGACGGATGACTTTACCCCGCTGGATCCGCTGGGCACCTCTTTCGTAGACAGTTACTATACCCGGGCCTATATCCACCACCTGTTCATCGCCAAGGAAATGTTCGCCGCCATGGTGGCCACCGAGCACAACCTGGCATTCTATTTGGATTTGGTGCGCGTGGCCCGCGAGCACATCGTCCGGGGAGATTTCCTTGCCTGGAAAAACGCCACGGTGCCCAAACTCATGCAGCGCCTATGAGAATCCAAGGGCTCCAAAAACTGGACTGGTACATTATCCGGAAGTTCCTGGTGACGTTCTTCGTCTCCATTGCTTTCCTGTCCCTGATTATCGTCATCTTCGATATCAGCGAGAAAATCGAGGACTTTGTGCGAAAGGAAGCCCCGATCCGGGAGATCGTCTTTGACTACTACGTCAACTTTGTCCCGTATTTTGTGAACCAGTATTCGCCCATGTTCGTGTTCCTGACGGTGATTTTCTTTACGTCCAAGATGACCCAGGACTCGGAAGTGGTGGCCATGCTCTCCAGCGGAATCAGTTATCACAGGCTCATGGTGCCTTATCTGGTATCGGCCACCATCATTGCCATGCTGTCCCTTACGCTGAGTCTGTGGATACTGCCCCATGCCAACGCCACGCGCGTGCAGTTTGAACAGAAGTACAATCCCTGGAGAAAAGTGAAGATGGGGCACGACATGCACTACAAACTGGAGGACGACCATTTTGTGTATATCGAGAGCTTCAGCGCTTACAACAATACGGCGTACAATTTCACGCTGGAAGACCTTTCCACCGGCCGTCTCACATCCAAGCTGACGGCGGAAAGTGCTCAGTATGATACCGTTACGGGCGTGTGGAAACTCCGCAACTGGTTCATCCGGGACTACGACGAAGGCATGGGGGACCACATCCGTTCCGGGCGTCAGCTGGATACGGTCATCAGCCTTACCAAGGACGATTTTTTCCGCAACCGCTACACCATCCAGGAACTGAACAAGAAGGAACTGGACCAGCTGATAGAAACGCAGAAAATGCGCGGCGACGCCTCTGTGAACATGTCGCTCATTGAGAAGAACAACCGCTATTCGCTGCCTTTCAGCGCCCTCATCCTCACCATCATCGGCGTGGCGCTGTGTACCAAGAAAAAGCGCGGCGGCATGGGCTGGAACCTGGCCGCCGGAACGGCACTGGGTTTTTCCTACATCCTGTTCATGCAGTTCAGCGAAATGTTCGTGATTACGGATACGCTCCCGGCGGGAATCGCCATCTGGCTCCCCAACTACCTGTATACCATCATTGCCATTGTCCTGTACATCAAAGCTCCCAAATAATGAAGGTACAAATTGTCAACCGTTCGCCCTATCCCTGCCCCTCATACGCTACGGCGCAGAGTGCCGGCATGGACCTCAAAGCCAACCTGAAAGAGCCGGTGGTGCTGCAGCCGCTGCAGCGTATGCTGGTCCCCACGGGCCTGTATATCGCCCTTCCGGAGGGCTATGAGGCGCAGGTGCGCCCCCGTAGCGGCCTGGCCATCAAGCACGGCATTACCGTACTCAATACGCCGGGAACGGTCGATGCCGACTATCGCGGGGAGGTGTGCGTCATCCTGGTGAACCTGAGCCAGGAGCCCTTTGAGATTGTTCCGGGGGAGCGCATCGCCCAAATGGTCATTGCCCGCCACGAACAGGTGGAATGGGAGGAGGTAGAAATTTTAAACGAAACCCTGCGCGGAGCCGGCGGCTTCGGCAGCACCGGGAAATAGCCCCTGTCATTCTGAACGAAGTGAAGAATCTTATGAGTATCAGCAAATTATATGACATTTTCCTGCACAGCGCAGGCGTGAACACAGACACCCGTACCATCCGGGAAAACCAGCTTTTCGTGGCCCTGAAAGGGGAGAATTTTGACGGCAACGCCTTTGCCCTGCAAGCCTTGGAACAAGGGGCTTGTTATGCCGTTGTGAGCGACACGGTGGAGGCCGATGATTCGCGCCTCATCAAGGTGCCGGACACCCTGGCCGCCTTGCAGGCACTGGGCGCTTACCACAGGCAGCAACTCGCCATTCCCGTGATCGGCCTTACCGGTACCAACGGAAAAACCACCACCAAGGAGCTCATCCGCAGCGTCCTGGCTGCCAAATACCGCGTGGTGGCCACGGAGGGCAACCTGAACAACGATATTGGCGTTCCGCTGAGTGTGCTCAAAATAGGGGAGGATGCCCAGATCGCCATCATTGAGATGGGCGCCAGCCATCCGGAAGACCTCAAACCGCTGCTGGCCGTTTCCCAGCCCACCCACGGCCTTATTACCAATGTGGGCAAGGCGCACCTGGAGGGCTTTGGCAGTTACGACGGCGTCAAACATGCCAAGGGTCTCTTGTATGACTACTTGAAGGCCCACGACGGCATTGTCTTCGCCAATGGGGACGATGCTGTCCTGCAGGAGATGCTGTGGGAGCGGGAACTCACCTGCATCGCATACGGCATGAAGGACGTGACGGTCCTGCCTTCATCGCCCGGGCATCCTTTCCTGAGGATGGAATTCCCGGACTGCCTGCTGGAAACCCACCTGGTGGGTGCGTACAACGCTGCCAACATCCTCGCTGCCCTAAAAATTGGCTGGTTCTTTGGTGTCCCGCGCAAGGATGCCATGGAAGCCATCGCTTCATACGTTCCTTCCAATAACCGCTCACAACTGGTTAAAACACAGAAGAATACGCTGATTGTGGATGCCTACAACGCCAACCCCTCTTCCATGGCGGTGGCCTTGGACAACCTGGCACTGGTGGAAGGACGCAGGGTGGCCCTTCTGGGCGCCATGCGCGAACTGGGCCCGGAGTCAGACGAGGAACATCGCAAGGTGGTTGCCCGCCTCAAAGGCACGGAAGCGTATCTGGTAGGAGAAGAATTCATCCGGGCGGCCGCGGGCTCCGGTATCCGGGCTTTTGCCACGTCCGATGAACTGGCCGCCTATCTGCAGGAGAATCCGCTGCAGGACTGCGTGGTGCTGGTAAAAGGTTCCCGCAGCACCCGGATGGAGAAGGTTATAGCTTCGCTTTAACAATCAGGTAATGCGCCAGGCAGGCGATGGCCGACCCCACCGCCGTGCCAAAGCATGCACCCACCACAATGTCGCCCAGGAAATGGGCGCCCATGATGATACGGCTGCTTGCTACCAGCGCGGCCCAGATAAACACACAAATCCCGTAAATACGGTACTTGTGGCCCGGATTGTTAAGCCGGAATCCCAGGAAGGAGGCACTGGCAAGGCCGAAGGTATTGGCCGCATGGCCGCTGAAAAAGCCAAACAAGTGGCCGGTAAGCCCGTAGGGGAGCCGTATGCCGTGGGCAATCATCCAGGAATTGTAGCAAGGGCGCAGCCGTTCCACGCTGTCCTTGACGGCATTGCAGCTTTGGTCGATGCACACCACCATGAGAATGCAGGACAAAAAGACGGCCAGGCCCTTTTTCCAGCCCAGTTCCTTGAACAAAAACACCGTTAGAATGAGGTAGGCCGGATACCAGAACTTGGTATCCGAGAGCATGAGCCAGAAGGGGTCCCAGGTGGTGTTTCCCAGGTTGTTCAGCCACAGGGTGGCGTGCTGGTCCCATTGTATGAGTTGGTCCGGGGTCATGGATTCAGGGCTTTCCAGAGCATTTCTTTCAGCTCGTTCAGGCCGGTCTGGGCCACGGACGAGATAAACACGTGGGGAAGGTCGGAGGGCAGTTTTTTCTCTATCTTGGCCTGCTGTTTTTCGTCGATGAGGTCCGTTTTGGTAACGGCCAGCACGCGGTCTTTCACCAGCAGTTCCGGATTGTATTCCTCCAGTTCCTTGAGCAGAATCTTGTAGCCTTTGGTGACATCCGGCTCGTCTGCCGCCACCATGAACAGCAGCACGGAGTTGCGTTCAATGTGCCGCAGGAAGCGCATGCCAATTCCTTTTCCCTCGTGCGCGCCCTCAATGATGCCGGGAATGTCCGCCATCACAAAGGAGCGGTTGTCAAAGTAGCGCACAATGCCCAGGTTGGGCTCCAGCGTAGTGAACGCATAGTTGGCGATTTTGGGTTTGGCCGATGTGATGGCGGCCAGGAGGGTGCTCTTCCCGGCGTTTGGGAAGCCCACCAGGCCCACATCGGCCAGGACTTTGAGTTCCAGGATGAACCAGCCTTCCTGACCATCTTCGCCGGGCTGCGCGTAGCGCGGCGTTTGGTTGGTGGCGCTCTTGAAGTGGTCGTTGCCCCAACCGCCCTTGCCGCCCTGGCACAGGATGTATTCCTGGTCTTTTTCTACCAGTTCGGTGATGACTTCTTCGGTTTCGGCATCCTTTACCACCACGCCCTGGGGTACTTCCAGGATAATGTCGGCCCCGTTTTTGCCCCGTTTGAGGGCCTCCGCACCGTTGCCGCCGTTGTCGGCCCGCACCACCTTGCGGTAGCGCAGGTGGATGAGGGTCCATAGCTGCGGATTCACCTTGAGGATGATGTGACCGCCACGGCCGCCGTCGCCGCCGTCCGGTCCGCCCTTGGGTACGTATTTGGCCCTGTGGAGGTGGGCACTGCCGGCTCCTCCGTGCCCGCTGGCACAGAAAATCCGGACATAATCGATGAAGTTGGATTCTGCCATAACGCTTCCTTAATGCTTTTTGCAAAGGTAACGATTCTTTTCGATTTCCCGAAACTAGTGCTTCTTATCCAGCTCCTCTTCCAGCAGCCGGAGGCGGGTTTGGAGTTCTTCTATAGTCGGCAACTGCTCTTGAATCTCCTTGATATGAACATTGGAATAGGATGCGACTCCGATAGGTGTTCCAGCTGCGATTGCAGTTGGAGGGTGCTCTGGGGGTGTTTTTTTGCAATCGCGGCAAAGAAAAGGGTCGATATGGGGGAAATCCTTGCCGCGGTTGCGTCTGGAAGCATCTCTGTGGCCGATTTCCTGCAATCGCGGCGTTCGGGGCCGAAGGGTAGGGGGAGGGGCCCGCCGGAGACAAGCTATTTGCGCAGCAAATGGCGCTGGAAACGGTGGGAGGGGCCGGAGCGAAGCGAAGTGGAGTCCCCCAGGAGGGTATCCCTTCCGGCGCAATGGCGCAGGTCAGTGGGGTAAGCGTTTTTTTGCTGGTCG
>Ga0247611_10002691_pt1 | contig 27911 bp, 29 predicted proteins | sample 177DNAGHGhighgp2_FD_192422 | JGI IMG/M metagenome (GOLD analysis project Ga0247611, IMG submission 192422) | Sheep rumen microbial communities from Palmerston North, Manawatu-Wanganui, New Zealand - 1770 DNA GHGhigh gp2 | ecosystem: Host-associated > Mammals > Digestive system > Stomach > Rumen... | reverse complement strand
TCTCTGCTCTGAAGAAGGTTGTAAACTCTGCAGCAGTATTTTAGTATTAAATTAGGCAATTCATGTAACATGATTGCCCCGCACAACTCAACATCAACAAACAATTCAGTAACAAAAAAACAAGAAAACAATACACGAGAACAAAAACATTTTTAATTCATTCTTTTTATTAACTCTTTAAATTATTACAATTATGAAGAAGTATTATTTTATGATGGCAGCCGTGTCGGCCATGATGCTGACAGCCTGCTCAAGTGAAGACGATGTGCTGCAGACTGGGCAGACCAAGCAATCTGCTCCACAGGAAGTCGGGTTTGACGTGTACACGTCAGCAGCTAATGATGTGACGCGTGCCGGACAGGCAGGTACAATGACCACCAACCGCTTGCAGCGTACAGAAGGCAATGGTGGCGGATTTGGTGTGTATGCTTATTTAGTTGAAGATGCTATTGCAGCTTCTGGTGATGCCGCAGCAAATGCCACGGACTATGTAACATGGCAGAACAGAACCACACCTACAAAGGCTCCTAACTTCATGGTAAATGAAAAAGTTCTTTGGAACAACACGAATCTGGGATGGTACTATAACCCCTTGAAGTACTGGCCCAATGAAACCGATTTTGATTCCCAGACTACTCCTGCAGAGATGATAGGTAGTGCTTCTAAAAGTCACCTTGACCGTCTGACCTTCTTCGCCTATGCTCCATACGTAGCTGCTGGTGTTAACGAGCCAGGTATCACTCTCTTGACAAACAAGAAAGGTGATTTGGTCACAGATCCCAACAGTACTACTACTGCTAAACTCGTTGAGGCCAGCGTTGGTTACAAAGCTGCTTTAACCGCACCCAGTTCTTCTGTCGACCTGCTGTGGGGTGTTGCTCCTGCCGGTGGTTTGAGCTATACCGCTGTTAATAAATACACGGTGAGCAAAGATGAAGGTACTCCTCTGATTGACATGATCAAGCCCGACGTGAACACCAGCATGAAGTTCTTGTTCCAGCACGCTTTGGCTCGTATCGGTATCAATGTTGTGGCAGCTATTGACCAGCTTGGTGCTGGTGGTGCACTGGATGCCAATACCAAGATAACAGTTGACGAAGTGACACTGACTGGTAAGTTCGGTGAAACAGGTATTCTGAACCTCGACAACCCCACTGCAAACGTTGCTCACTGGGTGGATATTAATGGTACTCCTATCACCCCTTCAACAGCATCATTGCCAACTGATGTAATACTGACACTCAATGTAACTAATAAAACAATTGCTCCTGACCTTCGTTATACTGGTCCTCACACCTTTGGTTCTTATGCTGCACAGACTGTCGGTGGTGTAACAACAACCAAGCAGGATCTGCTTACAGGTCGTTACTACACATTGGATGCAACCCCAGCTTATGTACCTTCTAAGAAGTATTACAGCGATGCTAATGGTACTGCAGCTGTTGCAACATATACTGTTACCGGCAGCGAAGGTTACTACACTTACAATGACGCTACCGACGTATATACTCCGAAAGCTACAGGTTCTATGAATGCACCTGCAACTGGTTCTACCAATACTGGATTGTTTACATTGACTGCAACTGGTGTTGCAAACAACGCAGGAAGTTGTCCATCTGGATATGAATCTACTACGTGGTATACTAAGGATGATGTCTCCAACGTCTACACAACTGCAGGAGCAGGCTCCGGCATAGATTGGTCTGGTGATGGTAACACCACCTATTACCGTATAGATGCTGTAGCTGTTCCTTCTACCTCAATTGATTTTGCTTACTCAGGAACTATCTATGATGTTGAGCGTAACTACTTCATGGTTGTTCCTACAAACAATGTGAAGCAGCTCAATGCTGGTCTTGACGCTGATGTTGAGAAGGCTCTCCGTACCGTTCGTGTAAAGATTAAGTACTACGTCACCACTGAGGATTCTAAGATTGATGGTGGACGCACACAGATTGAGAACGTCATCGAGAAGGATGTACTCTTCCCAAGCCTTGCTAACGGTAAGAGCTATATGCTGAATTTGATTCTGGGTCTGACCTCTGTTAAGATGGAGGCTGAGGTTGATGACTGGAAGGTTATCAATGTCAATGCTGACCTGCCTCAGAACACCGCTGAGTAATCAATCTCTATCCTACGTCTAACCTACACATAAGGAAGGGAAGACTATAATCTGCGAGGCGACAGCACACGGCTGCCGCCTCGCTTCGCGTAAGAAAACAGCACGGATATTTGGAAGTATGGAAAAGATTTGTTACTTTTGCAGCGGAGAAACAAAAAGGGAAGATTATGGAAACAAGAAAATTCAACAACAGATCAGAACAAATCGAGTGGTATGCCCAGCAAAGAGGCTGGGAGCCATTGACAGAAGAAGACAAGGCAGCTCTGGATGACGCAGTAAGAATGATAACCAATCTAGATTAGAGCAATATGCGATACCTCATAGATACACATATCTTCATTTGGCGAGCCAGAGAAAAGTACAAGCTAACTCCTGATGTTCTTGCAATCATAGATGATTACGAAAATGATATATGTATCAGTAGTGAGTCCTTAAAGGAACTCGTTCAATTATGGAACAAAAAGCCACATATTCAGAAATGGTGGAAAAGTCCATTAGATATCATTCGTGCCGTAGAAGACGAATGCAATTTCCGTATTCTCTATCTCCACAAGGAGCATTATGAGACTTACGCCAAATTACAGATTAATGAGGCGCAGGAGCACTACGACCCGTCAGACCATCTGATTATTAGTCATGCCCTGACCAATCGCATTCCCCTTATCTCTGCCGATGGAAAGTTTCCCTTCTATCGCAACCAAGGTTTGGAATTGATTGAGAATAAGTAGAGCCTCGGAGATTACGGGGACAGGTCTTTGTTTTCCAAAATATCTATACAATTTGCGCGAGGCGACAGCACACGGCTGCCGCCTCGCTTCGCGTCAAGAAAACAGCACGGATATTTGGAAGTATGGAAAAGATTTGTTACTTTTGCAGCATCAACTAAAATCAATAATAATATAGATGGCTATGCTGACTCAGGAACGCTACATCAACCCATATACCGACTTCGGATTCAAGAAGTTGTTCGGCACCGAGATGAACAAGGACTTGCTCATCAGTTTCCTCAATGCCTTGTTCAACAACAGCGAGAGGGAAATCAAGGATGTTCAGTATCTGAATGGAGAAAATCTCGGGGATGGCTATGGTGACCGTCGTGCCGTATTCGATGTTTACTGCAAGGCTGCTGACGGTAGTCGCTTCATTGTCGAGATGCAGAAAGCAGAGCAGGCCTATTTCAAGGATCGTAGCATCTACTACTCCACGTTCGCCATCCGTGAGCAGGGTCCCAAGGGGCAATGGGATTACCATTTGGAAGATGTATATACCGTGGGTATTCTTAACTTCAATTTCCCTGATGACGAGTATACTTCTGATACCTATCGTCATGAGATTAAGCTGAAGGACGTGGAAGACAACCATGTGTTTTATGATAAACTGACATTCCTTTATCTTGAAATGCCGAAGTTCCAGAAGACGGAGGACGAGTTGGTGACGATGTTCGACAAGTGGATGTTTGTGTTGAAGAACCTGTCGCGCCTGTTGGAGCGTCCCAAGGCCTTGCAGGACCGTATCTTCACAAAGTTGTTCGAACAGGCCGAAATAGCCCGCTACTCGATGGCCGAGGTTCGTGAGTACGTAGAAAGCCGCAAGATAATGTGGGACAATTACAGCACATTCAAGACGGCTGTAGATAAGGGTCGTGCAGAGGGTCGAGCAGAAGGACGGGCAGAAGGACGGGCAGAGGGAATCCTTTCCATAGCCCGTAAGATGAAGCAGAGAGGTAAGTCTGTCAGCGAAATAGCTGAAATGACAGACCTTACACCAGATGAGATTGAGAAGCTCTGAAAAAATGATCTACGCTTAAGGAAGTGAAGACAATAATCCGCGCGAGGCGACAGCACACGACTGCCGCCTCGCTTCGTGAAATAAGGCAACTGTAGAGGCGGCCGTGTGTTGTCCCATGATTTCTTATGCGCTTTGCAACTCACGACCAATGGCATGAAAGGCTTCACGAATCTCTTGCAACCTTTTATCACTAGGCTTGGAAATGCCATAGATATATCTAGCCATCAGACTCTTGTTGATATTTAGATAGCGGGCCACTTCCGATACATTCAACCATGGAAAACGATTGAACATAGCAGCAACTTCATTCTGCTTATCCGGCTCTGTTGTCTCAAAGAAACTCGATATATGCATATCCGCGTCTATCGACTCCCATCTTATAGCCCTGCCCTCATCTTCAAGTGTGTAGTCATTGCGCTGCTCTGACGTTGCATCCATCAGTTCAGGATAAGCTTCTAATGGACGACTCATCACTCGACCTTCTGTTGTCTTGATATAGATTCGATTATTCTCGAACCATAAGTTTTTTATTTGCTCCATAACAATTCTCCTTTCTTTATTAATCAAACCTCTTATGCCATTCACGAATAAAATCCTCTTTATAGGTTTTACAAGTATCTACTGCCCTCCGCAGGCAATATGCACGTGAATCGGTTCATGCTCATCCAGATAGAAAAAGAAGCGAAATCCAAATATTGTCAGTAATGTAGGCATATCATCGTTATTTGTTTGCAAATATAGGTATAATTTTTTATACGACCAAATGTTTGAGTCTTTTTCTTACGCGAAGCGAGGCGGCAGCCGTGTGCTGTCGCCTCGCGCAGATTATTGTCTTCCCTTCCTTATGCGTAGGTCATTTTTTCAGAGCTTCTCAATCTCATCTGGAGTAAGGTCTGTCATCTCTGCTATTTCGCTGACAGACTTACCTCTCTGCTTCATCTTACGGGCTATAGAGAGAATACTTTCTGCCCGACCCTCTGCCCGACCTTCTGCCCGACCTTCTGCCCGACCTTTCTGTTCTCCTTGGGTGAACTGTCCTTCCATGACGGCAATAGTGTCGCGATAGGCACGTAGGCTTTCATCATACTTGCGGCGCTCCTCAGAGTTCAGGGAAGCGACCTCGGCAATTTCCGACAGCCGCTTGAATACTGCATTCTGAGCCATCCAGGGCATACGCTGTAATATATCCATGTGCTTCAGTGTGTAAATAATCTTCTCAAAAACGGTTTCACATTCCTCCGCCTCTTTCGTGAAATAAGGCAGCTGAAGATATCATATAGATAAGTGAGCGGTCACCGCTTTCCAGCCCAAGCTGCTCTTTGTCCAGAAATTTCAGGTCGACAATCTTTCATTCCTCGTCCTAACCACCCAATTTTCGAGACGTATGTTACGGAAACGATGGAAATCCTTTGTGTTGTCAGTAACACATACCATATTGTTTGCTATAGCAGAGCAAGCTATCAGTAAGTCAAAATTGTCATCACATGGAGTCCCTGCCAGCCGTAGGCGGATTTTCTCTGATGCGGCTATATCAATGGCATTGTAAATTGGTATTATCTTGATGTCGGAAAGGAACTGGTTCAATTGCTGAGAACGATCAATGCCATCTCTTTGCATCGACAATTCTATTCCCATCTTTAGTTCCAGTTCTGTGATTTCCGATATGTAACAATTCTCCCAGCCTACTTTGTCTATCAGTTGGTCTATATCGTATCTGCCGCGAAGGTAAAAGATACATATATTCGTGTCAAGGAGATATAATGACTGGTTCATAATTCCACGATGTCACGATTGAAGTTACGCATTGATTTTATCTCATCAAGAAACTCCTTATCACTCATGCCGTCATCACCCCAAATACCATAGTATTTCCTGGCTGAAATATGAGTAGGAGTTTCGTCTTTCAACGATTGCGACAGTAAGGTAATAAGGTCTATCTTTTCATTTGTACTCAAATGCTTCACCATATTCCAATAGCCAGTAGCAGAATTTTGTGGAAATGTTGCTGTAGTCATCTTCATTGTTTTTTAAAGTTGATGCTGCAAAAGTAACAAATCTTTTTGATACTTCCAAATATCCGTGCTGTTTTCTTGACGCGAAGCGAGGCGGCAGCCGTGTGCTGTCGCCTCGCAGATTATTGTCTTCCCTTCCTATTGTAGGTTAGACGTAGGATAGAGATAGATTACTCAGCGGTGTTCTGAGGCAGGTCAGCCTGTACGTTGATGACCTTCCAGTCGTCAACCTCAGCCTCCATCTTCACAGAGGTCAGACCCAGCACGAGTTTTAGAGCATCAACATAGTTTCTTCGCTAATCAGTTCCATTTCGAAATAGACGGAGTGCTCATCGTCTGACCATTCATGGCGCTAGGATAAGGAAGTTCAAGTCCCTCCACAACTGATTTGGGAATAACAGTTACTGCAGCTTCTGTGTCAACCTTTGCATCAATTGTACGCATTTGTCCAGTCAATGGGTTCTCCAGGCTGATGAATACGTACACCTGTTCGTATGGCGCGTTTAACTTTAATCGGAGCATGATTTCTGTTTTTGGTTCCACATTTCACGATTTTTGGCTTGGGCAGATTTTCTGGCCTCCCGCCGTCGTAATCAACGTAGCCAAAGTCTGGAATTATGTTCTTCTTTTCGTCCATAACCGTTCGTTTTTATTATTTAGACTATTCTCCGCTGCAAAAGTAACAAATCTTTTTGATACTTCCAAATATCCGTGCTGTTTTCTTGACGCGAAGCGAGGCGGCAGCCGTGTGCTGTCGCCTCGCGCGGATTATTGACTTCCCTTCCTTATGCGTAGGTTAGACGTAGGATAGAGATTGATTACTCAGCGGTGTTCTGAGGCAGGTTAGCATTGACGTTGATGACCTTCCAGTCATCAGCGTCAGCACGTAAATTATTTCTCGTTCACTACCAGTTCTAAACCTTGGTTACGATAGAAATCAAACTTCCTGTCATCAGAGATAAGCGGTATGCGATTAGTGATGGCATGAGCAATGATGACGTGGTCGGAAGGGTCATTATGATCCTGTGCCGTGTTGAGGCGCAAGTTGGCATAAGTCCTCATCTGCTCCTCTTTGAGAGGAAGGATATTAACCATGAATTCATCTTTTATTGCATCAATCATTGCTTCAGCCGTTTTCCAATACTTAGAGACCAATTTCCCCTTGTTAAACTGAATCACAAGTTCTCGTATTGTCTCTGCACTGATATATAACGTATTGTCGTAATCCTTCACTATGGCATACACATCTCTTGACAGCAAATCTTGATCTGTTGTCAAATGTATGAGTACGCAGGTGTCTAACATGTATCTCATGGCTTCATATAGACTCCATACTTTTCACATGTGATGCTACCTTGGTACTTTTTCGCAGCCTCAAGCCTTTTCTGCACCAGAGCTTTTCTAACCTCTACGGGGAGGCTCATCCACCAGTCGTCTTCCATTTTCTAATAAGTTATATTAATATGATGTTTCTCCGCTGCAAAAGTAACAAATCTTTTTGATACTTCCAAATATCCGTGCTGTTTTCTTACGCGAAGCGAGGCGGCAGCCGTGTGCTGTCGCCTCGCAGATTATTGTCTTCCCTTCCTTATGCGTAGGTTAGACGTAGAATAGAGATTGATTACTCAGCGGTGTTCTGAGGCAGGTCAACCTGACCGTTAACAACCTTCCAGTCGTCAACCTCGGCTTCGATCTTAACTGAGGTCAGGCCGAGAACGAGGTTCAGGTTGTAGCTCTTGCTGTTTGCAAGGCTGGGGAGAATCACTTCCTTGGTGATGACATTCTTGGTCTGAGTGTAACCATTACCAACCTTTGAATCTACAGTAGTGATATAGTACTCAATCTGTACTGTGATGGTACGTAAATCTTTTTCTTCAGTGGCATCAGTAGGAAGTACGCAGTTCTTAGCTACATTGTTCGTAGGTACAACATAGAGATAGTTACGTTCAGCCTCATAGTATTTTAAAACGTCACTTGCTGGCTCATACTTATATGGCAGTTCTGTGTAAGGAACTTGAACGGCTTCGAGTTCGTAATAAACCTTACCATTTTCTCCTGCATCAGTAAAGGTATGGGTAGATGCTAATCCAGCAGTTACAAATGTCGGAGCTTTTTCTTCTGTCGATCCATTATTTGTATTATAGTCACCTGTATACAATTGAGTAGCTGCACTTGGGTGGGTTTCAGTATTATCCTTGTCAATAGTATAGGTCTTTACAACCTTTACAAAATAGAATGCGGTAGAAGGTAAATTGGGATAAATAGGAGTGTTATCAGCAGCAGACTGTTTTGTATAGACACCAGCATCTTCAGTGTAGAAGAATCCCCACTTACCATCAATTTGGGCTTTTGAACCTACAGCAAGTGTAGCATGAGCCTCTGTAGTTCCCTCGTCAGTATAATACTTCTTACCAGGATTGTAGGCAGGAGCAGAAGCCAACTTGTTGAACCACTTGTTTGATGGACGTAGCAGGTCTTGCTTAGCTGTTGTTACACCAATAACAGGCTGTGCAGAATAATTGTTAAATTCGTGAGGGCCTTTCCAACGCAGATGAGGAGCAATAGCATTTTTTGTCTCATTTGCATTTACTTTAATGCTTTGAAGAGTGGTAATTGCTTTTTTTGATCCATCAATAACATCATCCTGAATCTTAGTCCAGTTTGCAATATTTGCATTATTGCCATTGTTCAGATTCAATTCACCAGTAAGACCAAATGGACCCGTAATCTTTACGTTGTCAATGGTAATCTTAGTGTTGGGATCCAGTTCGCCACCAGGAGATACCTGGTCAATAGCAGCCACAACGGTAATACCGAAGCGAGCCAAAGCGTGGTTGAAGAGGAACTTCATGCTGGTGTTTACATCAGGCTTAATCATGTCGATGAGGGGCTTGCCTTCATCAACAGTTACAGTTGTTCCATTCACAGCAGTATAGCTAAGGCCACCGGCAGGAGCAACACCCCATAGCAGATCAACATAATCATCAGGTTCTACGTCTGTAGCATTTACGGCATCAGCTCCAGTTCCAACTTGATCCGTGCTTACATATTTTATGGTGGGGTCTTTAACTCCGGTACCGCCTAGCTTTCCAACATTATTTGAAATTTCTGTGATACCAGTGGGTGCTGCACCTGCAGAAACATACGGAGCATAAGCAAAGAAGGTCAGACGATCAAGGTGGCGGTCATTATCAACGGGATCAACTCCACTAGTTTTACTGTCGCTTTGCATCGATGCAGGATCGGCCTGAGAGTCGTTATTGGTCTCATTTGGCCAATATTTCAGAGGATTGTAGTACCAACCAAGATTAGTGCTATTCCAGAGAACCTTTTCATTGAACATGAAGTTGGGAGCCTGTCCAGCAGTTGAAGTGTATGCTGTAGCAGTAGAAGAACCATCTGTATCTTCTGTCAAGAAGGCATACACACCAAAACCTCCACCATCTTGTTCTGAGCGCTGCAGACGGTTGGTCGTCATTGTACCTGTCAGGCCTGCACGGGTCACATTTGATGCAGAAGATGTATACACATCGAAGCCAACTACCTGAGAGGTGACTTGCTTCTGCTGACCAGTCTGTAGAAGGTCATCTTCACTGGTGCATGCTGTCAGCATCAATGCAGAAGCGGCTGCCATTAAAATAATATTCTTTTTCATTTTCGTAATTATTTCTTGTTTATAATATGTTTAGAATTCTCCTTAATAAATAATAGAGATTACTCAGCAGTATTCTGAGGCAAATCAACCTGGCTGTTGATAACCTTCCAGTCATCAACCTCAGCTTCGATCTTAACTGATGTCAGACCCAATACCATATTCAAGTTATAGCTTTTACCGTTAGCAAGGCTGGGGAGCACCACTTTCTTAGTGATGATGTTCTTGGTTTGGGCAACACCTGCAGACAGTTTGCTATCCTTTGTAGTGATATAGTACTCAATCTGTACTTCGATGGTGCGCAAAGCAAGATCGGTGGCATCTCCTGTAGAAATACTAGAGTTCAAAGCCAAAAGATTGTTCGTGGGAACAACATAGATGTAGTTACGCTCTGCCTCGTAGAAATTGCCAGCAGCATAGGCGAAAGGAATTTCAGAAGCAAGTACCTGCTGGCCTTCAACAAGATAATAAGTTATTGAGCCATCACCATTCCAGCTAGGAGTCGCTACATTTGTATAAGTATCACCAGATTTCGTGTAGTACTTTGCACCAGCAACGGGCTCTGCAATTTTATTTGTGTATGCAGCAATCTCTCTCAGTTTGTAATAAGCAGTTTCTGTATATGCTTTAGGATAATCAGGGGCAATGATAGATGTTTCATCGGCTACACGTGTGTACACACCTCCAGATTCTGTATAATACTGGTCAGCAGCCACAGTTTTATATGTTGCAGCATCTACTAGTGTGGTTCCGGCAGGATCAGAATAGTACTTCTTTCCAGGGTTGTAAGCAGGTGTAGCTGCCAATTTGTTGAACCACTTTGTTGAAGGACGCAGAAGATCCTGTTTTGCTGTGGTTACACCAACAACAGTCTGTGCAACTGGAGTGGCGTGATCTTTAGTCCAACGCAGATGAGGAGCAATTGCATTTTTGTCTGCATCAGCAGCAGAGGCTTCATCTGTAATGTAATCGCCTGAACCATCATCTTTATATTGTCCCTGTAGAATCAGTACAGCAGGATCACCAGTAGTTGTTGATCCAGAGTTAATAGTCGTTCCCTTAATACTTGTCCAGTTAGCCACATTTGCATGAGTTCCATTATTCAGGTTCAGGTTACCATACGTACCGAATGGTCCGGTAATCTTTAGCTTGTTGATGGTAATCTTGGTGTCAGGATCCAGTTTGCCACCAGGAGAAACCTGATCTACAGCAGCTACCACGGTGAAGCCGAAGCGAGCCAGAGCATGGTTGAAGAGGAACTTCATGCTGGTGTTCACATCAGGCTTAATCATGTCGATGAGGGGCTCACCCTCCTTAATAGTTACTGTCGTTCCGTTCACAGCGGTATAGCTCAGACCACCAGCAGGTGCAACACCCCACAGCAGGTCTACACCTTCATCAAGATTGACGTCATCATCACTGGTAGTATATTTATAGGAAACGGTGGGGTCTGCGGTTTTGGCATCCTTCAATATACCCGCTTTGTCTGTAATATAGGTGATACCAGTACCTGTAGGATCGTTCTCAGAAACATAAGGAGCATAAGCAAAGAAGGTCAGACGATCCAGATGAACAGGCGTAGTACCCTCCATTGTTGCAGGAGTTGTCTGCGAGTCTTTGTCTGTTTCGTTCGGCCAGTACTTCAGAGGATTGTAGTACCATCCCAAATTCGTATTGTTCCAAAGAATTTTCTCGTTTACCATGAAATTGGGAACATTTGCATCTGTTGAAGGATCAGTGGAGGTGTAAGCTTTTGCATTTGCACCATCGCCACCAGCGGTTTGATCGTCTTCCGTCAAGAAAGCATACACACCAAATCCACCGCCATCTTCTTCTGAGCGCTGAAGACGGCCTGTGGTCATCGTTCCTACAAGTCCGGCACGCGTAATACTCGTGGCTGTAGGCGTGTAGACATCGAAGCCAACTTCCTGCTGAGCGACCTGCTTCTGCTGTCCGGTCTGCAGGATGTCATCTTCGCTGGTGCAGGCTGTCAGCATTAAAGCTGAAGCGGCTGCCATCAAAAAATAACTTTTCTTCATAATCGTAAAGTTTAAAAATTAATAATAGAATGAATTTTAAAAATTGTTTTTGTTCTCGTGTATTGTATTCTTGTTGTTTTGTTACTGAATTGTTTGTTGATGTTGAGTTGTGCGGGGTAACTGACAGTCATTAATGCAAGTTTCGAATGTCCTATATCGTGGGCAACGTAGGCGTTGAAAAGAATTTTGGCTATTATTTTTAAAATTTTGGCCAAAATTCTAAAAATAATGGCCAGAATTTATTATCATGAGCGTCATACTGAACGGCAAGCCCCATACGCTGACCGGACAAAGTGTAGAAAAGAAACATGCGAAAGAGGTTGAGTAATTAATGTTTTAGATATACCTTTGCATTGTTTTCATATAAACTCAAAAAACTATGGTAAATATTATTAACAGGCTAAAAGAGGTACTGACAGAGAGAATGGGTATGACGTTGATGACTTACCTGGACAGGTATATAGCTGACTGCGAGTCAGGTAGGCGGTTGCACCAAAAGAAGAAGACCCGTCTGGCCGACGGAACCATCAATGCATTCAGGAACCTGAGAGTTGCTCTGCGCGACTATGAGGCGTACAGAAAACGGCGAATAGACTTCAACGACGTGACGTGGAAGTTTCTTGACAATTTCATTTATTTCCTTTTCCATGAACGAACCTATGAGGATGGGAGAAGACGCGCTACCAGACCCAACACCTGCTACAGCTACATCACCGCACTGAAAAGCATCATGACAACAGCAAAGCAAGAGGGTCTTCATCACAACAGCAGCTACAGAACGGGGAGCTCCAACATAGAGCGATGTGGTGCGGAAAACATCTACTTGACAGAAGAGCAGGTAAATGCCTTATTCTTTACAGATTTTACGGATGCTGATACTCTGAAAAACATGATAGCAAGAATTGAGAATGAGGAAGAACGAGCTGTATTTCAGAAGCGCCTGATGACGGTACGTCAGAAAAAACGACACCGCAAGTACTATCAGGAATACAAAGATTTGTTCGTTGTAGGCTGTCTCACCGGACAGCGCCACTCGGACTACAGCCGCATCAGCACGGCAATGATTAAGGATTGCAACGGGTTTAAATTTATTGACATTACGCAACAGAAAACGGGCAAGCGAGTGCTGATTCCGCTGGATGCGAGGGTGGAAGAAATCCTAAAGCGATACGGTGGCCGCATCACGCCCCACGGCATCAACAGCTTGACGAAAGGTCTGAAGGACATTGGCCTGCTGATGGGATGGACCCACAAGACAAATATCAAGGAATACGTAGGGTCGGAGAAGCGGCCCTGCAGCAAGCGTTTCTGCGATCTGATGACCACCCACACGGCCCGCCGCACCTGGGCCACGAATGCCTATAAGAACCACGTACCGCTGTCATCGATTATGGCCGTGACGGGCCATGCCACAGAGTCGATGCTGCGAAAATACCTGAAGTTGAACGAAGAGGAAAAAGGGCTCAGCGCAGCACGCGACCTGCTGAAGTCTGGTTTTCTGGTTTTAGCCCCCAAAGCATGACTTTTACAAAAATCAGCATACATAACGCTTAAAAACGAAGGAAAAACGAAAAAAATTTGGTTGCTACAGAAATATTTGCTATTTTTGCACTATAAATTGGAGATAATGTACATACGCGCGCTTATATATGGCTTGATTGTAATAGGAGCAATGCTCATGGCAGGATGCTCGCAGGACGATGTGACCACCATGGGCACACCCGACGAGGCCGTAGTCACTACCGGGGAGCGTGTGGCCATTAGCTTCAGTTGCCTGACTGATGACGACGCCGAAGCCAACAGCAGCGACAAAACGGCTCCCGAAGGTGCCACTCATACCGACCAGAACACGACCCGCACCACCATCGGCTATACCGGAGAGATGGCGAGCGAGGATCTGTACTATACGGGCTTTGGTGTCTTTGCCAGCCAAAACGCAGATGCCATACCCGACATGATGTACAACCAACAGGTGAAGTTCACCTTCGTGGGCGACCTCACGAACCCGCTGCGCGGATTCTGGAGCTACTCGCCACTGAAATATTGGCCCACACAGGGCAGCCTGGACCATTTCAGCGTGTGCGCCTATGCCCCCTACATTGAACTGCCCGACGAAGTGAGCGTCGACGACAAGGGCATCGTAGGCATCTCGAAGAACAACGAAGCACCCTACATAGACTACCGCCTGCCGTTGACACCAGAGGAGCATGTAGACCTGCTATGGTGCTACGAACAGCCACGCGCCATCCCCGAAGGCAGCGCGACACACCCCGCAGGCACACTGAATATGAAACTGCACCACGCACTGGCCCGCGTGGAGGTGAACGTGAAGGTGGAGTCGCTGCCCGAGAACACGAAGGTGCTCATCGAGCGCATAGAGCTGAGCGGTAACACTGCCATGGCGGGACGTCTAACGCTGAACGCCCAGACCACTACGAGCACAGGTAACGAGACGGAGTACTTCCCTGTATGGACCAATCTGACCTACAATGGAACAAACCGCGAGATCACCATCGCAAACACCGCCACCGGCGGCAATTACGGCATCATAGACCCGAAGGTCCGCTATGTGGCGGAACTGCCCTACCAGTGGCAGTCTGAAGGGGTTAGCGATACTTACTGTAATGCACTCTATGCAGCTGAGCATCAGACCTATATCTACCTGATTCCGCAGCCGTCGCTGACGCTGACCTGCCGGGTAACCTACCGCGTGATGACCCCTTCCACCAATAGTCAGCAAACTACCAGTTCGACTATCGTAATGGACAACAAGGAGATCAAGGGTAACACTCCCTATCGTCTGAATCTAATCCTGACTGCCCCATGAAGAAAAGACTGCAGAAACAGACAGGGAGGATAGGACCGAAAAGACCTTTAGGATCCACAATCCTCACAGCCACCATAGTCTTGATGCTGGCGGCCTGCACGGTCGAAAGTCCGGAACAGGAGAAGGAGCTGCGGGCGGTGAACTTCGGGGGCTACACCGAGCAGTTCCAGACCCGCGCCGATGCCGCCAAGGAGAAAAGGGTCATCGGCGACGGTGAGAGCATGGGTGTCTATGCCTACCTGCACGACAACGGCACTTGGGACGACGAAAGCCCGAACACCCCGAACTTCATGTGGAACCAGCCATGTACCTATAATGCCGAACTCGATGCCTTCGTCTATGCGCCACTGAAATACTGGCCGAACGAAGAGAATGACAAGGTGTCGTTCATCGCGTACTATCCGTTTACGGATCCGAATATTTCGGGCAATCCGGAAAATCCGACATCTTCGGCCTGCACGGGACTCACGCCACAGCTCGCCAATGACGGTACAGGACTTCCCTCGTTCCACTTCACCGTGAACGACACACCCGCCAATCAGGTGGACTTTCTGGTGTCGGACCTGATTACCAACTTGCCTAAGACACGCGACACCGAAGACGACCCACACACGGCGTTCAACGACCTGAACATCTACGACCGGGTACACTTCATCTTCCACCATTCGCTGGCCAAGGTGGAGTTCCGCATTGTGGCCGACGCCAACATCGTAAAAGACCTGGCACGCTTCACTATCCTTGATCCAGGCATCACCGTGAGCAATATCAAGAAGACGGGCACGATGGTCGCCAGCTACGTCCCCGCAACGGGCACACAGTTAAGCTGGACACCCGACGCCGGCGAGGGAAACAACCACACTTACACGTTCAAGACCTACGAGCCGCAACTGCTACTGCCGCAGGAACTGGACAACGAAGCCCAGTTCAAGGTGAGCTACGAGATTGCCTTCAAGAGCGACAAGACCACCTACGAGTATGATAACCAGGGGAAAACCACGGCTACGAACGAGTATGTGTACCAGAAAACAAACGCCACGCTGCAACTGAACGAGATGAAGATGGCGGGCACGAATACCCCACTCACTGAGTGGCTGCCCAATCATCATTATATCTACACCATACGTCTCAGGGCAAACCGCATTGAATTCACCGCACAGGTAGTGGAATGGGGAGAAGAAGTTACCTGGTCAGGAGACTTCGTGAACTAGTAAAACCGCGAATTCCTTGTTTACTTTAGAAACTTTAGAAGGGCATTCCAACAGCAAAGTGGAAGGCCAGGTCACGGCTTAGCCTGGTGTGGAGAAGCGGATAGTGCTCGTCGTCGGTGGTGGCGTAGGCAGGATTGACGGCCTTCATGCCCAGGTCAAAGCGAAGAATGAAATAGTCGAAATTGAAGCGGAAGCCCATGCCATAGCTGACAGCCAGATCGCTGAGGAAGGTGTTGAAGCGGAACTGGCCGCCGGGCTGTTCCTGATAGTCGCGCAAGGTCCAGATATTGCCCGCATCAAGGAACAGCGCTCCACCGAGTTTCCAGAACAGAGGCGTACGATACTCCACGTTCATGTCGAGCTTCATGTCGCCCGTCTGGTTGATGAAGTTGATGCGCCCATCCTTCTCCTTGAAGCGTCCGGGGCCCAACGAGCGCACACTCCAACCGCGCACGCTGTTGGCTCCGCCCGAGAAGTAGCGCTTCTCAAAGGGAAGGACGTTGCTATTGCCATAGGGCCAGGCAATACCAAAGCCCAGATGGAGCACAATCTGATTGTTCTTGTCGATCTCCAAAGAGCGGGTCACATCGAAGTCGCCCTTGACATACTGGGCAAAAGCTATGTTGAACAAGCGATAGTGCCCCTGCTCGTCCTTGCGGCTGCCAAACAAATGGGATGCAGCCGACAGCACATTGCCCGATGACTCCACCCCCCACTTCAACGCCAGCTGACTGTGACTATAGCTATAGGCGAATCCCAGTTTGGTAATGAAGAGATCCTCATAGTTATATTTAAGGATGGAGTTGCGTGTGTTTTCGCTTTCAAGATACTCGCGCCGGAACGTTTCGGAAAGCCAGGGCATGAACACATAGTTCAGGTCGAGCAAGTCGAGCTGGTAGCGGTCGTGGCGATGGGGCTTGTTCCACTTGTAGCGCCAGGCCGCCGAGAGGACACGACGATGGAACTCGGGGCGGTTCTGCATGTCGAAGAGCAGCGACACCTCGCTGGTGGCATTGCCCACCTGCCTACTGTTTCTCATGAAGAAGGGAGCCACAAAGCGAGGGAATGCCAAACGAGCCTCGGCGGAATACTCCAGGAAGTCCTGATTCTGATAGCCCTCCAAGCCACGGATGGCCTCGTAGGCACCGCGCAGCTCCATGCTGAAGACCTCGCTGCCCCGGAACAGATTGCGGTTCTGATAGGTCAGCGATGCAGCGGCCCCCAGATCGCCCGCGGTATTGGTGCCCTCTGGCTGGAAACTCAGGGTCGACGGCTTGTTGGTCTGTATGCGTATGTTGCAGTCGAGCACGGCGGTGTCGGGACGCTGCGAGAAAGCGATATTGGTGTACTTCACCGCCTGCAAGCGGCCGAAGTGGTTGTAGGTGTTCTGCAGGTCACGAGCCGAGAAGAGATGCCCCGGACTGATATGGGTACACTCCTCGAGAACATGGTGCCGCAGGTGCACCATCTTGTCATCAGGATCGCCGCTTGCGTAGGTGATGTTGCCAATGGTGTAGCGGGTGTGCAGCGTATCGGGCAAGGAGTTGCGCTCAAAAAGCCTGAGGTGCAGGGTGAGATCGATCATGCGGGAATCCCGAACCGTGTCGGCATCGTAGGAGATGAATTCCTTGTGGAAACGGGAGTAGCCCTGATTGGCCAGCAGCTGGGTGATACGACTGCGCTCGTCATCGAGACGCCGGGCATCGAACTTCTGGCCGACCTTGATGAGCCGCTGCAGGCTGTCGCCGCTCTCACGCATGAAGGCCTCAATGGCCGGATCGTCGATCACATAGCGGATGGTATGGAGGAAATAGGGCTGACCCGGTGAAAGCAGATAGAGTACGTCCTTCTTCTTCTCGCCCCGACAGGTGGTGATGACGCTGACACTGGCATGCATATAGCCCTGGTTCTGCAACTCCTGGCGCAGGTCGGCCCGTGTAAGGATGGTCTGCACGGAGTCAAAGATGACAGGGGCCTCGCCCATGGAGCGCAGGGTGCGGTTGAGCCATTTGGAAGAGTCGCGGCCGGCCAGCGAATAGGTGAACAGCGGCAGCTTGACGAGAGAGAACCATTTGGAGTTTGGCGTCTGCCTGACGTAGTTCTTCATGGCCGACGTATTGATGTCGCCGTTCTTCTCGTCGGTCTTCACCTTCACCTGCCCAAGAAGAAAACTTCCCTGGGGTACGTAACGGGTGGTGGAGCACGACACCATGCCAACGGCAATGCACGAGAGCATGAATCTGCGCAAAACGGACTCTTTTCGCATAATTAGCTGCAAAGATAATGATTATTTCATAATTATTCCGTATCTTTGCATGAGAATTAACGACTTTTGTATTTACTACGCGACATGATCAGCAAGAATCAAATCAAACTGGTGAGACAGCTGGAGCAGAAGAAGTACCGGATGCGCGATGGCCTGTTCGTTGCCGAAGGGCCTAAAGTTGTGGGCGACTTGCTGCACAGCGGATTCCAGCCACGGCTATTGTTTGCCACCGATGACTGGAGCAGTCCGTATGTTTCCGCCACGACGACGGTCACCTGTGTCAGCCAGGAAGAGCTGGGTCGCCTCAGCTTCCTGCAGCACCCGCAACAGGTAGTGGGCGTCTTCCCCATGCCGGAGGCTACCAACGCCGAAGAATGCCCCCACCCCGCTGCCAACGAGCTGTATCTGGCTCTTGACGGCATACAGGATCCCGGAAACCTGGGTACGATTATACGAATTGCCGACTGGTTCGGCATTGGCACCATCTACTGCTCGAGAGACACGGCCGACGTATGGAACCCCAAGGTGGTGCAGGCAACCATGGGAAGCATTGCTCACGTGAAGGTGGTGTATACAGCATTGGAGGAACTGCTTGAAGGGTGCGGCATGCCCGTCTATGGAACACTGCTCGACGGGGACGACATCTACAGGCAGCCGCTATCGCCGAACGGCATCATCGTCATGGGCAACGAGGGGAAAGGCATCTCGGCACCCATCCGACGGTTGGTGACGCGAAAACTGCTGATTCCCTGCTTCAACGAGGCCCCCGAAAGCGCAGAAAGCCTGAACGTGGCCATTGCCACGGCCATCACGTGCTCGGAATTCCGGCGGGAAAACCGCCGGACACACTGAAGGCGAGGGCTAATGAAGGCGGGGGCTAATGAAAGCGAGGGCTAATGAAAGCGAGGGCTAATGAAAGCGGGGGCTAATGAAAGCGAGGTTAATGAAGGCGGGGGCTAATGAAGGAGAGGGCTAATGAAGGAGAGGGCTAATGAAGGAGAACGGATATTTTATAGAAGGCGCTGCATGACGATGGCGTCGTGATAGCAACGGCCATCAAAGAGCCAGTCGGCAAGACGGGCCGACTGACGATAGCCCATCTTGCAGAATAGCGACAACGATGGCTGGTTGTCGGCAGCAATGCAGACGTAAAGTTGATGCAGATGCAACGTGCGCAGCGCATAGTCGGCCAGCATGTCAATGGCTGCACTGGCGTAGCCGCAATGACGGAAAGGACGCTCAATGACCAGTCCCAGCTCAGCCCGGAGATGCTTCGGGTCGAAGTCGATGATATCGGCAATGCCGACCACCCCACCCTCCTCGTTTTCAATCATCAGGCGCACCTGACAGTCGGTATAGATGTCGCCCGAGGCATGGGCGATGTAGTCGTGCAGGGTGTAGCGGGAGTAAGGCACATTCGTGGTACCGACATCCCATAACTCCCTATCGTTCTCGACGCGATAGAGCAAGTCCAAGTCCTCGGGCTCGATGGCCCTCAAACGCACCACGGGAAGAGACTGGCTGTTCATAGGATAACTTCGTGAGGAGTGATAAGTACGTGAGTGGAAGGCGAATAAGTACCGATGACCATACTTTCACGGAAACGACGATAGGAAGCTTCGATGATCTGCGCGTAGGAGTAGGTCGACGTGTCATAGACCACGCAGGTGTAGTTATCGGAACCGAATGCGTCGTCAAGGTTGGTTGAGAAGCTGGCTACGAGCCCCTTGCGGCGAGCCAGTTCGCGACATTCGTCAATCATGGACGGCGAACCCACGAAGAAGTATTCGGGCTGGCAATCGCCCTTGCCAATGAAACCCAGCGACTTTTTCATGCGCCCCCAGCCCATCTGAAACAAGGCCATTGCGGCACGCAGATAGATGGCAGCCTTGATGGGGATGGTGAAGAAAAGGGACAGATGGCCATAATGCTTGCGGAAGAAGATAATCATGGCCTGATAGAACACATGGACGTAGCGGAAGCTGGACTTGCGCGTGGACTCTCCCTTGTAGTGCAGGATCGGAGCTGGGACGTACCAGTTTTCGTAGCCACCTTCCTTGACAATTCTGTACGACAGGTCGATGTCCTCACCATACATGAAGAAATGCTCGTCGAGCAATCCCACCTTCTGCAATACCTCGCGCCGCAACATACAGAATGCCCCGCTGATGACCTCGATCTGTGCCGGAGCCTCCCAGGACAGATGGCTCATATAGTAGCGGTTGGAGAAACCCAGCATCTTCAGCAAAGCGACGTATGGTGTAGGCATGCCGCGACGCGACTCGCGGGCACGTGTGCCGGTGGCATTGTGCATCATCACCCCGCAGGCCCCGGCACGTGGATGGCTGTCCATGAAGTGGAGCACGGTGCGGAGGGTGTCCTCTGCCACAATCGTATCAGGATTGAGCAAGAGCACATACTGGCCCGTGGACTGGCGGATGGCCATGTTGTTGGCACGGGCAAAGCCCAGGTTATGATTGCTCTCTATAAGATGGATACGGCCGGAAAAGCGCTGTTTCAGATAGTCGACAGAACCATCCTGCGAATGGTTGTCGACGACGAACACCTCAGCATCAATACCCTCAATGGCCTTGAGGACACTGACGATGCACTGCTCGACGTAGTAGCGCACGTTGTAGTTGACGATGACGATGCTCAGCTTCATGACTCCTGAACGTCCTCCGTGATGAAAGCCTCCACGTCACACCTTTCCTTCGTAGGGCGGACGAAAGCCATGCTCAAGAACAAGATGATGGCCATATAGCCAAACGAGGTATTGAGAAACAGATAGTAAAGCACCGTGTTGACAACCAGAGGCACCTGGAGCATGAAGAGGCGCAGCACGCCCCACTTCTGCAAGGCTTCCTCATGGCGCTGCTTCAGATGGGCTTCCACCTTCTTGAACTTGAACAGCATGAGTGCCAAGGGAATACAGGCAACGGTCAACAACTCCATAACGGTCAGGAAGACAAATTCCACCCTGGCACTCTCTGCTGCAAGAAGACCGTCTTCGAGAAAGCCGGTTTCAAAGAGGAGCACAAAGAGAAGCACCACAGCAAGAGTGCCGTAAAAGAGTATCTGTAATAGCGTTCTTACCTTATTCATATATATAGAATCATTCATTTCCCCTCGAAAGGAGTCCTGTTCAAAATGGAGCGGCCGAGGGTGACCTCGTCGGTATATTCCAGTTCATTGCCAACGGAGACGCCACGGGCGATGACGGACAGCTCCACATCATAAGGAGCCAGTTTGCGGAAGATGTAGAAGTTGGTGGTGTCGCCCTCCATCGTGGGACTCAAGGCAAGGATGACCTCCTTGATGCCGCCCTCGGCGACACGCTTCACGAGAGAGTCGATCTCCAAGTCGGAAGGTCCGATGCCGTCCATCGGCGAGATAACACCCCCCAGCACATGATAACGGCCACGGAACTGCTGGGTGTTCTCTACAGCCATGACATCCTGCACATTCTCTACCACACAGATGGTCGAGGCATCGCGCCTACCGTCGGAACAGACGGGACAGAGCTCGTCATCGCTGATGTTATGACAGCAACGGCAGAACCGCACCTCGCGCTTCATGGTGGCAATGGCCTGCGTGAACTGCTCCACGCTCCCCTCGTCCTGACGCAACAGGTGAAGAACCAGCCGCAAGGCAGTCTTACGCCCGATGCCCGGCAGCCGTGAAAACTCCTGCACCGCCCTTTCCAGTAGTCTCGATGGATATTGTTGTGTCATCAGTATTCAGGTCTTCATTGTTCAATCTCCGACAGTTCCAGCCACCGCATGGACTTCTCGTCCAGCTCATCGTTGAGCACAGGCAGGCGTTTGCTCATCTGCGTGATTTCATCAACGGAGATGGTGCCTGAACTGAGCGCCTCCTCAAGCTGTTTCTTCTCAGCCTCAAGGGCCTCGATGTCTTTCTCAAGCTGTTCGAACTCACGTCTTTCCTTAAAAGACATGCGGCGACGCTGGTCATTCCGATAGGAATTCTTCTGAGTGGCTGTAGTCTTGGCAGCCGAGTCCGATGCGGCTGGCTGCAACGCCTGCCACGCCCTGTACTGCGTGTAGTTGCCGGGGAAGTCCTTCACGACGCCATCGCCCTTGAACACCAGCAGGTGGTCGACCACCTTGTCCATGAAGTAGCGGTCGTGGCTGACCACGATGACACAACCGGGGAAATCCTGAAGATATTCCTCCAGAATCTGAAGGGTGACAATGTCGAGATCGTTGGTGGGCTCGTCAAGGACCAGGAAGTTAGGATTGCGCATGAGCACCGTGCAGAGGTAGAGCTTGCGGCGCTCGCCACCAGAGAGCTTATAGACATAGTTGTACTGCTGCTCGGGTGTGAAGAGGAAATGCTGCAGGAACTGCGACGCCGAGAGATGACGCCCGGAACCAAGGTCTACGTACTCGGCAATGTCGCGCACCACGTCGATGACCTTCATCTGATCGTCGAACTGGAGTCCTTCCTGCGAGAAATATCCGAAACGTACCGTCTCGCCAATCACGATGCGCCCTTCATCGGGCTGCAGCTCTCCGAGCAACATCTTCAGAAACGTGCTCTTTCCCGTGCCGTTATTACCCACGATGCCCATCTTCTCGAAACGGGAGAAGTTGTAGTAGAAATCCTTCAGGATCGTGATTTGAGAATCGGGCTGGGAGGCAAGGGACAAGGGAAAGCTCTTCGAGATGTACTGGCACTCGAAAATCTTGCTGCCTATATAGACGTTGGAAGCCTTGAGCCTGACCTGTCGCTCCTCGATGCGCGACTTGGCCACGCGTTCCAGTTCGTAGAAAGCATCCTCACGATATTTCGCCTTATGCCCTCGGGCCTGGGGCATGCGCCTCATCCATTCAAGCTCCGTGCGATACAGGTTGTTGGCACGGGTAATCTCCGCACGCCGGTTGTCAATGCGTTCCTGGCGCTTCTCCAAGTAATAGGAGTAGTTGCCGCGATAGGTGTAGACAGAGCGGTCGTCGATTTCAAGGATCACAGAACAGATACGGTCCAGGAAATAACGGTCGTGTGTGACAAGGAGCAGCGTCTTGTTGCCCATTTTCAGAAAACCCTCTAACCACTCGATCATCTCAAGGTCAAGGTGGTTGGTGGGCTCGTCGAGTATGAACAGATCGGGCTCCAGAATGAGCACATTGGCCAGGGCCACACGCTTCTGCTGACCTCCCGAGAGCTGTCCCATGGGCTGCTGAAGGTCGCGTATCTTCAGCTTCGTCAGGATCTGCTTGGCCTTGAGCACTTTCTCCGGGTCGCCCTGATGGTTGAAGCAGGCGTCGAGAACGGACTCTTCGGGGTCGAAGCGTGGCGACTGCTCCAGGAAACCAATCTTCAGGTCGCGCCGGAAGATGATGGAGCCTTCGTCGTAGCCGTCCTTGCCTGTGAGCAAAGAGAGCAATGTAGACTTTCCCGTTCCATTCTTGGCTATCAGGCCTACTTTCTGTCCCTCGGCAATGGAAAAGCTGATATGCTCGAACAATACCAGCGAGCCGAACGACTTCGTCAGGTTCTGTACGTCTAAATATGGGGTTTCCTTCGCCATAGCCCCTATAGCGACTTGTTGATCTGCTCAATGTAGTCGAGCACCTCATCGCGCCCCACGGCTTTCTCGGCCGAAGTGACGAAATAAGGGGGCATTTCCTCCCAGGTTTCCAGCATCTTGTTCACGTAGGCCTGCACCTGCTGGCGCACCTTATTGGCGGTGAGCTTGTCTGCCTTGGTGAATACCAGTGAGAAGGGAATGCTTGACATACCGAGCCAGTTGATGAATTCCAGGTCGATGGCCTGTGGCTCTAAGCGCACGTCGACCAGTACAAACACATTCACCAACTGCTCACGGCCCAGTATATAGCCCCGAATCATCTGGTCCAACTTCACCTGCTCCTTCTTGGAACGCTTGGCGTAGCCGTAGCCAGGCAGGTCGACAAGATACCACTCCTTATTTATAATAAAGTGGTTGATGAGTATGGTCTTGCCCGGCATGGACGATGTCTTGGCCAACTTCCTGTGGTTGGTGAGCATGTTGATGAGGCTCGACTTGCCCACATTGGAGCGGCCAATGAAGGCATACTCAGGTTTGTTGTCCTGAGGGCACATCGACACCATGGGCGATGACAGGGAGAACTCGGCAGTCTTAACTATCATAAGTTTAGCGTATTCGGTCCAGTGAACGCACCAGCTTCTCGTCGGCCAGTATGCCCTTTCGGGCCATGAAGCCGAGAATGATTGAGAATGCCGGAAGTACTGCGGGCCATTCAAGCACCAGCGAGCCGCCTAACGACTGGGGCAGCACAGCCAGCACAATATACCACGACAGCAGCAGCAGCATGTAGAGTACGCACATGAGGGCCTGCTGCTTGCGCTTCTTATACATGAAGATGGTGGCCAAAGAGAGCAGGGCCGAGAGGATGAGCAGGGCCAACAGCGGCCATGAGGCAAAGCTATGCCTGCCGGCTTCGTCGACAACCCAGAGGTTGAACAGCTTAACGGAACTCATGTCGCCCACCAGTGTGCCCACCTGACAACACATGCAAATAACGGTCAGAATGAAAGCGATGAGGAGAAAGAGTGTCTGCTTGCGTTGAATCATGATTCTGTCCTTCTCTGTCGACTATTTGTTTTCTGCCGCCTGCTGGTCCTGTTGCGGATCGCGCCAGTAGACCCTGTTTTCCACAAACTCCTGCGTAGCCAGGAGCGTGGGCTTCGGCAGCTTCTCATAGTAGCGCGAAATCTCTATCTGCTCGCGGTTCTCGAACACTTCCTCGAGGGAATCATTGTAAGAGGCGAACTCAGCCAGTTTCTTCGACAAGTCCTCCTTGATCTGAACAGATATCTGATTAGCACGCTTGGCAATGATTGCCACACTCTCATAAAGATTTCCGGTCTCATCGCAGAGATCCATGATGTTGCGCGTCACGGTGTTTACCGGAGCCTTTGATTTCTTGTAATCCATGTTGTTCTATTTATTCTTTATTCCTTAATCAAAATGTAATGGTCTGTGTGTAACGTCCAAACGGGTCAGTCGCCTATAACCTTCTTGCACTTGGCAATGTATTTCTCGGCCAGCGACTTGTTCTTCGACTCGGGATACTCATTGATGAAGCCGTAGCACTCGTCCTCTGCATCACGATAGCGCTCCATGCGCTTGTCCTCGGAAGAGTTCTCGGCCAACTGGAACTTGCTCTTCATGATGAGCAGCGAGAAGTCCTCGCGCCAGTTGGAGTAGGGATAGGTCTTCAGTGCATTCTGGGCTGTCACAATGCTGGAGATGTAATTGCTCTCCGTGCCGGAGTTGATGTTGCCGAAGTATCCGCCCAGATTATAGTAGAGCTTGGCCGACAGCAGTTCCTTCTGCACGAGCTTGTCCTGCAGGATGTAGAGTTTGCGCTGTGCCTCCCTGCGCAGGGGCGACTCGGGAAACACGTCGATGAACTGCTGATAGGCGTTGATGGCGCCGTTGGTAGGCGTCTGGTCCAGCCTGGGCTCGGGCGCACTCTCGAAGAGCGACTCGCCGATGTAGAAGAAGGCATGTTCGGCATAAGTGCCGCGCGGATAGGTGCTGCAATACTTCCGGAAAGTGGCAGCGGCCGACTCGTAGTCACGGCTCATGAAATCTGACATGCCCAGCATATAGAGAGCCTCCTCTGCCTCTGACGTACCTTTCTTCATGGTAATCATGTCCTGCAACAACGACGAGGCCTTGATGTATTTGCCTTCAGCAAACAGCTGTTTGGCATACTCATAGCGATAGTCATAGTCGCTGGTCTTGAAGACCCTATTATACTCGCCCGCACAACTCATTATCAGGGCGGGAAGCACTGACAGGATGAACAAACTTTTCTTCATTAATCTGAGTTTTCGCAAATTTGCGGTGCAAAATTACTCATTTCCCAGCGAAATACAAAGCGTTTTACATATTTTTTAATTGCATCGGGCCCTGTTTTCACAGATTATTCGTAATTTTGCACTCTGTAAACATTCCAAGCAAGGGCAGAAGGCTCGCTATAGTGCTTTAACGCTGCAATCGGAACCAACCGCATGAACTTCAAACTCACATCGAAATACAAGCCTACGGGCGACCAGCCCGAAGCCATCCGTCAACTGACCGAAGGCATCCTCCGGGGCGACCGCGCACAGGTGCTGCTGGGCGTCACCGGGTCCGGCAAGACCTTCACCATGGCCAACGTCATCCAGAACGTGGGGCGCCCCACCCTGATTCTCTCGCACAACAAGACCCTCGCCGCACAGCTGTTCGACGAAATGAGAGGATTCTTCCCAGAGAATGCCGTTGAATACTATGTGAGCTACTACGACTACTACCAGCCCGAGGCCTATCTTCCGCAGACAGACACCTATATTGAGAAGGACCTGGCCATCAACGAGGAGATCGACCGTCTGAGGCTCAGCGCCGTGTCCAACCTGCTCTCGGGAAGAAACGACGTGGTGGTGGTGTCCTCCGTGTCGTGCATCTACGGCATGGGGTCGCCGGTAGCCCTCGAGCAGAACATCATTGAACTGCATCGCGGCCAGACCATCGACCGCAATGTACTGCTGCGCAAGCTGGTGTCGGCCCTCTACACCCGCAACGACCTCGTGCTGGAACGTGGCAACTTCCGTGTCAAGGGCGACACCGTCGACATCTACATGGCCTACAACGACGTGGTGCTGCGCGTCACCTTCTGGGACGACGAAATCGATGCCATTGAAGAGATGGACCCCGTGACCATGCTGAAGAAAGGTGCCTTCGAGGACTACAAGCTCTATCCGGCCAACCTCTTCATGACCACGGAGGAACAGACCGCCAGAGCCATACACGACATACAGGACGACCTGGTGAAGCAAGTGGCCTTCTTCGAAGAGGTAGGCGACGAGATCAAGGCGCAGCGCATCAAGGAGCGCGTGGAGTACGACATGGAGATGATCAAGGAACTGGGCCATTGCTCCGGCATCGAGAACTACTCCCGCTACTTCGACGGCCGGAAGGCCGGCGAGCGTCCCTACTGCCTGCTGGACTTCTTCCCCGACGACTTCCTGCTGATTGTCGACGAGAGCCACGTTTCCGTGCCGCAGATCAGCGCCATGTACGGGGGCGACAGAGCCCGCAAGACCAACCTGGTGGAGTATGGCTTCCGCCTGCCTGCCGCCTTCGACAACCGTCCGCTGACCTTCGACGAGTTCCAGGCCGAGGTCAATCAGGTCATCTACGTCTCGGCCACCCCTGCCGACTTTGAGCTGCAGGAGGCCGAGGGCGTCGTGGTGGAGCAGGTCATACGCCCCACGGGACTGCTCGATCCCGTCATTGAGGTTCGGCCTACGGAAAACCAGATTGACGACCTGCTGGAGGAAATCAGAATCAGGACCGAGCGGAAAGAGCGCGTGCTCGTCACTACGCTGACCAAGCGCATGGCCGAGGAGCTGTCGGAATACCTGCTGAACCACGATGTGCGCACGGCTTACATCCACTCTGACGTGGCCACCCTCGACCGTGTGAAGATTCTCGACGACCTGCGTGCCGGTGTCTACGACGTGCTGGTGGGTGTCAACCTGCTGCGCGAGGGCCTCGACCTGCCCGAAGTGTCGCTGGTCGCCATTCTCGATGCCGACAAGGAAGGCTTCCTGCGCTCGCACCGCTCGCTGACACAGACTGCGGGCCGTGCGGCAAGAAACGTGAACGGCCGCGTCATCATGTATGCCGACAGTATCACCCAGTCCATGCAGCTCACCATAGACGAGACTGCCCGCAGACGAACGAAGCAGATGGCCTACAACGAAGCCCACGGAATCACTCCAACACAAATCGACAAAACGCTGAGACAGAGCATATTAAGCCATAACGACCGGTCGGACGTCAAGGAACTGTTGAACACGCAGGCAGCGGGCAGCAACCAGATTACGGGCATGGCCGCCGACCCCATTGTGGAACACATGACACGACCGCAGATCGAGAAACTGATTGCCGAGACAACCCGCCGCATGAAGGAAGCTG
>Ga0247611_10002689_pt1 | contig 27914 bp, 27 predicted proteins | sample 177DNAGHGhighgp2_FD_192422 | JGI IMG/M metagenome (GOLD analysis project Ga0247611, IMG submission 192422) | Sheep rumen microbial communities from Palmerston North, Manawatu-Wanganui, New Zealand - 1770 DNA GHGhigh gp2 | ecosystem: Host-associated > Mammals > Digestive system > Stomach > Rumen... | reverse complement strand
AATGCTGTTGTGGTGATTTTGCCTTTCAGAATGTTTACGGTTTTGTTGTCGCGCGGGAAGTAGAGGGTGTTGGCATCGAGCCATTCGTAGCCGTAAGGACTTGTGATTTCGTGCGCCTTTTGGGATGAGGCGGCGAAGAAGACAGTCTCTTTGCCGCTTTTGGCGTTCACCAGTATGATGTTCTGGTCGTCGTCGATGTACGAATATTGGTCAGCGCCAGGTTGCCAAGCGATGCCACGGATGTTGTCGATGACATAGCGTTTGGTGAAATCAATGGTCTGGCCGAAGACAGGAGCCAGCAACATCAGGCAAAGAATGCCGAATAAAAGGGTTGTTTTTTTCATTTTTTGACTATAACTATGACTTAGACTATAACTATGACTTAAACTATAACTATTGACTTAAACTATGACGGGGTGGATGTGGTAGTGTCCGTTCGGGTCGGATTCTCGCTGACAGGGGTGTTTTGTTCCTTTTTCCGAGAAAGATTGAAGAATTTGGCTTTCTTCTTGTACACAAAAATGCTGTTGAGGACGTAGTTCATGAGTCCGACAGGGATGGCCATCACGGTCAAGTTGAGGTAGTTGTTGCTGCTGCCAAGATACTCCAGCAGGCGGATTCCCCCGATATTGAGCAGATACGTGAAAAAGGTCACAGCCAAGAATCTGAGCAGCAGTTTGTTGTCCTTGTTCTTGAAGACCAACACGCCGTACGTCTTGAAATTGAACAAAATGCTGACGATGGTTGCCAGGAAATTGGAAACCACGTAGGCATGGTGGAGTTTGAACAGATGCTCGAAGATGAACAGGAAGACGTAATTGATGAACAACCCGAATGCCGTGTTCAGCATGGCAACCAACACGAACCGGATGAACTGAGGTTCAAAATAGCGGTGTAAAAAATCCTTTATCACTGTTCAACAATAAGGCGGCAAAAATAAAAAAATAAAGCATACGAGCGGTATAGAAAAAATACTATATTTGCACCCCTAAAATTATTGCAATGGAAGAGAGACAATTGCGCAGCCAATTTAAGATCAGAATCTCAGGCATTGAGCTCGGAAAACATTGTTTTTCAATAGATTGCAATAAAGAGTTCTTTGAACTGGCAGGTATCGAACAATTGCTGGACGGCCGTTTGGTTTTGCGGGTTGAAATGGAAAAATCTGAGAAAATGGTCGATTTCCAGTGCCACTTCGAAGGGGATGTGGTGGCCGAATGCGACCGCTGTCTCGCCCCCGTGACCCTGCCGATGAACTTCGATGAAAGACTGATCGTGAAGTTGGTGGCCGAGAACTACCACTCCGAGGAGGAGCAGGAGGACGACATCTGGATGATGGACGAGAACACCTACGAGATCGATCTCTTTCACTTCGTGTATGAGTCCATCGTGCTCGCGCTGCCCATCCGCATCGTGCATGAGGATGACGCCGACGGCAACCCCACCTGCGACCCGGAGGTGATGCGCCGGCTCGATGAGATGAATGCCGAAAACACTGAAAAAGAACAGGATACGGACCCCCGCTGGGACGCCCTGAAAAACATAAAACTGGATTAATAACAATAAAAAAAATAAAAAGATATGCCACATCCGAAAAGAAGACACTCTGCTATCAGAAGAGATAAGAGAAGAGCCAACGATTTCATCACCGCTCCCCAGCTGACCACGTGCAGCCACTGCGGCGCCCCGATCCTCACCCACCGCGTATGCCCTGAGTGCGGTTACTACAGAGGCAAACAAGCCATCGAAATCGGTAACACGGCTGAGTAAGCGTCCTTCCGGCGCTTCTGATTAACGAACAGATGACATGAGCAATTGTGTCATCTTTTTGAGTTTATAGCATTATGGAAATCGTTTTCGCCACTCACAACTTGCACAAAACCGAAGAGGTGCGCGCCATCCTCGGACAAGAATACCATATCCTCAACCTGCCGGAATTAGGCTGCCCCGACATCCCGGAGACCGCCGACACGCTGAAAGGCAATGCATTGCAAAAAGCGCAATATGTCGTGGACCACTACCACCGCAACTGCTTCGCCGACGACACCGGTCTGGAGGTCGAAGCCCTCGGCAACCAGCCGGGCGTCTATTCCGCCCGCTATGCCGGCGAGGGATGCTCCTATCAGGACAACGTCCGCAAACTGCTGGCGGAGATGCGCGGGATGACCAACCGCAAGGCATGCTTCAAGACCGTGGTAGCCCTCATCCTTGACGGCAAACAATACTTCTTCGAAGGCCGCGTGGACGGCATCATCCTGCCCGAACAGCGAGGCACCGACGGCTTCGGCTACGACCCCGTCTTCCTGCCCGACGGCCACGACAAGACCTTCGCGGAGATGGACGCCGCCACCAAGAACAGCATCAGCCACCGCGGCCGCGCCATACGACAACTCGCCACGTTCCTGTTGGAGCGCGGGAAGTGATTCTATTGCGGAAATTGACGCGGAAAAGAAAAGAAAAGAAAAGAATGCGGAAATTGATGCGGAAAAGCGGAAATATGCGGAAAAATGATGCGATAAAATGATGCGATAAAATGATGCGATAAAATGATGCGATAAAGCGGAAATATTCTAATTACCAATCCCTATTCCCTACTTCCTGCTCACTGTTCCCTACTCCCTACTCCCTATTCCCTGTTCCCTGTTCCCTGTTCCCTGTTCACTGTTCACTGTTCACTACTCACTACTCACTGTTCACTGTTCACTGTTCACTGCTCACTGCTCACTAAAACATCATTAATCACCGCCGGGAAGTACTTGTGCTCCAGCTGGTGGATTTTCGTCTCGACCGTCTCTAACGTGTCGTCGGATTCGGCATGGAAGGCAAACTGGTTGACGATCTTGCCTGTATCGACCCCTTCATCGACAAAATGGATGGTGATGCCGAAGACTTTCACGCCATAGTTATAGGCGTCGGCGATGCCGTGCGCACCCGGGAAAGAGGGCAGCAACGCGGGATGGAGGTTGATGATGCGCATCGGATAGGCTTCCAACAACGTCTTGCCGATGATGCGCATGTAACCGGCCAGCACGATGTAATCGACTTTGCGGCGCTGGAGTTCCGCCAAAACGGCCTGCTCGTAGGCAGCCTTGCCCGCATAGTCCTTCGCACAAAAAGTGAACGCGTCAATGCCGGCGGCACTGGCGCGTTCCACTGCTTTGCTTGAAGGATTGTCGGACACCAACAGCGCAATTTCGGCTTTCAGCGTTTGCTGTTTCACGGCCTCGATGATGGCCTGGAAATTGGAACCGAAACCGCTGGCAAATACGGCAATCTTCTTCATAATGAATTAGTTACCTTTCGGACACTTGTTGCCTTCTTTCGGACAACCTTCGCCTTTTTGGCAACCAGGCTTTTCGCCTTTGCAGCAAGGCTTGCCTTCACCCTTTTTGCAACCGCCGCAGCAGCCCATCTCGTCAAAAGCAGCCTTTCTGTCATCGAGGGAGAGCTTGTCCCAGTTGAGCATGGCAGCCTCGAATTTGGCTTTCTTCTCTTCCTGGGCTTTCTTCATAGCCTGCATCTCGTCGTATTTGGCTTTGCGCTGGTCGAGCAACTCGGCTTTGCGCTCGTCAGTGAGGTTTTCCCAGTTCTGCCAATCTTCGGCGGCCTTTTTACATGCCTCCATCTCGGCTTTCTGCTCCTCGGTCATCTCCTTGCAGCAAGGAGTTTCCTCGGCTTGGACCTCAGTGGCTTCAGCATTTTGTTCGGCGGGCTTGTTGTTCGTGCAAGCGGTGAACATCAGACAGCATGCAGCTGCCAACATGATAAAGAGTTTCTTCATTTTTTCAGTTTTAATTTGAATGAATAATTAAAAAATCGCGGCAAAGATAATGTTTTTTCAAAGTGGCAAAGTGTTTATTTTTCTTAAAAAAACGACACTCCCAACAAAACTTTTCGACACGGAATCCGCCCTACTCTCACAGACGTCAACGCATCTTCACTCGACGCAAATCCAGCATATTCACCGGATTTGAGCCCATTCCTTCGACGTTTTTCTGCACGAAACGCGCCACCTTGTCATAATACAAAACCACAAACGGGGCGTCCTCCACCAACATGGCATCCATCTGGACGTAGTATTCGGTGCGCAGGGAATCATCCGTGCAACGCTGCGATTTTTCGTATAGTTGGTCGAATTTCGGGTTCACATAATGCGTATAGTTGGACCCGTTGGGCTGCAGGTTTTTGGAGTAGAACAGCGACATCTGGTTCTCGGCGTCGGGATAGTCGCAGATCCACGAGCCACGGAAGAACGGCAGTTGGTAGCTGCGCATCATCTCCCGCTGCTGTGCCGGCTGCGCGATATCCAGCTTCAGCGTGATGCCGATCTGCTCCAACTCATGCTGGATGTACTGGCACAAGTCGGCATACTGCGCCGACACGGTGAGCGTGACTGGCGGAAGTCCTTTCCCGTTCGGGTAGCCCGCCTCTGCCAACAACTGCAAGGCTTTCTTGGGGTTGTAGTCGTAGCCCCCCGTCCGCTCCGGACCGTAAGAAGGCATACCTCTCGGCACAAAGCCGCCGTCGCCCGCATAACCCATGTTGTTGCGCAAGTATTTCATCATCTTGTCGCGGTCGAAACCATAGTTTATTGCCTGACGAATCCGCTTGTCCATCAGCGGATTACGTTTGTCCGACGGTTTCAGGTTGAAGCCCAAATACTCCGTGTTGAGATAAGGCCCCGTAATCAGTTTGATTTTGTCCGCATACTCGGGATTCAACTGGCCGTCCTTGGTAAGCAGGGCATCCTTATAGCTCGGATCAACGCCCGACATGAAATCGAGCGATCCCTTCATAAACTCCATGAACACAGACTGTTTATCGACGATAAACGAGACGGCAACCGCGTCGATATAGGGCAGTCGGTTGCCGGCGGAGTCAGTTTCGAAGTAATTCGGGTTCTTGCGCATCACCAACTTCACCCCTTCTTCCCACAGTTGCATCTGGAACGGCCCCGTGCCCACAGGATACTTACGAAAATCCTTGCCGTAACGCTCCACCGCCTCGTGCGGCACCACCGAACAGTATTTCATCGTCAGGATACCGAGGAACGGCGGAAACGGCTCCGTAAGTTCAATTTGTAAAATAGTGTCGTTCAAAGCTTTAAATGCCGGAATACCGTTTTTGTCGCGTTTCACCTTCTGAAAAATCCACGCCCCCGGCGAAGCCACCTCGGGATCAAGAATGCGACCCAGACTATAGACAAAATCGGCGGCGGTGACATAGCGCGGACCGTCAAACGGGAAAAAGTCCGTCTGGTGGAACTGCACATCATCGCGAAGCACGAACGTGTAGGTTTTCCCGTCTTCGGAAATCGTCCAGCTTTTCGCGATGGCCGGAACCACCCGCAGCTGGTCGTCCATATCGACCAACCCGTTATAGAGCTGGTTGCAAGGCCAGATGGTGGATTGTCCGGACGAGAAAGCCGGGTCAAGGCTCAGAATGCCGGACGACTCGTTATAGTGGAAAATCTGCTTGTCGGGATGGTCGAACCTCGTTTTGCATGAAGCGAGCAGAAGGGCGACAACCAGCAGGATGGATATTTTTTGAGCGATGAGTTTCATGTTACGACAGCGCCTGGTTGACTTTCTTGGAGGACTCCAACAGGGAGTTGTACTCTTCTGGAGTGATATCGATGTAGAAATAGTAAATCGGGTTCACCGGCTGTCCGTTTTTGATCACCTCGTAATGCAAATGCGAGCCCGAGGACATACCCGTAGAGCCCACATACCCAATCAGTTGGCCGCGCTTCACCTTCTGTCCGGGTCTCACGGCGGCTTTCGACATGTGCGCGTAGAGCGTCTGGTAGGAATAGCCGTGATTGAGCAGAATGCAGATGCCATAGCCGGATCCCGGATTCTCGCGGGAGACGGTTCCGTCGGCGGTGGCGTAGATGGGCGTTCCTTTCGGGGCGGCGATGTCGATGCCCGTGTGATTGCGCAACGTCTTAAGGATCGGATGATAGCGTTTCCCGAAACCGGAAGTGATGGTGTACATGTTCTTCAGCGGGCGGATGGCGGGGATTGCCGCCAGCATTTCCGCCTTGGAATTGGCGATCCGCTCCAGCGTGTCCAACGACCGGGTCTGCACCGCCATCCTGACCGTCAGTTGGTCGGCCTTTTTGTTGGCGGCCTTCAACAGCGTGTTGGCTTCCGAACGAGAGAGGCTGTCGAAACGCGTGTCCTCCACCAACAACGGGTAACGCTCACTCGCGGGCACCGGATCCGCCTCGAAGACATTGCGGTAGATGTTGTCGTCGCGGTCCTCAATGTCCGCCAGCACCTCCGACAGCACGTCAAGGCGGGCGGTAAGGTAATCCACCTCCTCCTTCAGCTCGTTGTTTTCCCGTTCGAGGATCTTCACCTTCGGGGAATCAATCACGTAGAAGGCAATCCAGACGAACACCAACGCGAAAGCCACGCCGCTGGCGAACACCCACACAAGCCGTTTGAAAAGGTGTTTGAAGCTGACCTTGACCTTCTCGTAGGTAAGGGTCTTGGGATTGAAATGATAGAACGATTTGGGCATCTCACTAATTGCAGCCGATACAAATTTGGTCTCCCTGCCCGTAGCTGTTGATGCTACCGCTGTTCCGTTTGATGAGAATCTTCAACTGGATGCCGTAACGCTGGGCGATATACCGATAGGTGTCGCCTTGTTGAAGGGTATGGTACGGCACCGAGGACTTCGTGCTCTTCATTTCGAGATAAATCACCTCGTCCTCAATGGGTTCCGAACCGTCATACACATCGTTGTAAAGGCGCAGATTCTTCTCTGTCATCTGCAGGGAAGCGGCCAGTTTCTGATAGGTGTCGCCGGCACGTGCCAAGATGAACTTGGTCTTGTTGTTCTCATAGACGGGACGGCTCGTATAAGGATAATACGCTGATTTGTAAGGTACTGAATACGGATCCAACACGAAGACGTTCAAACCGTTCACCTTTTCAGGCTGTTTGGAGTTCTGGTCTTCCGCTTGTTGTGAAGGTTGAGAAGACTGGGAAGGTTGTGCGGGTTGGCTTGGTTGCGCCACAGTTGTCTGTTTCGGTTTCTCATTCTTCTCCACAATCACCTGTATTCCGTTCACCTCCATCGTATCTGGTTTGTTTGAAGCCTGTTTCGGTTTTTCCGGCTGGGCCGGTGCGGGCTGGGCGGGTTCTGTTTTTTTCACCTCCGCGGGCTTGGTGACGGGATTTGACGCGGGCGTTATGGGCTTGTTTTGCGCCACTGCGGGCTGCTGCGGCATTTCCGCGCGTTCGGGCTGCGGCTTCTGCACCGCCTTAAGAGCCATGGTGTCGCCCATCTTCTGCGCCACCTTCCGGTCGTAGTGCATCAGATAGTATTTCTCGATGATGGAAACCAGCGTGTCGGCATATTTCGGGTTGCCCGAAAAACCGGCTTCCAGAAGGCCGTTCGCCCATGACCGATAGTCCGTTATGGGATAGTAGAACAACTTCACGTAACGGCTGCGGGTCGAGAGGAAAAGCGAGTGGTCGCGGTAGGAATCGGCATCCGTAGCGTATTTCCGGTAGCAATTCTCGTGATTCTTGTCGGCGGGGCGGAAATAGGTCTCCCCCGTCCACTCCTGCGTGTGGCACATGATGGCGAAGTGGTTGTGGCATTCGCGCACCAGGTCGTTGGTGCCCGCCTGCGAGGCATAGATGGCCTGCGCCAACGTGATGCTGGCCGGCACACCGTAAAGTTCCATCTCCTGCATCGCAAGTCCTTTGTATTCATCTATGTAGTCATAGATTTTGTCTTCCATCGTATATTGTGCAGACACGACGGTCATCAGGCATAAACCTGCCAAAAAACATGCTATTCTTTTCATTGTTTCAAGTATTTATCTTCTCAATAAAATCTGGTCTCCGGGGTGAATAACGGAATTTTCTTCCAACATATTGTATTTCAAAATGTAACGGAGTTGCACGCCATAACGCTGGGAGATATAGCGGAGCGTTTCGCCTGCCTGCACCGTGTGTATGCGCATGGCGCTCCCGCGAGCCTTGGCCTCCACATAGACAATCTCGTTCTCCACAGGCTCGTCGTCCGGACTCGCATCGTTGAACTTCCGCAAATTGTCAACCATCACCTGTATATCCTGCGCAATCTTCGCATACGTGTCCCCCTTCTCGGCAATCACGAAATAGGTGTTGTTGTTTTTGAACACCTTCCGGTAGGTGAAGGGGCTCTCGTCGGTCGGGTAATCGCTGCCGACTGCGGTGAACACCTTCTTGCCGTGCTTGTCCGTTGTCGGTTGCGAACCTGACTGCGCGGCGGGCGTGGTTTCCGCCACGGGCTTGGTCCCAAGCTCTGTAAGCGGACATTTTCCGTATGTTTGTTGGTAAATGGTGTCCAATGCTGCGATGTTGAACCGTTCGATGAGGCTGATCAGCCGGTCAGCATACTGCGGATTGGTGGCATAGCCGTCCTGCTTCAGTGTCCGCGCCCAGGATTTGTAGTCCATGATATCCAGTTGGAAGAGGTTGGCATACCTTTTCCGGTTGGTCAGGAAGAGCGAATGGTCGTTGTAGGAATCCTCCACGGAGGCGTACTTGCGGAAGCACTCCTGCAGCTCGTCGTCATCGACCAGAATCGTGTCGCCGTCCCACTCATGGCATTTGATACCGAAATGGTTGTTGCCCTCCGTGGCCAGACGGCTTTTGCCGCAGGCGCTCTCGAAGATGCCCTGCGCCACTGTGATGCTGGCCGGAATCTTGTACTCGTGCATCTTCTTCACCGCCACATCGGCGTACTGCTCTATGTAATCCCGGATGTCCTGCTCGTTGTATTGCGCGAAAACAGCAACACCCCCCAGCAAACATCCCAACAAACATATTATTTTCTTCATATTCTCCGAATTCGTTATTTTTTCTTCTACCGAGCTCCTGCCCCTACCGAGGCTGCTCATGGAAATGGTCTTCTTTTTCTACCGAGCTCTCGCCCTTCCCTATTCCCTATTCCCTATTCCCTAGACCCTAATCCCTTGACCCTAATCCCTTGGCCCTAATCCCTTGGCCCTAATCCCTTGACCCTATTCCCTTGACCCTAATCCCTTGGCCCTTGGCCCTAATCCCTAATCCCTCAAAGACCAACTTCGTGTAAAACTGTTTAATATCCAATCCCTGGCTTTTCAGCTGTGCCGGGATGATGCTCAGCGCGGTCTGTCCGGGTATGGTGTTAACTTCCAGGAAATAGGGTTTTTTCGCCGCTTCGTCGAGGATGAAATCGACACGGACGATGCCTTTGCAGTCGAGTTGGCGGAAGACGGTTTCCGCATACCGGCGCACGAGCACCTGCATGTCGGGGGCGATGTCGGCGGGGGTGATCAGGCTGTGGCCGACGTCGGTGTATTTGGCGTCGTAGTCGTAGAACTCGTTATGGGCGACGATCTCGGTGATGCCGAGCATCTTCACGTCGCCATACGCGGCCGTGACGCCGCAGGCCAGTTCGCGGCCGTGGATCATCTTCTCCACAATCAGCTGGTTGTCGTACTTCAGTGCCTCTTCGAACGCCGGCAGCAGTTCTTCGCGGTTGTGCACTTTCGTCACACCCACGCTGGATCCCGAGTTGCAGGATTTCACGAAGCAGGGGTAGCCGCAAACTTCCTCGACGTGCTCCACGTCTACGGGGTCGCCGGCGTAGAAGTGCAGCGACGGGGCGATAGGGATTCCGAGTTGGGCCACGGCGAGGTTGCAATAGAACTTGTTGAAGGTCAAGGCGGACGGGAAGCTGGTGCAGCCCACGTAGGGCATCTTGATCATCTCGAAATAGCTCTGCAGTTTGCCGTTTTCGCCCGGGGTGCCGTGGATGGCGATGAACGCGACGTCGAACACGATTTTCCGGCCGTCGATCGTCAACGAAAAGTCGTTCTTGTCGATTTGGAAAATCCGTCCGTCGGCCGCCCGGTAATGCCAGTCGCTGCCTTTGAAATGGATCAAATAGGGTTCGAACAGCGTCTTGTCCAGCTGTTGGAAAATGTTGTCGCCGGATCTCAAAGAGACCTCGTATTCGCCAGAATCACCGCCGGCTATAAGTGCTACTTTATACATTTTATTCAATATTATATACAAATGGCAAATATAGTGTTATTCCGTGTGGCAAACAGCGGAAAAAAAATGTTTTTTTAACAGCGGATTGTGTGTTATTCGGGGAGTTCCGCCGGGGCCGGCTCTTGTTGCGGAGCGGTTCCGGCTGCCACGTCCTGCGGCTGGGTACCAACCACGCGGTACCCTCCGGTCTTCTTGCTGCCGGTGTATTCGATGAGGCCGTCTTTTTGAAGCTCTTTCAAATAGCGGGTGACCGTGCTTTTCGGGATTTTTGTCCTTTCCACAATGTCGGTGATTTTGCTTTCGGGAGATGTTCGAATGTACTGATAAATAGCAAGTGCTTTCGGGTGCAGATCGGGCAAAAGAGATTCTGACTGCTGGTTACCCGTTTTATTCAACTCCTGTTTGTTTTTTTTGAGCACTGACTTGACAACAGGTACCACTTCCGAAAGATAAGATTTACCTATCTTGAGTTGGTATTCTTCAGTGTTCTGATCTGTCAGGAGGGTTATCACGTCTTCTGCAAGACCCTTTATGTGGGATTTGCTGACAACAACACTCTTTGAGATCTTCAGATAGTTTTCCTCTCCCAACAATTGCTGAAGATCTATCAAAGAACTTCGCCGTATGAAATGTTGTCCATCGAAAGTATAGAAATGGTTGAGATTTTGGTTCTGTTGGATATAACAGATTTGATCGGCATCGAGAAACAGGGATTGTTTGTTGGTGAACGACTGGACGAGCAATTGTTTTTTTAGCCTGAACAGTTTTCTATCCTTCTCGAACAATCTGAATCGTAAATCCGTATTGTTTGCCATCACCATTATTAAACTGACCAGCCCGGAATCTCTGAAAACCAAATTGGTAAACAAAGATGTTTTAATTTGAGAACGTTCGTTGTCGGACAATTCTACAAGTTGAAACTTTGACAGGATCGCATCCATTGTTAAAAGGTACTCTACTACGGACAAGGCGATGATTTCCACTGCGGAAAGCACAAAATAGAGAATAAAACGATTGTTGTATTGACATAAGGGATAGAGTATCCAAAAGTTAACTTCGGCTGCTACCACTATCAACAATGCCAGAAAATATTCTACGCCAGACTCCACTGCTGGACGCAGGAAACTGTAGTGGGTGAAATACCAGAAGAAAAAAATGTAAAGGATAAGATGCCCGAGAAGAGTTCTTTGTAACCGCCAGTCTATATTCATAACAGTTGAATTGGTTTTTTCTGCAAAAATAGCATTTCCTGCGAAATAACGGTTTTTTATATTCTCATTTCACGCAATTGGCATTTCCCAAAGAGCAACAAATTACACTATATCAACTGTTTTATGTGTTAATTATAAGAATATCTATTGAGAACAAAAGTTGGAGAATATCACTTCAACCTTCTTATTATCAAGCTTTTATTTTATTCTCATTGGGGCAGATTTCGTCACAGCCGTTTTTTTTCGTCACAAAGTGACGAAATTCACGGAATAGCTGATTTCCGAACAAGTGAAACGGTTAAATTTGCGCCATTCAAATGATGTTTTAAAAATGATGAAATTATGAAAAGAGTGTATTTGTATCTGATTTTTGCGACGGCCTTATGGTTGTGCCAATCCTGCGAGAAAACGCCCGGCTCTAAAGATGGCGACCTTGACTTGGCAAACAGGGTGATTCCGATGTCAACGGAATCGAAAGATGTTACTTATCTTATGATAATGAAAGTAGGTCACTCATCAACAGAATGTGGCGGGAGTTGTATCACCATAAATGGGAAAAACTATCATGCTAATTGTATGGGGTACGGTCACGTGTGCTTACAGTCTGCCGCTGTCTCTCTCAACCAGGTCGGCACCGACGTCATCGCCACCACGACGGACACCTTCGGATTGACCTCGGGGGATTTCTTCCTCATGCCGGACCGTTCGTTGAGCTACACGGACGAGAACAACAACCGCATTTTCCTGAACATCCCAGAGCAGCTCCTCTTTCGCGACAGCACAACGCAGCAGTTCACCTTCACGGGGTTGTTCTTCAGCGACGGACCGGTGTACAGTAACGATTAATCACAAGTTGCAAATCACCAATCAAAAGTCACCAATCAAAAGTCACCAATCAAAAAAACACTGAAACAATGAAAAGAGTATTATTCACTATCATCATCGGGTTTGCGACATTCGCAGGACTGCGGGCGCAAACATCAACTTGGAACACAACAGGAAATTCTTTCCCTTGGATAAGTGCTGACACGTATTTCCTGGGTTCCACCAACAACTATCCCCTGAGAATCAGGACAAATAATCAAGACAGAATGTATATCAGCAGTACCACTGGCTATGTAGGGGTTGGCACAACCATACCCCAGCAGATGCTTCATATCGTTGACGGTAACATCTTGATTTCCAGGACTTCCACAAACCGAGCCCCTGGCTCCGCCAACGGGTCGTTGTTTTTCGGGGACATTGCCACATCAACCAATCCTGCCGGAGAATGGGGGATTGAGTATGTAAACGCTGACACTGCACAATCGGGGCTGAATTTCTGGCGAACGTGGACCACCTCTCACAACAGCATGAACTTCTGTCTCTTCTTGAAGGACAACGGCAACGTCGGCATCGGCACTGGCAACCCGCAGGCGAAATTAGCAGTGAACGGAGAGATATTGGCCAAGAGTGTGCGGGTGAACACTTCCAGCACCTACTGGCCGGACTACGTGTTCGGAGACGGATACGACCTAATGAGTCTGAGAGAGTTGGAGCGTTATGTGACGGTAAACAAACACCTGCCGGGCATCCCTTCCGCACAGGAGGTGGAAGAACAGGGCGATGTGGACCTCGGGGCGATGAACGCCCTCCTGCTGGAAAAGGTCGAGGAACTGACCCGCTATGTCATCGACCTGCAGAACCAGATCGACGAACTGAAGAAAGGGAAGGAGTGAGGTATGAGAAAAATGGTTACACGTAATGTATTTGTCATATTGTTACTGCTGGGAACGGGCTGTAACAAAATCAAAGACTGTGGATATTCTGGAAGTACGCACATGGTGTATAATGAACAGACAAAAGAGTGTGAATGTACTAATTGGGATTACAGCGACATCTGTCCATTGTCGGAAACCCAATATAATAGCATTTCTTTGGTAAGAAAAAACTTTGACTATTATGTCAAGTCCATGTCGGAATACCCATACTTTGCTCGTGAAGGGGACACCATTATGGTTTGGGGGTTCATTGTCGGAGACGATGTAAATCGCTTATATGAATCTTCCGAAATCCCAATTGGAGGAGACGGTGTCTCTTGCCTAGATATAACCGGATTCAACTTGTTAGACAATGCTGATGCTAATGATACAATCTATGTTACAGGTGTTATAGAGTTCCCCACACTATCAAACGATAAATTAGTACGCAAGCAATCTGATCGGTGTTTTTTAGTAGATTACGTTTTACGCATTGTTGAAATTCACCTCTAAATGGACGCGAAGATGAATAACATTGTTAAGAATATATCGTTTGCCTTGCTTTGCTTGACAACCATATCTTTAGGTGCGCAACCTCAAATCACAAGGAAAGAAGCCATAAAAGTGGCTGCAAACGCATTGAAGATAATCAATAGAGACCGCAATAATGAATCGGAACGGATAGTGGATAGTGTGTTTACTCTGACAAAAAGTGGAAACACATTAATGTATGAAGTGCTTTTTAAAACAGGGGAAAGAGTGTTGCTTTCAGGTCATCGCGGATGCTTACCTATTTTAGGCGTAATAGATAATAATAGCTTGAATGATGTTTCTCTTATACATGATGGGAATTATTTACCTGACGGTTTGTGTTCTCTTCTTGATGATTATGCGACACAAATTGATTATTGTTTCCATAATGTAATTGGAGATTATTATTCAGAAAAATGGAATGCATTAGAACAAACAATTGACACGTCTTGGGCAAAAAGTATGGTTTACATTCCTGCAATGCTTACAACAAAATGGGGTCAAGACAGTTCCAACGACTCAAAACACAATTATGTGGATTATCCAGCATACAACGCATATACTCCAAGCGGAGATTATTGTAATCATTGTTTTGCAGGTTGTAGCGCTGTTGCAATGGCTCAAATATTAAAATATTACAATTCTCCACAAGAATCACCGTCCCAATGTTCCCGCTATTCTTGGAATAATATGCCCGACAGCCTGCGCAGATGGCACAACTCTTCCTATGACGTGCAAAAGGATGCCGTAGCTCGGTTAATATCAGATTGCGGCATCGCAATGGATATGGATTATTGTTCTGACACAAGCCATTATTACCCGTATTCATGCACCTCATCAACCTATAATCTTGAACAAGTAGTCAAAGCGCTGAGAAACTATAGTTATATAAATGCTTATCCGTGGCATGAATCACAATGTGCTTCGCATTCAGAATGGGTTGACAAAGTAGCGATAGAGCTTTTTAATCTTCGGCCGTTATTCTATATTGCTTACCGCTATAAAGGCGGGAGACTGTCTGGACACGCATTTGTATGTGATGGATATATAAATGTGGACAACTCTTTACAAGGTTTTCACATTAATTGGGGGTGGAGAGGGAAACAAAACGGTTGGTTTACTTTAGATAACTTAAATCCCTCGTCTTCGGTATATGACAGATATCACGGTGCGATCTTTAACATCTATCCGACTACTTGCTACCAAAACATTATCATGAAATGTGATACCTCTTTTTCTCCACAGACTCTAAAAACATTCTCGGCCGTTGACAGTTTTCAGAACAACCAACACGTTTTCCAAACTCCTACAAGTGCCTGCATACATATCTATGCAGGGAAAGACATTTTCCTCACCGATGGTTTTCATGCTGTCGAAGGGTCTGACTTCTACGCGGCCATCGCCTCATGCGGATCCGCTTTCTTGGCCACCCCGCCAGACATTTTCACCAACAACGACGGAACAGATAATCCTTCCGACACACTTCCTGCACCCAAATCACTGCAAACAGAGGTCTCTCCTGCCGATGACGCAAGCGCACACGCAGACATGCCCCTACGGGTTTATCCCAACCCCGCCGGCGACCTCCTCCACATCGAACTGTCCGGCGCGGAGATCGCCAATGTCGCCTTGTACGACCTGCAGGGACGGGTGGTGACGGGCACACACGCAGGTGCGCCCCAACCCGGCACGACGACCACGGTCAACCTGCGGAACGTCCCCGCGGGTGTGTATCTGTTGCGCGTGAGGGATGCGGAGGGGAAGGAATATATGCGGAAGATCGTGAAAAAATGAGAAAACCGAACCGAGCGAAGGAATATAATTCGTAATTTCGCGGCGTTGTTTGCTTATCTTAATGTTTAACGGACTTCGCCCAAAGGTCGGCAGCAGCGCGAAGAAGTAAAAAATAGAAGTCCCCATAATCACCAATCACAAGTCACCAATCAAAAAAACACTGAAACAATGAAAAGAGTATTATTCACCATCATCATCGGGTTTGCGACATTCGCAGGACTGCGGGCGCAAACATCAACTTGGAACACAACAGGAAATTCTTTTCCTTGGATAAGTGCTGAAACGTATTTTCTGGGTTCCACCAACAACTATCTTCCCAACGTCCCGTCGGCACAGGAGGTGGAGGCGCAGGGCGATGTCGATCTCGGCGCGATGAACGCCCTGCTGTTGGAGAAGGTCGAGGAACTGACCCGCTATGTCATTGATTTGCAGCACCAGATTGACGAACTGAAAAAAGGGAAGGAGTAGATTATGAAAAAGACGATGTTTTTTTTATTGGTGATTGCCGGTATCAGCATAATGGCTTGCAAACCCAACAAAATTGAAAAATGTGAGCAACTTTACGACAAATATGAAATCCCACCATTGTCCACCGACTCATACAATAGTATCTACGCTGTAACTCTTAACTTTGCTTATGCCGTAAGAGGTGACGAGGACAATTATCAAGAACTTTATCCAAACCCTTTCGCCTCACACATTGGTGATACTGTCTTGTTGTGCGGTTTTATCAGACATTCCTATGGGAATCCCTTCCAATTCAAAGACGAGCAATGGCAGTGTCTTATGGTTGATGATTCCATAGTAGCTTGTGATGTAGAGAACAATGTCGGCGGAGGCCTGGACGTTTACGGTGACGACAGGTCTGTATTGGAATCCATCGATGATACGAAAAAATGCTATGTAAAAGGGATAATCACTTATGGTGGACTACCCCTAACTATAGATCTATTACCCAATAATTCCAACTCATGCTGTTACCTCGCACCTGTATGCCATGTTATTAGTGTTAACAATTAACAAATCGACACCATGCTGAAGCGTAAACTATGGATAATATCCTTGTTGTTTGTTTGTTATTTGTCTGCAAACGGGCAACAAGTCACTGGCACAGAGGCCGCTAAAGCAGCAGTAACCATTATGCACTTGGAAAGCAAAGCCAATTTGACTTTGGATTCCATAGGCAATATATTTGCCATTGTTAACAACGGGGATTCTCTGCTTTTTGAAGTCCTTTTCATAAATGGAAGCGCTGTTCTGCTATCTGGACATAAATCCTGCACCCCTGTTTTGGGCATATTATTAGCCGAAGAAGATGAACCATCCCAAGGAATACTCAATCGATTAGACAGTATTTCTCCCGCACTTCGTGATTTGTTAGAACATTATGCAGCTCAAATACAATATGCTAAAAACAATAACCTTCCGTCATTTTGTCAATCAGAATGGGATTCTCTATTAAATTATTGTGATACAACATCCGAAACTCACAATCTGCGAGATAAGGTTTCTCCACTACTGAATACAAGATGGGGACAATGGAAATCGAATGACGGAGGAATTGGCAGCGCCTACAATTACAATATTCCTGGGTGTAATAACTATGATCATTGTTTCACAGGATGTGTGGCCACTGCAATGGCACAAGTATTGAAATTTTGGGAAGAGCCCAAAGATATTCCAAGTAGGTGTAACCAATTTGATTGGAGTAATATGACAAACAAACTCAACTACAATCACAACAACAATTACATAATCCAACGTGATGCGATATCAACGCTTATGCGCGACTGCGGAAACCTTGTTAACATGAGATATTGTGGCGGTCTATCTCTTTGCAACACTCAAGAATCTGGTGCATACTTGGATGTTGTGCCGAATGCTTTGAAAAGATATGGCTACAACAATGCCTACTATGCATCCAAAAACGATTATACTGAGACACAATGGGGCAACTTGTTGCGTTCAAATTTAGCAAGTGGATACCCGTTGCTTTATCGAGGCCAAAATTCTGCGACATCTCGGGCGGGACATTGTTTCGTTTGCGACGGTTATAAGAAAAAATGGTTTTCAAGTGAATATCTTTATCACATGAACTGGGGAAAAAATGGTGATGATAATTCTTGGTTTACTTTAGACAACTTACATCCGGAAAGCGCTTTGGGAAGCTATTCTTATTTACAAGCGGCCATTTTCGACATTTCCCCAAGTTTTTGTTGGGAAAACATAATTATGGAATGTGACAGATCATTTTCCAACGGAACTGTTAAAGCGTATTTTACGGCTGGAAAGTTCAAAAACAACAATCATAATTACCATATAAGCAATGGGGCGATGATTGTTTTATTTGCCGGAAATGAAATTGTTCTTTCTGATGGGTTCCATGCGGAACAAGGCTCTTTCTTTCAAACCGTTATCGCAGATTGTTCTTCTGCAGCAACTATAATGCCCGATTATTTCGTTAAAGGAGTATATGAAGATTTACCCACAGACACCCTTGTATCATCTAAATCCCTACTGCAACCCGACTCTCTCGCAAATGACGCAGTGCTCAAGGTCTGGCCAAATCCTACCGACAATCACTTGAATGTGGAACTGTCCGGCGCGGAGATCGCCAATGTCGCCTTGTACGACCTGCAAGGACGGGTGGTGACGGGCACACACGCAGGTGCGCCCCAACCCGGCACGACGACCACGGTCAACCTGCGGAGCGTTCCCGCCGGCGTGTATCTGTTGCGCGTGAGGGATGCGGAGGGGAAGGAATATTATTCGAAGATAGTGAAGAGATGACGGTTTGTGAGGTCCGTAGGGGCGGAATAATTATTCGCCCCTACAAATAATATTCACATAAAGTGTATCTTTGCCGGAGAATTTTAACCCAAAAAATAACAAAACAAGATGAAAAAGAGATTGTATTTTGCAATATTGGCGGTTGTGGCACTGCTTTTCGCCTGCAACCGCGAAAACGAACTCGTGGACACCGACGGCAACGTTTACGAAACGGTGCGTGTCGGGACACAGACTTGGATGAGCCAGGATCTCAGAGTCACGCATTCCCCGGACGGATCTGCCCTGCGGGAGTTCAGACCTGGACTTGAGGAACCTTCCTATTTAGCATACGGCGGAAAAACGCTATACAACGCCATGGCGGCGCAGTATGGCGCGGGCTCGGGGGATGGGCTTGTGCGCGGGCTATGCCCCAAGGGCTGGCATCTCCCCTCCCGTGACGAATGGCAGGTGCTTTCGGACTATGTCACCGCGCACCCCGAACTATGGGGCACCTCCGGCACCGTGTCCCGCGCCCTGGCCAGCCAACAATGGCCTTCCGCAGAGAATCCAACCGCGCTCAACCAGACAGGTTTTTCCGCGATGCCGACGGGATACCTCATCTCATACCCCAGACATACTGAAATACCCGACCATGAAGAGAATATAAACAGTCGATGGGTAGAACGCGAAAGCACATACTATTGGAGCGCCACCCACAACGAGCACTACCCCCTCACCCCTCCGGCACCGAACGATTCCATTGTCATACCCGGCACACCCGGGTGGGGCGGCTGGCTTGGCAATGACTCCTTTCAGGTGCATTCCTATATTTTCCTGCTGAATATCAATCAGGAAAACCCCCGAATATCCTCCCTGCCGGATGTCCACTATTGCGCCATCCGCTGCGTGAAGGACTGAGCGAAGCTCGGGTTGGCGGCACTGGCAAGTGATAACGACAACTTGGACAACTTGGACAACCTTAATTCGCAAAATTCGCCGACCAACTCGCCGACGATGAACGTGAAACAAGTCCCCGCAGACGGTTTCCAGGGAGCGGCGCAATATCAGGATTACAGCCAAACAGTGCTGGTTGTCGATTCGAGCACTCTGGTCATAGATGCCGACTATTGCATTCGCCGCATTGTCGGCTTCCAGTTGAACGGCAGCTGTATCGTCTCACCAGCAGGGGCTCATTATGATTCCGAAAACAAGACATTGGTGACAGCAAACGGCCCGGTCCGCGATTTTCTGGAGATACGCCCCGGGACGGTGGGGATTCCCGAACACGCGAGCGTCGAGTGGCAGGCATGGGGTGTGGAAGGAGGCATACACTTGCATGGTATAAAAGAGCATTCGTCTGTGGAAATCATCAACATGCTCGGACAAGTTGTTTACCGAACCTCGTTGGAGGGAACGGAAACGTACATACCCATGAAAAGCGGTGTTTATATTGTGCGGGGGGACAACTCCGCAGTGAAAGTTTTTGTGAAATAATGTTGGAGCTATGAGATCAATACATAGTTTAAAAAAAAGCAGGGACACGAATTAACGTATTCCTGCTTTTTTCATACGGACATAAACCGACGATGGCTACTCCTTGGTCAAAATCTCCTCCAGCATTTGCCGGAGGGAGGAGGAGGTGAGGTCGCGGGTCATCGTGCCGTTGCGGCAGATGGAGATGTTGCCGGTCTGTTCGGAGACGACCACGGCAATGGCGTCGGTGAACTCGGTGGCGCCGAGGGCGGAGCGGTGGCGCAGGCCCACCTCCTGCGGCAGGTCGCGGTTTTTCGACACGGGCAGGATGCAGCGGGCGGCGGCGATGCGGTGGTTCTTGATGATGACCGCACCATCGTGCAACGGGCTGTTCTTGAAGAAGATGTTCTCCAAAAGTTCCGCCGAAGGGGCGGCGTCGATGATTTCGCCGGTGTTCAGGAACTCGTCTAACGGGGTCTGACGGGCGAAGATGATCAGGGCGCCCGTCATGTTGGCCGACATGTGCCGGCAGGCGCTCTTCACCGCCTCGATTTCCTTGACATACGCGGAGGTTTGGTGCTGCTTGGCGAACCTGTCGCTGAAGAAGTGTATCACACGCCCGTCGCCGATGTACAGCAGGAACTTGCGTATTTCCGGCTGGAACAGGATGAGGACGGCGAGCACCCCCACGCTGACGAGCTCGCCCATCAGGTCGGAGAGCATGGTGAAATGCAGATAGGTCACCACTTTCCAGATCACATAGATGAGAGCCAGCATCCAGAAGATTTTCACGGCGGCCGTGCCCTTCGTCAGCTTGTAAAGCTCGAAGAGCAGCACTGCCACGATCAGGATGTCGAGGACATCAACGATGCGGAAGCTCACAAAGTCGAAAATGGCGGCCAGAGTCATCATGCTTTCAAGAGATTAGGCCATCAGGGCAGCCAATGCGATGGAGTACATTTTCGTTTTGGCGCTGTCGCCACGGGAAGAGAGCACGCAGGGCACTTTGGCGCCTTTGAGCAGTGCGCCCAGTTCGGCGTGGTTGAATTTCGTGCAGCATTTGTAGAACACGTTGCCCGTCTCGATGTTCGGGAAGAGCAGACAGTCGGCGTCGCCGGCCACGTCGCTCTTGAATTTCTTGATTTCCACCGTCTCTTTGTCGATGGCGAGGTCTAACGAGATGGGGCCTTCGATGTAGGCGTTGCCGAGTTGACCGCGGCTGCCCATGGCGGCGAGCAGAGCGGCGTCAACACAGGCTTGCATACCGACGGACACCTGCTCGGTGGCGGCGAGGCATGCCACTTTCGGCTTTTCGATGCCCATAGCCTTCGCAGTTTCGATCAAATATTTGAGGATAGCTTGTTTCTCCTTCAGTTCCGGGGCGGGAATCACGGCCACGTCGCCCACGATGAGCAGCTTGTGGTAGGCGGGATTCTCGATGACGGTGACGTGCGACAGCGTGGCCTTCGGCGGGCAAAGACCCTTTTCCTTGTTCAGGATGGCGCGCATGTATTTGTCGGTGGGCAGCAGACCCTTCATCAAAATCTGGCCTTCGCCGGCGTTGATGAGGTCGCATGCTTTCGCGGCAGCCTTCGTATCGACATATTCGGGAACGATGGTGAACTTGGACATGTCGAAGTTGTGCTCCTTGCACACTTTTTCGATCTCTTCGGGGTTGCCCACGAGCGTGGCGTCAATTACGCCCAGCTCCACAGCGGCGTGAACAGCCTCGATGGTGTGCGCGTCGTTGGCATTGGCCGCCACCAGTCTTTTTTTCGGTTTCGATTTAACTAACTCAACTAATTGGTCTAATTTTGTGATAGCCATAATGTTACAATTTTGTTGTTAGAAAGCGCAAAGATACATTTTTTTCGATTATGCGGTTATGATGAAAGAAGTGGTGAAACAGACAATCATCACCCACGCAATCCAAGTCTAAGTCATAGTCTAAGTTCTAAGTCATAGTCTAAGTTCTAAGTCATAGTCTAAGTTCTAAGTCATAGTCTAAGTTTAAGTCATAGTCATAGTCTAAGTTTAAGTCATAGTCTCCACCCCGGGCTCGTGCGATATAGTGTCTTTTATTAACGAGAATTTTATATTTTTGCCGCCGGAAATTTAGGAATCAAAAGATTGGGCAAAAGGCTCTTTTAGAGCGAGTTCTATAAATTAGGAAATTCATGCAACAGCGGCATATCGACAGACGGCAATATTTTAATGAGTTGGCGAACACCAGCAGGAAATTTTACATTGACTACTTGAAACCTTATGTTGACATCACTCCCGACACCAAAGTGCTGGAAATCGGTTGTGGCGAAGGCGGCAACTTGCTTCCTTTCGCAGAACTGGGCTGCTATGTGAAGGGTATCGACTTGAATGCCGGACAAATCGAAAACGCCAAGAAATTCTTCGCCGAGGAAGGACAGAAGGGGGATTTCTGTGCCGAGAACTTCTTGAATTACCCTCCTCAGTCAAACGAAAGCAAACTATTTGACATCGTGTTGATTCATGACTGCATTGAGCACATCGAGCAACCCGACAAGGCAGAATTTTTCACGAAGATAAAGCCTCTTGTGCGCGAAAACGGCATCATCTTTTTTGCGTTTCCTGCATGGCAAATGCCGTTTGGCGGTCATCAGCAGATCTGCAAGAGCAAAGTCTCGAAACTTCCGTTTATTCACTTGTTACCCAATCCTTTATATAAGGGAATCCTGCATCTTGGCAAAGAAAAAGAGGGTACCGTCAACGAACTTTTGAGTATCAAAAGGTCGAAAATGCCTGTGGAAAGGTTTGAAAAAGTGGCAAAGGCAACAGGGTATGGCATCGTTGACAAACAGTTATGGTTCATCAACCCGCATTATGAGCAGAAGTTCCACTTGAAACCACGCAAACTGAGCAAAGTGATCGCCCATTTGCCCTGGATTCGTAATTTCTTTACCACGTCCGCTTTTTATTTACTGAAAATAATTAACAAATAATCGTAATAATATGATTGACAATAATTTGAAATACAAAATCGCCGACATGAGTTTGGCGGAATGGGGACACAAGGACATTGATGTCTCCCAAAAAGAGATGCCGGGTTTGCTGGCCATCCGTGAGAAATACGGCGACACGAAGCCGCTGAAGGGTGTGCGTATCATGGGCTCGCTGCACATGACCATCCAGACCGCCGTGCTGATTGAGACGCTGACGCACCTCGGCGCGGAAGTCCGCTGGTGCAGCTGTAACATCTTCTCCACGCAGGACCACGCCGCTGCCGCCATCGCCGACAACGGTGTCTCCGTGTTCGCTTGGAAGGGCGAAAGCCTCGAAGATTACTGGTGGTGCACCGTGAACGCCCTCTCTTTCCCTGGCGGCAAAGGTCCGCAACTCATCGTCGATGACGGCGGTGACGCCACGCTGCTCATCCACCTCGGTTGCAAGGCCGAAGACGACCCGACGGTCCTCGACGCCGAACCCGAATCCCACGAACAAGCTGTGATTTTCAACACGTTGAAGCAAGTGCTGAAGGAAGATCCGCACCACTGGCACAACATGGTGAAGGAGATCAAGGGCGTGTCCGAGGAGACCACCACCGGCGTGCATCGTCTCTACCAGATGATGGAGCGCGGCGAGCTGCTCTTCCCCGCCATCAATGTCAACGATTCCGTGACGAAATCCAAATTCGATAACAAGTACGGTTGCCGCGAATCTCTGGCTGACGGCATCAAGCGCGCCACCGATGTGATGGTGGCCGGCAAGGTGGTCGTCGTGTGCGGTTACGGCGACGTCGGCAAGGGCTGTGCGCAGGCTATGCGTTCTTACGGCGCCCGCGTCATCGTCACCGAGGTCGATCCCATCTGCGCCCTGCAGGCCGCCATGGAAGGCTTCGAGGTCAAGACCGTGGAGGATGCGCTCGACGAGGGCAACATCTACGTCACTTGCACCGGCAACTGCGATGTCATCACCGTGGATCATCTCAACAAGATGAAAGACCAGTCCATCGTCTGCAACATCGGTCACTTCGACAACGAGATACAGGTCAGCGCGTTCGAGAGCCAGGCGCACATCACGAAGCGGAATATCAAGCCGCAGGTCGATGAGTACATCTTCCCCGACGGTCATTCCATTTTCATCCTGGCGGAAGGCCGTCTCGTGAATTTGGGTTGCGCCACCGGCCATCCTTCTTTCGTGATGAGCAACTCTTTCACCAACCAGGTGATGGCTCAGCTCGACCTTTGGCAGCACGAATACAAGGTGGGGGTCTATAACCTGCCGAAACATCTCGACGAAGAGGTCGCCCGCCTGCATTTGGGCAAGATCGGCGTCAAGCTGACGAAGCTCACGCAGAAGCAGGCCGACTATATCGGCGTGAAGGTCGAAGGTCCGTACAAGACGGATGCGTATAGGTACTAATAGTTAGCAGTTAGTAGTTAGTAGTTAGTAGTTGGCTGCGGAAAACAGAAAGAGGGAAGTCCTGGCGGATTTCCCTCTTTTCGTTAGTTACAGTTTGGAAAGCCGTGGGGAGAGCAGCATCTCCCAAAAATGGTTTTTGAACCGCCGGACGAACGGGATGAAGAGTTTCTCGCCGCCGAAGCCTTGGTACAATCTTGCCACATTCGGATTGGAAGAGCCATTGAAATCGAGGCAAAGGTCCGATTCCGCGTGGTCGCGGATGTAGGTGTCGAGGAGCAGGAACATGGGCTTGGTTTCCGAGAGTTGGTTGTCGCGGCCGGAGAACCAGAACCAGCGGCGTTTGCCGTCATTCACGAACAGGGCGCCAGCGGCCAGTTGGTTGTCAACAGTGCGCACCCCGTAAACTTCTAAAAGATTGTGTATCAGCAAATAATCAGCTACTTGCTGTAATCTTGCGTAATCGTTTTCCCGGAAATGTACCGCTTCTTCCGAGCCCTTGTTTGTTCGGAAAAGAGCGATAATATCCGCGATCTTCTCCTCCTGCACCGTAACTCGGCTTTGTTGTTTCTGCGCCGCTTTGATGTTCCGCCTCGTGTTCTCATGGAATTGGCTATATAGCTCATTGTAAGGAAGATGCATCGACAATGTGTAGGAGACAAAATGCGGTGGGAATTGTAATTCTTCACAATCCAGGGCGTTTTGTCCGTTCATCAGCAGGTCGGCCAGCACATAGTGTTTGGAGATTTCTTCAAGGAAGCCCTCATAGACAGACGGTCGGATATCCTGTCTATAGAAGATGCCCATCTGCGGAAGAAAGAAGGGCGTGTAAACATATTTTAACACTCCTTTTTTTCGGGTTGGGAGCGGCATCACGGTTTCGTAGTCGTCTTGGACCAGGGCGTGCCACGTGTCGTCGCCCGTAAGCAGATCCAACAGTTCATATTCTGACAAAACATTAGGGGACAGACTGTTACGTACAGACTGGTTCCATTTTACGGGGTCAATTTCAGAATGTTGCAGGAAACGGATCATCACACAAAGTGTTCGGCGATGCGCTTCATCTCGGAGGAGACGTTGTTGTTTTCGTACAGAATGCCGTATATAGTCTCCACAATGGGGATATTGGCGCCGATTTTCTTGTTGATTTCGTGCACGCAGCGGCAGGCGGTGTAGCCTTCCGACACCATGCGCAGTTCCAGGAGCGACACGCGCACGGAGAGTCCGTGGCCGATCATGATGCCGAAGAGGCGGTTGCGGCTGAAGGTGGAGTAGGCGGTCACGAGGAGGTCGCCGAGATAGACGGAGTCGGAGATGTGTCGGTTTTCGTTGGGGTAAACCTCTGATACAAAGTACTTCATCTCTTTCACGCAGTTGGCCACGTAGGCGGCGATGAAGTTGTCGCCGTAGCCGAGGCCGCTATAGACGCCTGCGCCGAGGGCGTAGATGTTCTTGAGCACGATGGCGAGTTCCGCGCCCATCACGTCGTTGGAAACGGAGGTGCGGCAGTAACGGGTGGTGAAGAACTTGGCGACGGTTTCCGCCAACTCCGTGTTGGTGGAGGCGGCGGTCAGGAAGGTGAATTTCTCCTGCGCAATTTCCTCGGCGTGCGACGGTCCGCTGATGATACAGAGCTGATCCAGAGGCACTTTGAACTGCGATTGCATGTAGTCGCTGATAAGCTGCATGGTCTCGGGCACGATGCCCTTCACCGCGAGGATGATCTTTTTCTTCGAAAGTTGCGACCGTTTGAGCGGCTCCAGCGTCTTGTGCAGGTAGGCCGACGGGGTGACGATGATGACGTAGTCCGCGCGTGCCACCGTGCTCTTGATGTCGGTGCTGACTTTCAGGTCTTCCGGATTGAGGAACACGGAGCTCAGGTATTTGGGGTTGTGGCCGTATTTCATGATGCTTTCCGCCACTTCCTCCTGTCTGACCCACCAGTGGATGTGCTCCAGGTTCACCGAGATGATCTTCACAATGGCCGTCGCCCAACTGCCGCTGCCGATCACCGCCACGCGGTAGCGGGCGCGCGATTTCCTGCTGCGGGGTACTATGGCCGACGACAAATGTTCACCCATGATTTTAACTTTTTTTAAGCGTGCAAAGATAGAATTTTTTTAGACTCAGCCAAAATGTTTGCCGGAAATCTTTTTATTGAAAAAAAATGTATTTTTGCCGCTGCAAAGTGGTGAAGGATTTTTGTTGTAAAATCCTGAGAGGGAAGCAGGTGTAAGTCCTGCACAGTACCCGCTGCTGTAAGTTCCGGAAACGGATCCGCAGAATGTCACTGTCGTAAGACGGGAAGGCGCGGTTCCGGGAACAAGTCAGAAAACCTGCCACGGAGCATTGTTATCGCTTCGGGAGGTAGGCGGATACAAAAGAGACTCTAATCGCGCTCTTCGTTCCAATTTTTTGTCCGAAGCATTTTGTCGAACCCTAAATGCCGAGGATTATGCGTTTATGGAATTTTTTGAAAGTCAGTATTTTATGGGGGCTTGTGTTGCCCTTGCTCGCTGTGTCGTGCCACCGTCCGGGTCCTGAACCCGAACCGGAGCCCCAACCCGATGCCTACGCCAACGGGATGTATATCCTGAACGAGGGTCTTTTCCAAATGAACAACAGCACGTTGTCGTACTATGATTTCACGACGGGCAAACTCACCGAAAACATCTTTCTGGATGTCAACCACCGCGGCTTGGGCGATGTGGGCAACGACCTGAAACGCTATGGTTCGAAGCTTTACATCGTGGTCAACAACTCGAACATAGTGGAGGTGGTGGACGTGAAAACCGTCCAATCGCTGAAAACCATCAACCTGAGCGGGAAACAGCCGCGCCAGGTCGTCTTCCTCGACGACAAGGCATACATCTCCTGCTTCGACGGCGACGTGGTGCGCATCGACACGGCTTCGTTGGAAGTGGAAGCTTCCGTGCATACAGGCCCGAACCCCGACGGCATCTGCGCTTGCAACGGCAAACTCTACGTCTGCAACTCCGGCGGTTTAAGTTACCCGAACTACGGCAACACCGTCTCTGTGGTCGATCCCGCCACCTTCACGGTGGTCAAGGACATCACCGTGGCCGTCAACCCCACCCGTGTCAAGGGCTACAGCGACCGCTATGTCTATGTGGTCTCCAACGGCAACTACGGTGACGTGCCTTATACCTTCCAAAAGATTGATTGTCAGACAGATGAAATTGTAAAGAACTACAATTTGGAGGTGTTGAACTTCGACGTTCATCAGAATTTGGCGTACGTCTATTCTTACAACTATTCCACTATGACTTCTTGGATCAAGGTGTTGGATTTGGAAACGGACGAAATCGTGAAAGAGCAGTTCATCAGCGATGGCACACAGTTGAAGACTCCTTACGGCATCAAGGTGAACCCCTTGAACGGCGACGTCTATATCACTGACGCGGGCACCTTCACCACCAACGGCGATGTCTATTGCTTCGACAAGGACGGCAAGAAGAAGTTCTCCTTCGAAGCGGGACTGAACCCGTCGGCGATGGCGTTCAGATAGTTAGCAGTTAGTAGTTAGCAGTTAGTAGTTAAAAGAAATACAAACAACAAAAAAATAAACGAAATGAAGAAAATTTTATTCTTTTTGGGCTTATTGTGCATGATAAACCTGATGAGTGCCCAGGAGATGACCATCGTTCATCTGAACGGGCATGATGTTCAAGTGAGAGCGACGAATTCCGTCAACATCTCCGAGAATGATGTCCAGTTTTGGGTGGGCAGCGGCAGCAACAGTACTTTGGTGTGCATTGGCTGGGACGATGACGATGCCGGTTACACTCCGACCGTTGTGGTGTGGGGTCTGCATTGGAACGGCAGCATCACTTTACAAAATGCACTGGATAGTATCGCTGCCTACGACAGCCGTTTCACGTACACCATCAACTATGGATTTGTGGGATCCGTTGACTACAACGACCCTGTTGCGG